>Ga0307445_10001584_pt1 | contig 12792 bp, 10 predicted proteins | sample SalMarSW160330MG_FD_202147 | JGI IMG/M metagenome (GOLD analysis project Ga0307445, IMG submission 202147) | Salt marsh sediment microbial communities from the Plum Island Ecosystem LTER, Massachusetts, United States - SW1603-30 | ecosystem: Environmental > Aquatic > Marine > Intertidal zone >...
GAACAGGATATAAATGCGAATGGGGGTAAACAATTTTTTTATCCATCAATAATCTGAAGCTTGGTATTGATACTAGCTTCTTATAAATTTCATTATTAATTACCTAATTTGTCAAGGATTTAACAATGATTTTAAGCTCTATTCGAATGTAAAATGATCCTTTTCATCCAATTAGGTAAAAAAAATCCATAATAAAAAAAGACACTGCTTATAGTTAGGATTATTCTGCTAACTATTAAAAGTGAACCTGTAGAAGCGAAAACACCATCCCAAACCGAACCTACTGCATATGAAAGAATTGCTAAAAGCAAGATCTTGCCTTTCAGTTTAGATTCTTTATCATTAGATTTTATAGCTGAATTTGCGAATAAAATCCCTGTAATCAAAAAAGTTATTAAAACACTAAGAAAAAATAATAATATAAACGGTTGATTTATTGAATCCACAGCACTTTGTTTTATCGCTATTATGGATGGATTTGTGAATAAAAAATATTGAAAAATTATTTCAAAAATGATTAGACCCATAATTGCGATTATTAAAATCGTTTTCTTGTGTTTCCTATATAGGAAATCTATATAGACAGCTATCCACGACACTAAACCGATAGGAACAAATGTTGTTGAAATAAAATAAATTATTTGTATATTTAGACCTTCCCCTGTTGAAAATGCGACAAAAAGCGATATAGTATGCCCCCACCAGGGTTCACTCATTATAATCCAAGTTATTCCAACAAATATTAAATCCTTTATCCTATATTTTCGATATTTAAAGAAAAATAATAATCCAACAAAAATTGAAATTATAATGAAAATTAAAGACAAAAACCCATTCATAATATCAGTATTATCTAAAACCAATTGTAATATAACACCAAATTATTACTTAGAATGCTAATTAGAAATAATTTTAACTATTTTCTATTAAAATTGAATTGTAAATACATATAAATGTATGTAAATAGAAATTATATTTTGATGAATTTAGTCATTTTACATTCCGCATAGATTGATATTCTTAATAAAAATCGGGATAAATATGAAAACATTATCAGAAGTATAAAAATGTTGAATATAATAAAAAAGTAAAGAGAAAGCTTCATATCATTCAAATTTTGAGGAAAGCAATAAAAATAAGAAATAAAATTAGTTTTCTAATAATTTTTTTTTGTGTTTATATTCGTCTTCTGAAATTTCACCATTAACAAATTGGAGTTTAAGAATTTTCAATGGATCTTCATCGCTTGTTTTTCCTAATCCTCCTTCAGATTGTTTCAATGATTCAGCGATGGACATCTTTATTAGCATGCTCAACTGATTGTATAATCCCGCTTCAAAAACTTCAAGTTTTGCGTTTAACATTTTTTTCGCTAATTTACCTCCCATTTTTTTACCTGCAGTAATCATTTCGATATCAAGATTTAACGATACTTCCATACCATACGGTTTCTGTTCAAAAAGTACGGGAAATTTTACTTCCATGCTCGTTGCGGGTAATAACTGAAACCTAGTTTGCTTTTCTTCACGAGGACCTATTTCAATAATCTTTATATCGGTGCCTCCTTCCGAAAATGTTTTTGACGTGAAATTCTTAATAAATTGCTCGAAAAATATGTTAAAATCCACGGGAATCTCTTTGATAGCTTCAACAATAAAAACCATTAAATCACCATTTGTACATCTTAAAAAATATACATTATTCTTTAATTAAAAGTTATCTAATTTTTACTAATTTACAATGACTCTTCTCTTTTTTATCAAAAGATAAGTTAATAGACGGTAAATTAATTATCTATTTCATAAAATAATCTATATTTAACTAAAAAAAAAGAAAATGGAATAATATTAATAGGTAAATCCTTCAGGAAGTTCTGATTCTGTTGTACCCTCAACCACGAATCTAAGATCCATAATTGTATAAGTGGGTGATTTAGTATTAAAAATGGGTACTACTCTTTTATCAATTTCAGGCTCTCCTACTGCTAATACGCTCATGAGGATTGTCACTACTCCTTCAAACTCTACATTTATGAATTTTATAGGTATTGGAAGTGAATTAAATGCACCAGACCTATGAGTGATAATATAGGAATGAATTTTTGCGGTTTTCTTTGCTAAATCCGTCATATCGATGACAATGTTTTTCCTCAGACAATCTGGACAATAAATCCTGAAAGGTTGATAAATTGATCCTTTTGTACTACATTTCTCATTATCACATCGGGTTGCCATCAATCTTCCCTTTCCTAAACCTTCGAAGAAAGGAGCTTCTCCTCCGTAAGAATGGATGTATGTCATGTCACGAGGGTTCGTAACACCCGCTAATTTCCCAGTATCCTTGTTAAATATCGGTTGATTTGCCTCTGGAATGTGAAAAACGCCTCTTGGTTTATATCTTCCATTCACTATATCAACAAATCCTTTTTCATCTTTTGTTTTTGGCATCTTTTAATCCTCCTTAAGTAAGTTATTTGGGTCCATTAATATTGTTGCTGTAACATGCGAACCAACTCCAGCGTGACTAATTGCTAAGCCTCGTTTAGCATTCTTTACTTGCAAGCTAGTCCAATCATCTGGTTTTTCACGACCAAATGCATTCCATTTCTCTTGAGGTTCATGTATTTCATCCCAACGATTCCATATATGGTATCCAATCTCTGCAATTTGCATTAATCCCGTAGCTCCTACAGCATGCATGCATCCTATTAATCCTCCACTTAAATTACTTGGGAGTTTACCTTGTTTTTTAGTGCGTGGATTGATGAGATACGCATCTCCAGATTCTATATAATCTCTCCCCTCACCATAGTGACGCAATCCTACATCTTCATAAGATTGAATATCACTAATAGTAAACGCATCATGAAGTTCAATTACATCAAGATCTTCAATTGGTTCCTCAATTCCTGCCATTCTATATGCATAATACGATGCCATCCTAGCTGCTAAAAACCCGGTGAATCCTGGATACCTATCTGATCCAGGGAATCTCGTGCCTAGATCTTTATAGGTTTCTGGTGTTTCGTTTGGTAATAGCGGAATTGTCATGTCTCTCCGGTCAGCAACTCTTAAGGTATGACTTCCCGCTCCAATATAAATTCTAAGTGGATGATCCGTGATCTCATAAGCCGTTTTTTCATCACATACAATACCACAAGCAGAACCTACACTCATCAAGCAACAATCTAATACACGAAGTGGATAGGCCACAATAGGCGAGTTATTGACATCTTCAACAGTTATTTTCATTGGTCCTTGAGCATAGGGGTTCATACGGGCATATCCACGATTTTTTACAGCAATTTCTGACATTGTATCCCGAAAAGAATCTTCTTCCTTTCCAAATATTTTCCAATACCTTTGAGCCATTACTGCATAATAACCCGTGTAAATATGTCCTAAAGGAGTTTCCCAATCCTTATCTGCGGCAGCAGAAATTAGATGGTTGCCCTCATCTGTTGGTACCTCATCCATGCGTTCCCAACCAAGTGCGAGTGCGCAGTCACTATATCCAGAAGCTACAGTTTTTACAGCTTCCCACATGGTAGAACCTCCAGTAGCTCCCCCTGTTTTCACACCTATGTTCCCTAAGGGATCCAAGCCAAGTCTATCATGGATCACTGCTTCTCCAAGAAGTTGATCTCCAAAATGATCTGCAAAATGACCATAATAACATGTATGGATGTAACTTTTTAGTTCCGAAGGGGTCATGTTAACAAAATCAGCAGCAGCGGTGAATGCTTGAATACATAATTCTTCTGTTCTGGTTTCAGGGAATGCTCTATCAAATTTTGACATTCCTACAGTAGCTAAATATACTGGGCGCATCAATTTAGGAATTTTTAATTGTTTATCGCTAAATTTTATCATTTTTTACACTCTAAGTTTATTTTAGAAGTATATTTAAATCTCTTTACTAAAAGATTTGATATTTTATTATTAAGAAGCTTTATGATTAAAACTTACCAATAAATTACGAATTATAAGTGGGAATAAATTCCAACATCCGTATCAAGGTAAATTTATTATTACAAAAAAATGTATGATCTAGTATGGATACTAGAATTGCTGAATTCAGCAAGATACGCATTTCGAAATACGTCCCTGAATTGGATTTATTAAATAATCCCGTCTTGAATGCAAAAGAAAAAGAATTTCTAGCTGAATTATATGAATTTATTGAAAAAGAGCTTGATACAGAACTTAGAAAATTAGAGGAACTAAATTACATTGTTGAGGAACCTACCCAGGAGAAAAAGAGAGACCTCGTCGTCAATATAATGAAAAAATTATCTGACAAAGGATATTATTCAACTGTGCTAAATGAAGATGATTATGAAGTTGGTAGAATTACTCGGAATGCTTTAATTGCTTATGCATTATGTGGTGGTAGGTGGAGCGAGTATAGTGAGAGGTACATAGCAGGCAATTATAGCATTGAAATGGGAAGGCTTGCAGGGGGTACTTTATATTGCAATCCTGTAAATTATGCATCAAATGAGTTTCAAAAAGAAAAATTTCTCGTTCCTGTTGCCAAGAATGGTCAAATAGGAGCTTCAGCCATGACCGAATTCAATGCCGGTTCAGACATTTTCCGAATGGAACTAGCACTCCATGAGAGAGATGATAAAATCATTGCAAAGGGAAAGAAACTCTTCATTACTAATGGGATGATAGCTGATTATATCATCTTGTATGGTCGCTTAAACAATGGTCAGCTAAGTGCAATTGTAGTTGACACTGAACATCAACAGCTTAAAGATTTTAGGAGCACTAGAATCAGCACTTATGGAATGACAGATGCGTTCGTGAGTAGATTGATATTTGATAGGGTAGAAATTCCTAAGGAAAACTTGTTGAGAGGACATGGGTTGGATATTGCATTTCACCAATTGACTGAAGAACGTTTAGTAATTAGTGCGGAAGCTTTAGGTGATACCATGAAAAAGTTGCTCTATTCTCATGCTTATGCGTTACAAAGAATACAGTTCGAACGCAGGCTCCATCAATATCAAGTGATTCGATTTCCAATCTCATCCAAAATTAGAGAATTAAATTTATTGTTTTCTGCGCTTATTCAGTATGTACGACAATTAGATAAAAATCCAGAATTAGCAGGTTCAAAATTAATGGCGGCTAACGCAATGGGATTAAAAATCAGTTCAACAGAACTCGGTTTTGAAAGTGCTATACACTGCTTCAGAACTTTAGGTGGTAGGGGATTTACAAGGCAATATGCTAATGAAATAGGGCTAATGGACCCGTATTGTATGGTACATGGTGGAGGAAGCAATTACGTCTTAGAAGATAGTGAATCAAGGAGGTTTTTCAAGTTTAAACCATCACGCAATGAACTGGATGATTCCATTCCTCGAATTGATTATTAGATCAAAAAGAAACACGTTTTCTATCTTAATTCCAAAAATTAAGATAAGTTGAAAAGGTGTTTTTATTTAATACAGAGTTATTATAATTCTTCACCGATTAAATTATTAAATATAGTTACAGATTATATATTGAAAATGGACTATTATCAAGTTTTTGACCGCTTTAACATCACTCCATTCATAGAGCAATATAAAGGATTAACAATTGAAGAGCTCTATCCCAATTATCAAATTGTATCAAATGATATGGGGCAATTCATGGAAATAATCTGGGAAAACGTTGACATTCCCCATAATCTCAACTTGAATTCGTCTAAAAATTCCATTATTTACAATCTAAAGACAATTTATTACATAGGCGAATATATTGAAAAGCGTTTAAAAGATCGCGGAGTGAACTCTCTCCATGATTTAAAACACATGATCAAATATGGAAAATCAGCAAACGAATTATTGAAATTAATAAAAGAAAAAGATTACAACGCATTGCTCAATAACCAATATATTTATGATATTGATGCCAGCTTCTGTTTTAATATAAAAGATTTTTTATTTTTAGATATAGAAACATTAGATCTCTATGATGGTCCGATGATAATTATTGGGTTAGGCCATTTTACCAATTCTTCCTTCGAGATTCATATTTTATATGCTAGAGATGTAAGTGAAGAAATAGCGATATGTGAGCATTTAAAGAATAGAGTATTTCCCAACTTTAAAAGCTTCGTGACATATAATGGTAGAACATTTGATTTGCCTTACATGGCAAGAAGGTTCATATATTACTATAATAGCAACCCAATGATCAGGGAACAAGACAATCTTTACGATTCAGTTAATACAGTTTATCATCACATTGATTTATATCATAATTGTCGCAGGAAATTTAAAGGACTCTATGAAAAATTTAGTCTTACAAACATGGAAGAAAAACTACTAAATTTAAAAAGAGAAAATGAGATGCCTAGTGGTCTTATTGGGTTAAGTTATAAAAAATACCTTCAAGATCCTCAAAAATTTGTTGGATTAATGAAAGAATGCATCGATCACAATTATTATGACGTCTATTCAATGCCTTTAATTCTTAATAAGTTGTTAGAAAAATAATTCTTCATTCTAAAATCGTTTTATCTTATATTATCATATATGATTAATATCTCCCGCAAAAATAAATTTTAAATTTTGGTGTTTATAGTGTAATATAATTTAAGATTTAATTAGAAAAAGATGTGATATGAGAATATGAGCAGTAGAAATAATGGATTAGCAGTCTTAGCTTTGCTAGTTGGTCTTGGGGGTTTAGGTCTTGGTGTTTATTCAGTTTTTTTTACACCAGAACCTGCAATTGTGCAAATTTGGACAATTGAACAACCAACAATTTATTATACTTCCGGAAGCTACGCTGATATACCTGATATGGATCTAACTATCACTGTAAATACAGGAGAAAAGGTTATGATCTTGTTCAATGGTGAATTTACAGCTAATATAGGGGTTCTTATAGGTGGGGTACGATTAATGAGGGATAACGTCGAAATCCCAAGCTCTAGGAGAGAATTCAATATAGAAACTTCTGGTGGAGCACTTATGGGTTATAGTATAACAACACATGTTTTAATTAATGGTTTAGCAGCAGGTACATATGAAATAGAAGTACAAGCATTTGGTGTCGGAGTTAGTGAATACATTAATGAAGGAGTATTAGCAATTTATACCTATAATTAACTCTTTTTTTTTAACCTAAATTTTTTTAATTATAAAAGGAGATCTCAATTTATTATCTCAATTATTTTTGGTTTAAAATAATTAAAGATATTATTTATTATATCCAAGATAGTTTAAGGTGATCTTATGAAATATAAACCACAGAATAATTATGATTATACATTAGAATCCTGTAATAGCATAATTACGAAATTAGGGGATTTAGAAAATTTAATTAAGAGTAAATCCTGTTTTTTAGGATTTGACGGATATATTGATTCACTTTATTCACTCGTTCAGAGTAGAAAAAATGCAGAAGAATGGACTAAAATGAGTACATTAAAGGATTTTGGAGAATTGCTAATAGACGTTGCCGGGAGTTCAGCAAATGTGGAGAGAGTGTTAAAAAAACGAATTTTTGGTGGATTTGCCCCCAATACATGTAGAGCGATTAATGCATTAGGATCGAAAATCTATCTAATAGCTGCTTTAGGTTATCCAGCGTTAAACGAATTATACATTCCCTTACCTGATGTAGAATCCTACCCAATAGCGAATCCAGGTCAAACTCTAGGTTTAGAATTTGATGATGGTAAAATAATGATTACTGATTTTGAACCCATCCTAAATATTAGCTGGAAAACGCTTACTAAGATATTAAAGGTTGATGATATAATTCAAATGGTTGATAAATCAGACATCTTGGGATTTGGTCACTGGGCTTTAGTGCCTCATTTAAATGATATTTGGAAACACTTTTTAAGTGATCTTTTTCCGTCAATTTCTAATCTAAGAAAGAAACTCTTTTTCGTAGATATCGCCGATATTAGAAAACGCTCAGCAAATGACATAAATGATCTAATTAAGGTTCTACAAAAAATCAATGATCATATCCCTGTCTTGTTAAGTGCAAATGATCAAGAAGCTTCCTATCTTTCAAGAGTCTTGCTTAATATTAAAAATTTAGATAAATCTCGACTGTCTGAATTTATTGAAGGCGGAAAGAAAATGAATAGAGAAATCAATCTATCTTATTTAGTGATTCACTCTCCTCATTTTGCAACAATTTCTACAGTAGAAGATCATTATTGGATCACCGAAGGGTTTACATCAAAACCCAAATTTACTGTTGGAGCGGGAGATCATTTTCATTCTGGTACTGTTCTTGGAATTTCTTCCGATCTGTCCCCACCTGAAGCAATACTAATGGGAAATGCGCTAACCGCTATATTTGTAAGAACCGGAGAATCCCCCAATTTTAACCAATTATCCACATTTTTAAAAAGATATATGGAATTTATTACGAGTGATATCTCTAATTTTACTTGAATGCAGGAAGAATAAAATTATCATCAAATTTTAGAAAGAGCAATTCAAAACCTAATCAAATACAATGGAAAAATGTTAAATATTACTATTAGATGCGATATAAAAAGAGATTATATTAAATATTTTGTAAAAAATCATTCAAAACAGAAGTTATTGCTTGAAAATCCATTAAAGCTTCACTATCACCATTAAAGCTGACATCTCCGGCTTTATGAGCACTAGAAATTTCAATAGTCCCAAAAAGAATTCCTATAAACGTATTCATATTAGTTGTAAAGGTAATTAAGGGATTATTGGCATCATCTTTTCCATAATCCACTTTTCCATCTTTGAATTTAAGCCAAAATTTCTTGTTTTTATCGGATATGATCATTTGTCCTAAGAAGTCCATATCTAACATTCCCATATCATCAAATTCTTCTCTTAATTCCGCATTTTCTAATGAAATTTGTTTATATATTTCAAAAAGTTTGGAACAATCTTCAGCCTTGGCATTTCCATCAGATAATTTTAATTTAATCTCATGTAATAATTCTGAATTCAGCAATTTTTTCACCATTTGAATTAAAATAATTATAAATTACATCTTTATCAATTTATTTATCCCTGTAAAAGATTAAGAAACACTTATTTACGTTCCAGAATTTTCTAATTATGGTTAAAATGATAGATTTAGAAAAAAAATTATTTGATCAGACTTGGAATGTATCGAACAGAGGTCAAATCATTAATCGACTGAAAGAAACATATTACGATATAATCATTATAGGGGGCGGTATTACTGGAGCAGGGATTGCACGAGAGGCTTCAATGAGGGATTTAAAAGTGGCGTTACTTGATATGCAGGATTTCGCAGCTGGAACTTCATCGCGAAGTACAAAATTGGCACACGGCGGAATTAGATATGTAGGGCATGGAGAAATGGATTTAGTTAAGAGTGCTTGTCGTGAAAGAAATTGGATGAGAGTTCAGATACCCCATTTAGTTAGACCTATTCCATTTTTTATACCATTTATAGAAGGAGGAAAGTATAAAAAGCGTGATTTACTGGGTGGTGCTAAAATATATGATTTTTTAAGCGATGATAAATCAGAATTTAAAAATTATAAAAAAAATGAATCATACAATGCTGAAGAAATATATAAATTAGAACCACAATTTAGAAGAGAGGGTATATCTGGTGGTATAATATATTATGATACAAACATTGATGACGCGCGTTTAACGATTGAAACACTGAAGGAAGCAAATATTAGGGGTGCAGATTCCATAAATTATTGTAAGGTCACCAATTACACTAAAATTAAAGGGAAAATTGTTGGGATAAAATGCAGAGATTTAGAAACTGATTCTGATTTTGAAATCAGAGCTCAATTAGTAATAAATGCGACCGGTGTATGGGCCGATAATCTTATAGAGAATTATCCGGACACGATTCCAAAACCGTTAATTAGACCGACTAAGGGGGTTCATCTCTTATACAAGCGTGAAGATATAGGGAATAATATGGCAAATGGTCTTAATTCAAATGTTGATAATAGATTTCTTTTTGTTATTCCGAGAAATAAAAAATACACATTAGTAGGAACAACAGATACCGATTATCAAGGAGAATTGACAGATCCATTTTGTAATAAAGAAGATGCTGATTATTTAATTGAATCTGTTAAATTTTATTACCCAAATGCAAAATTAGATTATGAAAATATTTTATCTACATATGCTGGAATTAGACCATTAGTAATGCAAAAAGGAAAAGCTGAGAGTGAAGTATCTAGAAATCATATAATATTTTTCTCTAGTGATGGATTACTTACGATAGCTGGTGGTAAATTAACAGAATGGAGAGCAATGGCTGAAGATCTGTTTGTAAAAATTGAAAAAAATAAGATCTTTTCAGATATCCATAGAGAATCATACTTTAGTCGACAAAAGTTCATCATCACGCTTGAAAAAGAAGAATGGGAAAAAATTTTAGAATACTCAGGTTTATATCTGGAACAAGATATTACTGACCATCTTTATCAGCAATATGGAAAAGGAGCAAAAAAAATATTAGATCTTATGAAAGCTGATGAATCATTAACCGAAAGACTAATTGAAGAGAATGACTTTACCAAAGCAGAAATTTTATATACTTTACGATATGAGCTAACACCTCATTTAATTGACGTATTTTGTCGAAGAACTGAGATGTCGTTATTGATAGATCATAAAAAAGCATCAGAAGTAACTAAAAAAGTAGCAAATATCATGCAAAAAGAATATTCTTGGAATGATAGCACTAAAACTAACGAGATCAATCAATATTTGGATTATATCAACAAAACCGTTTCATTTATTCATTAAAATCTTAATAACAATTTTATTATTAAGTCTTATAATGACTTAGATAGATAATTATTGATGAATTAATACCTAATTTTTTAAAAACAAAACGATCTATTCAATGAGATCTCAAACGGAGTGAATATTTAATCAATACAATTAATTTAAATTCAAATTTAAAAAAAAGGAAATTATTTTTATATTATTCTCAACTTATCAAATAACTTATACAATCGCACTTTTAAGAAATCCGTTATTATGAAGAATGCTAGAGCGTAAACCCAGACAAAAATTGCCAACCCCCACCCCATTGCTGGTAATAGTAATCCATAAACTGTGATTAGAGTAGCTATTAATTGAGTTGCAATTATCGCTATGAATAGAATTCTCTTAGGTTTAATTGACCAGAATGGTCCTTTAGTACGAGCGACAAAGATAGTCAAGTGTCCTGCTACTGAGAGCTTTAAATAAATAAAAGATTGGAGTAAGATTGGACTTAAATGAAAGACATTTAATCCAATGTAAAGAATTAAAAAAGAAGAAATTACTCCAAAAATTCCTAAAAAGGTGGCCATCAGTAATAGTCTCTTCATATTCCATGTTAGAGGTTCATTTTGATATCTAACATTATCATAAGAGATTGTCATAATAGGAATATCATTGAGAATTGCAAGCAACACTATCATTAAAGCAGTAACGGGATAAAAATTAAAGAAAATAATTGATAAAGCAATGAAAAATAAGATTCTAATTGTCTCAGCTATACGATAGGTGGCATAGTTAGTCATTCTTTGAAAAATATTTCGGCTTTCCTTTATTGCGTCAATTGTTACAGAGATTCCAGGCTTAGTAAGTACAATATCAGCTGCAGATTTCGCAGCATCGGTTGCTCCAGCAACAGCAATTCCAACATCTGCTATCTTCAAAGCTGGTGCATCATTTACCCCATCACCAGTCATGCCAACAATATGTCCTTTTTTCTGAAGGAGCTGTACAAGGTTATGTTTATGTTCAGGAAAGAATTGGGCAAATCCATCAGCATTCTCAACGGAGTTCTCTACTTCGCCATTCACTTTTTCTAAATAATCGTTTGCTGTTATAATATTCATACCCAAATTAACTTGTTCGGCAATTTGCTTCGCAATAGCGACATGATCTCCAGTTATCATTTTGACATTGATTCCCATAGACTGAGCTGTTTTTATTGTTTCAGCTGAATCTTCTCGTGGGGGATCGAACAAAGAAATTAAACCAACATAATTCCATTCATCATGACCATTAGTTTTAGCCACTCCCAGAGCCCGATATCCTTTAGATGCAAAACTATCTACATAATGATTTATCGTCTCAATATCACTATTGTCTGTTAGCAAAGATAATATAACTTGAGGGGCTCCTTTTGACACCTTAAAGCATTCAGCATTTTCAGTTTCACTATCTTGTTTTATATTACATACCTTTTCAATTTCTACCTCAGTTCTTTTGATAATTGGATCAAACGGTTTAAATTTCAATACATTATATTGCTTTAAGTCATTTTCTGCAGAAGAAAATGTTCTCAATTTATTAATTATTGCATTATCAATCGGGTCTTGATTCTCTTCTTTAGATGCTAACGTAGCATATCTTAAGACATCTTCTTCACTATAGTTTGAGAATGGAATTACTTTACCAATTGTAAGTTCATTTTTTGTAATGGTTCCAGTCTTATCACTACAAAGCACATCAATGCTTGCCAATTCTTCGATCGCTACTAGCTTACTTACAATTGCTTCTTTTTTACTTAATGCCATAGCTCCAATCGCCATTGTTACAGAAAGAACAGCGGGTAAAGCTGCAGGAATACCTGCCACAGTTAAGATTAGAGAAAATTGTAAGGTTTGTAGAATACTTTCGTGTCTAATAGTAGCAATTACGAAAATTACTAATACAATAACAATTGCTAAAGTAATTAAGTAATTACCTATCTTCATTATTGCATTCTGAAAATGGCTTCTAGTTTTTGATGAATTCATTAATTTTGTTGTTTTTCCAAAAAAAGT
>Ga0307445_10001586_pt1 | contig 12776 bp, 3 predicted proteins | sample SalMarSW160330MG_FD_202147 | JGI IMG/M metagenome (GOLD analysis project Ga0307445, IMG submission 202147) | Salt marsh sediment microbial communities from the Plum Island Ecosystem LTER, Massachusetts, United States - SW1603-30 | ecosystem: Environmental > Aquatic > Marine > Intertidal zone >...
CTAGTATCTTAAGTGGCGGGTCTGAATTAGTTATAAAGTCTCAATATGGGGATATCTCTGAAAAGATATCAATAGCAGGAAGTAAAATTACTGAATTAACTACGGGTAACATAACTGAAAAAATTAAGGGTGTTGGAAATAGGTCTTTTGAAACTACTTCCGGTACTATTTCCCATAAGACCAAGGCGGGTAACATTACCAATACTACACAGGCAGGAAATATAGGTCTTTTGGCAAAGGGGGGTCAAGTTTCTGTGGAAGCTAAATTGAATATAGCTATAAAGACTTCAAGTGCTGCTAATATAAATATAACTGGAGGAGCTATAAATCTTAAGGGTAGAACAGGTAACAGTGGCGGAGTTATAACTTCTAAGACGCATTTTGATTATGTAACCGGGGCCCCCTTGAAGGGTTCCACCACAGTAATGGCTACGATGTAATGCCAGTAGTTCCAACTCTGATAACGGCTGGTATCTTTAGTCAGATGAATGCCAATAAGTTGACTGGTAGAGATGGTATTAAATTAGCGGACGCTATTGGTACTTCGGTAGCAAATTATCTTATGACACCTAATTTAGTATCATGTAGTCTTAGTGGTACTGCAGGTCCTATCGGTAACATAAATAGTATAGCAGTAATTGGGTTGGTTCCTAAGGCTATGAGCAGTTTAATGGTTAGTAAAGCTGCTTCCAAGAAACTTACTGGTCGAGATATAATGAAGCTTTGTGATTCGATATCAAATGGTGTAGTTCAAGTTCTCCAGGGGATGATTTTATCAGGTACAGCTGTAGGTATCGCAGTCGGAGGTGGTGTAGGAAGCTTTACTGCTTTAAGTGACCAAGCACTGTCTAAACTGATGCTTGGTCTTATGCAGTCGAAAAAGATAAATGGAAGAGATATATTAGGGTTGTGTGACTCAATATCTTTTGGTATAGTAAATCATCTTAAAACATCTGTTAGATTTACTACTGTGGTTACGGGTGTAGTAGCTCCGGTACCTCCTGTGGGTCCGGTAGCTGTAGCAGGAATACCGTCATTGTTTACTAAGATAAGTTGAAGGAAAAATAATGGGATCAGAGATTTTTAATTTAAAGTCGCTCTATCTTGAAGATACTGTAGTCCGTGGTGCCCGCATCAGCACAAGAAATGCATCCTCTACAAGATCTATTGAGGTTAACCCAGGTGATGATCCAATGGTTAAGACCGGTGAGACTGGTATAAACAAAGAGTACCTTATCCAGTCTTCTCTCAAAGGTAATGACCTTAATGGCTACGGTACATTTATTCAAAATAGTGACGTTATCAGAGGATATACCGGTGCTCAAAACTTGTCTCATAATGATAGAATAAAACTTAATACAGAGCAGACAGCTTATACTGTTACAGGTGTCGATGGTACCAATGTATACATAATAGAAAAATACACAAAAGAAAATGTATCAGATCCGGATGTTGTATCAGGATCTTGTTCTATAGAGAAAATCTACTTGGATAGCGTAAAGTATGAACGTGCTGAAGATAGTATCACCTATGATAAAAATAATAATGAGTGGGGTGTCACGGGTGCTCAGATGTCTGATCCTGTCATAGCTCCTTCAGAAGTATTTGAATTTGATACAGGTGTAAGTCTTCAATTCCAAAAAGGTACATCAAATAAGAAACCGGATATCGCTACAGTTTTGAGTACCCGGAAGACATTAGTGAGCAACAATACCTCACCGTTATTAGATGTGTCTTTAAGTCCGATGCCTTATCCACATAGCAGTCTCCAGGTCTTCATGGGTTTGAATGGGTCGGAACTTCGTAAAGCCGTAGAAGCTGAAGATTACATGGTCAATTATACGAATGGTTCAGAACTACTCTATCCGATACCTCCTTACGAGGAGCGGGAAGTAGCTTACATAAAATTTTTGGGGGATATGGTTGATGAAGTACAGGTGAGTAGTATCGATGCTTCTTTCAGCGGTAATATGACCATAGATAAAGAGACGATAGAAGGGGATACGGTAGTCGTAAGACCTGTACAGGACATCCTTTCTACAGATGATTTTTCTATAAAGGTTGGTGGTACTGAGAAGGTAAAGAATACAGAGTACATATCTAATGATGGTGCCGGGATGCTTACTTTCGTAGAGCACAGTAACAGAGAAGATCTTATTGATACCCTAACCTACCCGAGGAAGCTTATTTGGGATGGTATAAGTGTGATAAAAGGCATCAGGGAAGAAGATGTAAATGATCCCAGTAATCTGGTTATACCCGGTGTGTCCGGGTTAGAAGGCATAGATTATACTATCTATTTTGAAGACACGGATACTAATAATTTTGTAAGAGATGTTGATTTTGTTATTGATCCGGAATCAGGAGCTTTCTCACTTAGCAGTCCTACGAAGGGAGATGAAGCTGTACTTGTCTCTTATTATGTTGAGGGTGAAGATATAAAAGATGAGAGAATTGAGTTAAACACAATGCGACTCAATAGTTTTCCTTTAATCGTTGACTCTCTAATTCTGACAAAGAAGTACAATAAGATATCTGATGACGGAAACGAATCAATTTTTACAAAAATACTTATTGAGGGTATTGATTTTAAAGTGTCATATGTTACGGGGTATATTGAGTTACTTTCAGTGGATGAGATCACGATAGAATTAAAAGCTTCCTATACCCCTATGGCTCAGATAAACTGCATAGCTCGAAGCATCAGCGGTAGCCTTAGCTATAACTTCACGATTATTGATGATGTGTTTACTTTCTCACAGGATGATATTGGGAGTAAGGTACTCGTTTTTCAGGTTAATAACCCGGTAGTATCTGTTCCTCAAAAAATTTTATTTGAGGAAGATAGAATAGACTCCAATTATAGCTTTACAGGGAGTATCTTTCCTGAAAATATTTTGAGTATAGGGATAAAGGATACGGATACCTTATTTAATACTCAGGATGCAAGATATGATGATGTTAAGAAAGAGATTACTCTTGACTCTTCTTTGAATGAATATGCCCCTTTGGATGGGGATATTGTTGTAGGATCATATACATTTGAATCGGATGTCTTACCATATGCACCGGCATTACTCATATATACTTTGATAAGTGCTGGGGATAACTATTTTTTGATCGAGGGATATAATAAGACTGATTCTCTAAAGGCGGGTACCATACTAAAAGTTGAAAATAGGGACCCTCAGTCGATAAATTACTATGTGATAAAGACGGTTACTTATTCAAAGATGAGTACCAGGGTAGATATCTTCGGCACATTTCCCGAGGACGCTATAGACCCTGTCTTCTCGATATTTGATGATCAGATCACATGGCAGAATCTTTCTTCTGATATTACCGTAGATACTACAGTATCGGTAGATTCAAATAACTTTATATTTAACGGGGGTCCTCTTTTTATAAGGACTAACTTCAAAGTGTTTGGTCTTTTACTTGTGAATGATCAAGAGATATATACAATAAACTCAATCATTACTCAAGGGAATCAGACTACGGTAAATGTTTCCCCTAATCTTAGGTCTCCCCTTACTTCTAATATAAAATTTTCGATGCTGCCAATTTATAGTGCAGGTATTACTACTCTGCCTGCTAAGAAACTTATCTTAAATGATGCGGATCAGCCCGCTTTTACTCTCTGGTACCAATCTCCGGAAGGTTTTGAAGGTAGTGCCAGGATACTCTTCGTAAGTGACAAAATTGTTATAGATGAGTATGTGTCAGGGGTGAAAAACCCAATATCATACACATTCTTTACCAGTAATTATCAGGATGTCTATACTCTTGCTAAGGCAGTACAGGCTACGGCTTCTACATTTAATAAAAATGTTCCTGACATGGGGGTCCCGGAGTATAACCCATTTACCATAGTACATGCGGATAAGGAGCTTTATTATCTGGGTAATGGTATATGGAGCCCAAGTACTCTTGTTCCATTTGAAGAGGAAGTCCAGGTAAGCCTGCCCTATACTTTTAATATTACTCCGGAGCTTTTTAAATATACCCTTTTAGAGTTTTTCAGTGGTAAGAATGAAGTTACAGTTAAAGATGCAGATGTCACTACATTATTTGTTCCGGGTATGGTGATAGCTCTCATTAACAAGATAAGTGGTAGGTTATCTTTTAGTAGAATAGCCCACACCGAGTTAATATCTGAGAAAGATACAATAGTTACATTCTCAAGGATGCTACTTGAGAATATGATAGCGCCGTATATGTTTATGTGCGTTCCTCCTCAGTGGGTAGATCTTACTAATACCTTGACTATAGTCAACCATGATAACTCGAAGCTAACATTTAATGGCATACTTAATGATAATATTAGGGTAGGTACCCTGCTGAGTATAGCGGAAGGGTATGTCTATCAGGTTCAGGAGATAACTCAAGAGAGTACCTATTTTGTGTTGTCTTTAAATTCAGAGATTGATCCGGAAGTGATGGTTCAGACATATTCTGGTTATGTAAAGTTCAGTAACGTTCCGATATTCCTCAATATTCCGGAACCCCCTGCTACTGTAGATGTCAGTTATTTCATACCCTTGGGTATTATCAACGAAAAGAAGATGGAACTTGACACAGATTATTCGATAGATAACGGAGTCATAGAACTTAGTAATCCTATATCTTCCCTGGAGAGATACACTCTTAGCTACATGGGTCTTGATAACTTATATGAAAATGAGGGTGACTCGATTACATGTACTTGCAGGTTCATAACGGTACTCCCAGTCGGGTATAGGCTTGACGTTTATTTCGAATATCAGAATATTGATCAGTTTTATATTCAAAAGCTAACCGAGAGAAAATTTTCTGAGATAGTGACTGTGCCTCAAATAGAGCAGATCGTTGAACAGAAGGGATCAGCTGGTGGTAGTGGCGGGGACAGTGGGGCTACTAATTCGGATACCCCGAACTATGAAGGTGGCCTTGTGGATTTTAACTACCTTCTTCAGGATGAGTATATAAAGAAGCAGCTTTACCTAAGATTCTATAAATGGTATAAGCAGAGACTTCGTGGGTTGAGTGCGGAGCTGCAGCTGGGTCTTGGGTTCAAGTTCGGGCATAGTAATGCTGTAGGAGTCGTAAATAATTATTACACCCTGGAAGATTTATATGTTGAGACTGAGGATTATACTCTTACTAAAGATGTGGACGTGGCTCAGATAGACAATGGATATTCAAAATTCTTTCCTGTGGGGTATAGTGATCAATCACCGCATTATTATGATAGATTTGGAAAAGATTTTTTGTCGTATAATGAAGCATATTGCTGTAACATAACGTACCTAAATGAGAAGAATGAGATTGTGACTATCGGAGTTGCTAAATCCGATCGACCTTATTGGAATAGATCTTCTGATCTTATCTTTAAGGTTTGGGAAGATGCGTATATCGATACAAATTTAGTAGGTTTTTATAATGTAGATGTTCCGGAAGCGGATAGGACATTTTCTCCCAGTAACTATTCGTTTTTACGGGTGCTAAATGTAGGGGATAAGTTTAAGATAGAGGATTTTAAAAATACTTATACTATCGCAGGTATAGTCTCTCCTATTGATAGGACTTACGAATATCTTATTACCAACAAACCTTTCACGGATAAGGGGATAAAGACGTATAGTATAGTAGGTAAAAATGTCCAAGTAACTCAGGACCCGGACACCTACTCAACTCTTACTTTGAATAGCTTTTTAGATGCACTGTCTCCGGATGGGTATCGGCTTTTGTTCACTCGTAAGGATAAAGAAGATTTCCCAATGTTTGATGATTACGGGAGTCTCGGAGCCTCAGCATATGGAGATGCTATAGCCAGGCTTAAGAACAGCACCCGTAGGATAAAGAAGCCTTTTGGAGCGGCACTACTGAAGCTTTTATTTCCATTTATCACCGAGTCTACAAAGAATTTTAAGATAATGGTAAAGAAGGATTCTGAGGGTCAGTGGGAAGAACTAGGCACAGTAGATCTTTCCAAGCTTACCTTTAAAGAAGAGCGTAATATTGATGATGTCCTGGATGCTCTCCGGTATGACTTCACTGAAAAATATACAGTACCCCCTATACCCCCTATACCCCCTATTACTATTTATGATATCAAAGAGGATAGTAATAAAGGTTTCTTCAGATATTTTTATGTGGATCTTGAAAAGATTTATGATGCGGAGAGTAAAGAGGGGTATTACCAGGGATTAGCTATCCGGGCTAAGGATAGGAACTGGTGGTTTAAGTTTGTGGATGGTGGAGAAGAACCCATCATAGAAGATTATGGTCTTGATGGTTACAAGGTATATGAAAATTTTTATGATCCTGATAACATATATAAAAGACTTCTTCTTGAAAAACAAGCATGGCAAACAGAAGAACTTATCATAAGGGATCTATATGGGTTCAGTGACAAGTTAGCCCGTGCTTTTTACAGGGGTATTTTAAATGTTAAGAATAGTGAATATCAGGATTATCTTGTTATGCCTGATGGTGGTACTGCTTTGGGTATCTCGGATATATTAAGGCAGAGGATACTTGCATACGAGAAACAGTTAAGATTCCTTGTAGATACTGCTGGTCCGGTGTTCAGGACTCTTTACCCGGATTTAAATCATGCGGAGGATAGTGCTTCTCCGGAGATAGCTACCACATACAATCAGACACTGTACGCATGGAATTTGTACAATGACTTCTACAACAAGATGTGGTTTTACTATAATCTCAATGAGGGTAATAACTACACTTGGAAAACGGAATACGTTAGATGGGTATTGAGCCTCGAACGGGGCGTTATTCCTCAAAAAACTGCTAAGCAGATGTATGAGGAAAATACCCGAACATTGACCATAGGTTTGTATGAGTTACCAACGATTAATCTTTCGTTGTCTTCTCAGCAGATTTACTCGGTTATAAATATTGCAGTCACTATTTCAGCTGCTTATGATGGCAATTATCTTAAGATAGTTTTTGATCTCATTAAAAAGGATAGACCAGAAATTACTATTCCAAGTATAGTATGTCTGGTCTATCTGTATACTAAAGAGACTATGGGGGAGATCCCTACCATAGTTTATAAATCTATATCTACAGTCTGCTCGGAGATATCCTCCTATTCTTATGAGGGAGTGTCTCTGTTTATAGCCACTAATGTTTTTGATCATTATGAAAATAATGTAATGTCTAAGATGAAGTACATAACCGGTCAGATTATAGACCCTGATAACGGTCTTATACTTAATTCAACTAATGTGGTAGATCACAGATTATCGGATTCAAGGATACTATTTCTAAATAAGGGCATTGAAGATAGAATATATACACATGAGTCAAGAGATCTTCCGGCTATCAACTTGGGCTATCTTGGTAATTACTATTATTTAAAAAATAGCACCATAGGTATGAGTATCTCTCTTGCACAAGGGAGTTATCCCAGTGATATAAAACATGGTGTTTTTCTTGATGATACAGGAGAGAAAGTACTTATCCTAACCTATAAATATAATGATTATAACACTAATGAAACCCGTGAAAACGTTTTTAAACTGTATAATAAAATAGGGGAAAAATACACTTATAAAACTCTAACTGAGTTGGCTAATGAAATTAGTGCTGTTAAAGATGAATATAGCTATGTCTATCTTGTTGATGTCACATATAATAGTAGAAATTTATCGTGTGATACCATTATTATTACTTCCGATTATGTATCCCCTGTAAATAACTATTATGGTGATGACGTAGCCCAAGTATACATTGCAGAGGACGCCACATATAGTAATCTTAACAAAGATCTGGATTATTTCTACTATAGAGTTTATAAGGATGAATCAGGTGTAAAAAAACTTGATATTGTGTTCTATGATATAATCGTGGATGGCAGCAGGCGTTATAAGGGGGATACTATCTCTGATACTTTTACCTTTTCTCTACAGAGTACCGGTACTTCATATAAAACTCTTTCAGGTTTAAGCAGCGAGATATCTAGCTATAAGTACCATGGTGAAAATATTTTTTCTGCAGCTTCAATATATGAACCTGCTCCTATGAGTAATTTGTCCACTTCTCACCTCGACATAAATAATAAATTATTACCTGTGGGATCTGATTGGGAAACTATTCTTTATGCAGATACTTATGTGGAAGCTATAAGTGGGGATGATAGCAGTAGTCGGAGTATATCAGATTTAAAGAATGCTGAATTTTGCTTTCCGATGTATACTGCAAACGGCAATCCCAATAAAAATGCTATAGAGGGTATCCCTGTATCTGGGTCCTGGGGGGATACTTATAACGGGAATGTTATAGAGATTGGATGTATCGATGGACAGAACTGGTCAGTATCTTTCTCAGATCATGAATCAGGTGATCGTAAAGGTCATATGGCTCCTCAGGATATAATGGAATTGATAGATAACGGGAAGGTTCTTTCTGAAGACCAATACAACTCGATAAAGGATGTGGAGGACAAACCCGTTGTGGCAGTTTTAAAAGAGCTTATTTTGACAAGGAATGGGGGTACTGGGGAAAGCACTATAAGATTTAATCTTCGTCAGTATAGCACTATTAACGAGCTTATCGAAGCGATAGTTCTTTCCAGATTTAATGATGAAGGTATTCCGGATATTAATGGGAATAGAAAATTTTTTATGGCTACTGTAGTGGGTGACCCCGAGATTCAAGGTAAGTATAAGTGCTATGGGCTATATTCGGATTATTCCCCTGTGATCAGATCTTTTGATGTTCTCATGGATGATGGTATCACTATAAAGCATTTCTATAACATTCTTATAGGGTGGGAACCACTTAGAATTGATTTAAAGGCAAACGTAACTCATAAGTTAAATATGTCGGAAAAGAGATATAGCTTTGGAGAGACTCATAAGTTTTTTATGAATGACCCGGAGACCGCTTATATTGACACGTTGTATAATTTTCCTCAAGGGTTCAAGAGGGACGTATTAGCTTTTGACATATACAGCTGGGACTACAATGCCCGGTATGTGGTTAAAGATAATTGGATATATTTTAAGAGTGACTCAATTGATTACTTGAACGCTGCTGATCTTGGTCAGCCGGATAAGAGTCTCGGTTATGGGGTACCTTTAGCAGGATCTGGTCATGCTTTTACGGATTATCGAGAGAGTATTGCGGATCTTATAAGTAGGATAAATGATAATAATATTGTCAATAAATGGTTTTATGCCAACATGAAATTTACTCGAGATAACAAGGAAAATCCTGGTAATTTTGAATATAACTATCTTCCTAATTTTGCTGCTAATGTGCCACGATCGACATTATCAAGTATCATGTTGAGGGATGACTACATTCTTCGGGTAGAGCCAGGTTCTGGGTATAGCTTCACAGCTTCTAATATCACTATCGATGATGGTGCTGATACCATGGAGATATCTTGTGATTGGAAATACAATTATACTTTAGAGTATACAGTTTTCTTTAATGAGGATAATACAATAGATAAGGTAGTTGATAGGATAAATGATACACTTGCTCCAGAAATAACCCCCGGGCTTATCTATGCTGAGGCTAGCGTAGGCTGGGGTGCTACAATAAGTACTCGACTTCTGCCCACGTATATTGAGAAGTCAATAAATGCCAGTGGGACATCAATTAATGTGTATAATGGAGTTTACAAGGTAGAAGCTGTAAAGCTTACCATACCTGCATTGTCTGGATCTAACTACACGATCAATAATGCTAAATATTCTATTCCTCGAACGAGGGACAGACTTACTTTTAAGTTAAGCTTAACGTATAACGGTACATATAGTCTCCCTTCGTATGATATCTCAGCAGTAGATGTTAGCTCTCTGTCAAGATATATTAGATCAATAAGTCCATATTCTGATGGGATATTTATGCCATTGTTTGATAGTAGTGTGCTCTCAAATAATTATGGTTATTATGCTTCAGACAGGCTTCTTAGCACTTCTTCTGAGATTTTGGTAGGGGGCACTCTTCTGAGCGCTCGATTACATGATATAGTGGCATTTAAGGTCCTTAATATGACACCAGAAGCTACCGTTCTCGTTACAGATAACAGTATCAATATAGTTACTTTTAATACCTATTCTAAAATCTTGGGAAGTACTTATGATCTTCATGCCATCATTGATGCTATCAAAGGTAATTACTCTTCTGGGTTTTTGTCCTGTGATGTTCTTCCTATAGAGATCTCATCTGTGGGATTTGGCAGGTTGAATCCCGGATCTTATAATCTGACTTCTGGTAATACTCCTGCTCATGTTTATTTTGGAGTTTTGGGAGATATTAAGTTTGTTCAGATATCCGACCAGAATCTTCATACTCAGTATAATTATCTTAAGCAACGTTTGGGGATGCCTTGGACAGATGCACAAGGTAATCTTGAATATGACTATTATACCCCGGAGAATTTTAATGAGAATAATCCAACTGCAATAGACCTGAGTAATTTTTTGGGATATTTGCGTACAGGGCGTTATAATCAGATTAAGAATTCATTAATAAATGAAGCTACAGTGTCTAATAAATACTTTTGGCTTTATATGAAATTTCATAAGGAGTTCGGATGCGATCAACGGGCGAATATGTTGAAGGATGCGATAGAGAAAGGAAACACGGACATATCAACTCTGGGTCAGATTCTGTAAATGAAGATCCTAAATGGGTAATTGTAGAGGCAGGTAAATCCGGCACTGTTGCAGATATGTTCACTCCTGCTATAAATAGGCTGTGTAGAGCTATTGAAAGGGATATTAAAGATGTCGGTAAGAATTAAATACGATATAGTTCCGGATTTCGTCCGTCCAAAGCTTGAAGATCTGATCGTTCCTACCATCACATTAGAGGAATACACCCTAAAGCCTTCTCCACAAATAGCTGCCACCATTGATCTCCCGAAAGAAGGTAACAATAATGGTGGGGATAGCTGGTATAACTGGACTATATCTCTTTCTCTTGACGGTATTGATGTGGCGGTATCCGGTGCTGAGACATTTTTTAAGAAACTTGATCAGATAACTCAAACTATTACCCAGATTTTAAAGCTCATTAGATTGTTAAGCGGTAATGTTCTTTCTGCTTCTGCTTTTTTAAAGTTTGCTATTAAGCAGCTGGTTAAGCTTCTTAAAGAGTTCATAGATTCTCTGGCATCAACGGGTATATATTCGAGTCTTATTATACCTGATTTTGATAAGACTTTTCCTAAGTACAATATCCCGACATTTGGGGGTTATCAGGAGTTTATTACTCGGGTAAATAGCACTTGTTTAAGTAGCTCCGATCCTGATGCCCCAAAATTTGTGGATGCTGATAAGGTAGGTGGAGTCATCATAGCCATGCTTGGTGGGGTAGATGATCCTGATTATTTAAGAAATCTCATGGATAATTTTAAAAAGCTTGCTAACTTGTTCGGATTTAAGATCCCGTATCCATCACCCGCCAATAAATTTAAAGCTACTCCTGGGTTTTACAATAAAGGGGGTATCAGTACTCTGGGTGTAAAGTTGACATGGGAAGCTCCAGATTCTCCAGTAGGCTCTTTTTTTGTATATAGAAAATTAAAAAGTGCTTCGATACCTGTTGTATATAATATTGATGGGATTGACGTTAACGTGGATGTATTTACAACGGATGACCCTATTCTTAAAATTAAGTATAATCCTTTGAAGGCTTCATATAGCTACATAGATTTTGATGTTACGCAGGAGAGCACAAATATTTACAAGGTATATTCCGTTTTTGGTGATGACTATCTTGAAGAGCATCCGTATCTCAAATCCAGAAGTAGTCCTGTTGCTACACCTCAGGTTGTTGCTAATGTCCCGGCAGAGTGCATACCATTGTCAGAGCTCAAAAAATACATGAATCTTAGTATAAGTGGCGAACTTCTTTCTCCCTTAGATCTTGAAGGGGACTGGCAATCCTTTACTATACGGAATATGTTAGGTAATCAGATAGATGGAATGTTTAATAATCTGGATGCTTTATCTGAAAAGCTTATTGGATTGGTTAGCACGGGTAGTGATGCCATGACGGATTATCTTAAGTTTTACGGTAAGAGGGTTGAGATACTGTTGGAAATCATTGAAAAGATTAAAAACCTTACAGCACGGTTGGCATCATTTACCCAAAGAGGTACGTTTATGGTTTTAAACCTTCCTCTTGAAAATGGTGGGATGAGGGGATTTACGGATCGATTTAATAAGGCGTGTAACTCAGGGTTGAACGATACTAAGGATATTCCTAAGGACAAAAAGTCTTTAGAGGATTTTTTGAAGAGTGCTGTAAAGGTTGAAAAAAATGCCCCTATATCGGAGTTTAATGAAAAGGGCATCATGTTCGGATTAATTCTCTTGTACGGCATACCGGATTTAACTAACCCAGAGCGGTTAAAAGAGATTGCCCCGGAGAATCGGATAATGTATATGAAGAATCAGTATAAGGCTACCGAAAAAGCTATTTCTACTCTATTAAAAATGCTTGGCTTGGGGTAAACTATGAGAAGAAGAAAAGATAAATTTGTAAGAAATGAGAGTGTAGCGGATATCCAGGAACTTACAACTATTGCTAAGAGTCAGAAAGAGTATCACGAAGATAGAATCCGGACATTAAAACGAAGAATAAACAATATCAGTAAACAAATACTTGTTGTAAGAGAAGATTTTCTATCCTTTCTAACAAGTAATAATATAGATCCAAACTATCCTGTAGTCAGTGACGTCATATCAGATGCTATTGTGCCAGATACTGTTCCTGAGGATTCTATGACGGTGGTAAGTATTGAGGAG
>Ga0307445_10001587_pt1 | contig 12773 bp, 10 predicted proteins | sample SalMarSW160330MG_FD_202147 | JGI IMG/M metagenome (GOLD analysis project Ga0307445, IMG submission 202147) | Salt marsh sediment microbial communities from the Plum Island Ecosystem LTER, Massachusetts, United States - SW1603-30 | ecosystem: Environmental > Aquatic > Marine > Intertidal zone >...
AAGGCGCTGGGGGCTTCTCCGGTGACCATCCCCCCTACGGAAATCTATACCTCCCTGGAGAGAGGCGTTGTCGATGGTTTTATGTGGCCGAATGTCGGCATGATCAGCTTTGGCCTTCAGGAAGTTGTTAAATATGTCCTTATGCCGGGGGTTTTTCAAATGGAACCAGCAACCATGATCAGCATGAAAGCGTGGAAGAAGATACCTCCGGATGTTCAGGAACTAATAATGGAAATCATGCAGGACATGGAGTACATCGCCACCATGCGTAACGAGTTGATCGTTAAAAAGGAGGACCGGATAAGGAAACAGGCAGGCATGCAAACTCTTCAACTCTCTCCGACAGAGGCAGAGAAATTCCGTAAGGTCTGTTATGAAAAGACCTGGGAATATGTAACAGGCATGGCACCTGAATATGCCCCCAAGCTTCGTAAGGCCTCTTCGAGGGAAGCCTTGCCAAAGGGGACTTTCCCCTGGCAGTAGACCATGAAACATAAAGGCCGGAGGTCCGTTGCGGCATCTCCGGCCTACTTATGAGTTATTGAAATATATAGCGATACCTCTAAAAATTTCGGAAGAAGTATGCTGTTATATCTTGGCATACGGGCCGTGAACATATTCACAAGAGGAGAGGCAATATATGAAACGCAGAGGAATCTTTGATCTCATAATCGATTCACTGGCCTTTCTTGCAGGAGTCTTACTGGTTTGTGCCGTCATCATTGTCTGCTTTGAAATCTGCATGAGATATTTTGTCAGGAAGCCCCAAATCTGGACCGTGGAGGTGTGTGAATATATTCTATTCAGCCTCGCCTTTTTAGGGGCGCCATGGTTGTTAAAGGAGGGAGGGCATGTAGGCATAGATGTTGTGACGGAACATCTGGGTGAAAAAGGAAAAAATATCCTGGGTGTTTTTTCCATGTCCTTAGGAGTCATCATCTCTGCCATCATCGGCGCATTCAGCATCATTACGGCATGGGAATGTTATCAATCAGGGGTTGTGGTGACAAAGACATTGACTATCTCAAAACATTACTTCTTGCTCCTGATTGCCCTTGGATATTTTTTGCTGCTTGGGGAGTTTGGTCGTCAATTCTGGCGGTACCTATCAGCATTGAAGGAGGATCATTCATGGAATGGTGGTTGATGCTCATCCTGATTGTCGGGATATTTCTTATCCTTCTTGGAGCCGGACTCCCCGTATTTCTCGCCTTTACTATTGTAGACGTTGTGGGGATTTATTTTTTATGGGGAGGGTCAAGCGGACTTAGTCAATTAATCCATTCCATCTTTTCATCCATCAGCAGTTTTGTGCTTTTACCAGTCCCGCTTTTTATCCTCATGGGTGAACTGCTTTTCCATTCCGGAACATTCGTTAGGGCCCTGGATAATCTTGACAAATGGATGGGGCGGATACCCGGGAGATTATGTCTTCTCAGTGTGGGAGGAGCGACCCTTTTTTCAACCCTTAGCGGATCCAGCATGGGAACCACCGCCATGCTGGGTTCTTTGCTTCTCCCTGAGATGGAGAAGAGGGGATATCACAAGACCATATCCATAGGTTCGTGCATGAGCGGGGCCCTCGCCATGATCATACCCCCAAGCGCCCTGGCCGTGATCCTCGGTTCCCTGGCAGAGATATCCATCGGTAAGCTTTTGATCGCGGGATTACTGCCGGGACTATTAATCGCCTGTATGTATGCGGCCTATATTGTCCTGAGGTGTAAGCTGCAACCGAGTATTGCCCCGGACTATTCCCCCGAGACGGCTTCCTGGTCCGAGAAAATTTGGGGCTTTTTGAAGTACGTTTTGCCTTTCGGGACTATTGTCTTTGTGGTCACGGGACTCATATTTGCAGGACTTGCAACACCTACCGAGTCTGCGGGGATGGGTGTCGTGACCACGGCACTCGTGATTATTATGTACAGGGGAATGAACTGGAAAATAGCCATGAAATCCATCAAGGCAACCCTCAGGATCACGGTGATGATGTTTATGATCCTTACGGGATCAACGGCTTTCAGTCAAATACTGGCCTTTACAGGGGCCAGCCGAGGACTTGTGGAGTTTGTCGTCAGCTTTCAATTTCCCCATCTTATCATTATTATAGTGATGCAGGCCCTGATCGTTATTTTGGGTACGTTCATGGAATCGGTATCCATCATGATGATCACATTCCCCATTTTCATGCCGCTCATCAGGGCCCTTGAGTTTAATCCCATATGGTTCGGCCTTCTTGTTCTCATCAATATGGAAGTGGGAATGAAGACACCTCCCTTCGGACTGTGCCTTTTTGTGATGAGAGGCGTTGTCCAAGCGGGAACGTCCATGATGGATATCTACAGGTCGGTTATTCCTTTTATCGCCATCGACCTGATAGCCATGCTGCTGATCATGTTTTTCCCTTCCATAGCTATGTTTTTGCCGAGCTTTATGAGATATTAGCGGGAATCTGTGAGAGATGGTTAAATTTTTGTTAAGGGAGTTATCCCGATACGAAATAGGGACGTATGGCGATATCATTTATCGGAATGCCTTGCTGTATTCAGATGATTTGGCGTTCAAGTATGGAAAGGAGAGATAAAGGATGTTAACATTTTACAGGCGCTTGCCGAGGTTTGAGTATAGGAGTCCTGATAGGATTGAGGATGTTCTGGTTTTGATTACGGGGAAAGGGGCGAACGGATTCAAGCTTTATGCAGGTGGAACGGATGTTATTCCAAAGCTGAAGAAGCGGCTTATTGCTGTTCCTGAGATTCTGATTGATTTAAAGGGGATCAAGGGGCTGGACTACATTGAATATGACTTAAAAAAGGGTCTTAGGATAGGGGCATTGGCAAGTGTGCGGTCTGTGGCGGCATCTGGTGTTGTAAGCGAACATTTTCCGATACTATCCGAGGCTGCAGGCAGTATTGCAGCCTGGCATATTCAAAACAGGGCTACTATAGTAGGGAACATATGTAATGCAGTTCCTTCGGCGGATTCAGCGCCTGCGTTATTAACTCTTGAGGCGAGTGTTTTATGTGTGAACGCAAACGGGGAAAGGGTTGTGCCTATTGGGGAATTTTTCACAGGTCCGAATGAGACCATCCTGAAGGATGATGAGATGGTAAAAGAGATTCAGATTCCCAACCTTCCTTTGGGCAGTGGAGGGAAATATATTAAGTTATCGACAAGGAAGAAGATGGATCTGGCTGTTGTCGGAGTTGCGGTTGTAATTGTTTCCAGGGAAGGCATTTGCAAAGAACTGAGGATCGGTTTGGGAGCGGTTGCCCCTACTCCAATAAGGGCGAGAAAGGCTGAGAAAATACTTTTGGGGCAAAATTTGACCGATGAGCTGATTGAGCAGTGCTCGCAGGTTGCCGCTGACGAGTCGAAGCCTATAGATGATCATCGTGCATCGGCCCATTACCGAAAGGCAATGGTAAGTGTTTTAGTTAAAAGGGCTATTCATCAGGCGGTAGGATTAGAAAATCATAAGAGACCTTTGGTTTGAGGGAAAGTGATAGGAGATCAGGAGATGGAGATGAAAGGCATTAAATTTGTTCTGAACGGAAAATCCTATGAGTTAAAAATCCAGCCCTGGAGGACCCTATTAGAAGTAATCAGGGAGGATTTAAAATTAACAGGTACGAAGGAAGGTTGCGGGCAGGGGGAGTGCGGTTCCTGCGCTGTGATTATGGGAGGTAAAACCGTTAACAGTTGTCTGGTGCCCGCGATGGAAGCGGATGGCCAGGAGATAATCACCATAGAGGGCCTTGCGGACGGGGAGGACCTTCATCCTATTCAGGATGCTTTTGTGGAGCACGCCGGGATGCAGTGTGGATTTTGTACGTCTGGGATGATCATATCGGCCAAATCCCTATTGGATCGAAACCCTGATCCCTCCTTAGAGGAGATAAAAGAAGGGATTGCCGGTAATTTTTGCCGGTGCACCGGTTACACCAAGATTGTTGAATCCATCAGTGCTGCAGCGGAAATGATGAAAGGGGGGAAATAGGCATGGAAGAATTTTCTATCATTGGGAAGAGAATCCCCCGGGTTGATGGCAGGGCCAAGGTAACCGGGGAAGCCAAGTATGCTGCGGATTATGACATGCCCGGCATGTTGTGGTGCAAGATTGCAAGGAGTCCCTATGCCCATGCTAAGATTTTGAATATCGACACGAGCCGTGCGGAGAGGCTGCGAGGTGTGAAGGGGGTTTTGACGGGAAAGGATTTTAAGGGATGGAAATGGGGGTGGATGCCCAAAACGCGGGAGGAAGAACCGCTGGCGACCCATAAGGTCCGGTATTTGGCGGAGGCTGTGGCGGCTGTAGCGGCTGTTGATGAAGATACGGCGGAAGAAGCGACCCAGTTGATTCAGGTTGAGTATGAGGAACTTCCGGGAGTTTTTGATCCTGAAGAGGCCATGAAGGAAGATGCGCCCCAGCTTTATGATCATGTCAAGAATAATATCAGCTGGGATTTTCATATGGATTTTGGGGACGTGGAAAAAGGGTTTCGGGAGGCGGACCTTGTCCATGAGGACCGTTTTGTAACGGGCCGGGTCACCCACGGGTATCTGGAGCCGCCGGCCGCTGTGGCCTACTACGACTCATCGGGCATCACCATATGGGCTGCCAAGCAGAGTCCCTATTTTGTCTACAGGCACCTGGCCGCCTGCTTCGGACTTCCCCTCAACAAAGTCAGGGTAATCCAGGCCTTTATAGGAGGAGGGTTCGGTGGCACGAAAAATGATTCTCTGGCGGGAGATTTTTGCTCGGTCATGCTTTCCAAAATGACCGGCAAGCCGGTCAAGTTCGTCTACAACATGGAAGAAGAGCTGATGACCTGCCGGCGGCGACACAACATGATCGTCTACAACAAGATGGGCATGAAAAAAGACGGCACCATTACGGCCATGCATAGCCGTGTGATCGCGGACGGCGGAGCGCACACAGCCATCGGCCCTCTGACCATGTACCTGACAGGCTGCATGAGCACTCTTCCCTACAAACTGCCCAATTTCAAGCACGATGCGTATCGTATCTATACGAACAATCCCATCAGTGCGGCCATGAGGGGCCATGGTGTCACTCATACGCGGTTTGCAGCAGAAATCCAGATGGAGATGATGGCCGAGGAACTGGGAATTGATCCTGTTGCCATAAGGCTGAAGAACGCTATCATAGCGCCGCATGAAACAATTAACAAGGCAACTGTGCTGTCTTGCGGTCTGAGTGAAGGGCTCAAAACCCTGGCTGATACCCCCAACTGGAAGGAGAGGGACAATAAGAAGGCTGATGAAGGGCATATATCCCATGGTGTTGGGATATCAGGCACGGCATATTTAGGTGGAGCCAGGCAAAGGGGGCATCAATCCTGCGCGGCGATTGTACGGCTCTGTGAGGACGGAACCGTTGATTACCTTACAGGTGCCACGGATTGCGGTCAGGGTTCAGATACTGTCCTGGTTCAGATCATTGCTGAAGAGTTGGGGCTAATGGTAGAGGATGTTGATATCAAAAGAGTCGATACCGCTGTTACGCCTTGTGATGCAGGGAGCTATGGTAGCCGTGTGACGGTTCTTGCAGGGCAGGCTGCTCAAAAAGCGGCAATAGATGTGAAAGAGCAGCTGGCCAAATTTGCAGCCGGAAAATGGGAGGTAAGCCCTGATAATATTGTATTCAAAAATCGTCAGGTTTATGTGAAGGATGCCCCTGAAATGGCAATGCCATTCGATAAGCTGGCAAAAATTGCGTGTTATTCAGGTACCGGCGCTGTAATAATGGGCAAGGGATACTCGGAATATGGCCTGGAGGTTTATGATTTTGATAAAGGACTGGGAAACTGCGGGACATCTTACAGTTTTACTTCCCAGTTATCCGAAGTAGATGTAGATATAGAAACCGGATTTGTCAAATGCACGGATATGGTCATAGCCCACGATTGCGGCAGGCCCCTTAATCCGATCAACGTGGAGGCACAAAACCAGGGAGCTGCTGTGCAGGGGATGGGCCAGGCTCTTTACGAACAGTTCGTAATGGAGCATGGGGAGACCCTCAATCCTAATCTTGCAGATTATAAGATGCCACTATCTTTGGATGTGCCAAATATTGAGGTTGTGGATATCATTACCGATGATCCCAACGGCCCCTATGGGGCAAAAGAGGCGTCCGAGGGGGCTATAGTGAGTTCCCCACCTTCAATCGTGAGCGCTGTCCATGACGCAACTGGAATATGGTTCAAGGAACAACCCTTAACCCCTGAAAAAATCTTTCGAGTTTTGGAGCAAAAAAAGGGAGCGCATGAATGAGATAGCTAATACGTTATAAGGAGGTGATAACTAAGTTAAACGGGAAACGGTTTTTTTACTTCATTTCACTTCGAAAATAAGGAGGTATGGAAATGGGCAAGAATCGAAGAACCTTAATAGTTTTTGTAGCAGTTTTAGCAATGATGTCATTTTTTGCTATTACAAATTTAGTGCAAGCAGCTCCTGAAGCGGTCGAACTCAAACTTTGGTCTGCATGGCCGAATAAAATGGATCCGTCAAAACCAGGTCTCCAGATGCTGATCGATATGATCAATGAAAAAGGGAAAGCCGTGAACCTTAGCATAACCTATTCTGGCGGACCTGAAATTTTCGGACCATTCCAGGGGTGTGAGTCCCTTCAAAAGGGAATCGTTGATATAGCTTATACGGCAGGTGCATACAACACGGGCGTAATTCCGGAAGTAGATGCAATGAAACTTATGAAAACGTTTGCATGGGATGATAGGGAAAATGGCGCTTTTGACCTCATGAATAAATATCACAATGAGAAAGGATTGGAATTTCTCGCCCGAGCTTCTACCGGGCAAGGTTTTCAGGGATACCTCAATAAGAAACGAACAAAACCAGATTTAAAGGGATTAACCATGCGTGTTGTTCCAATATATATACCCCTTGTTAAGGCACTGGGAGGTAAGGGAATAACTACAGCCGGTGGCGAGGTCTATACGGCCCTGGATAGGGGAACCGTTGACGGTTTCTGGTGGGGCGGTCGGGAGATCAGGCCTTGGGGTTGGCATGAAGTCTGTAAATACATATGGGGTCCTCCGATTTGGACGGTAGATGTTTACATTTTCATGAATAAGAAAAAGTGGGAAGGTCTGGATTCTGCCCAGAAGAAAGTATTGACCGACTTATTTAAAGAATATGAAGTCAAGACCTATGCTGCTCAGGTCAGTCTTCAGGCAGAGATTACCAGAAAGCTTTTGGAAAGCGGAATGGAGGAAATCAGATTTTCGCCGAAAGATGAGAAGTGGTATATAAATATGGCATATGAGGAAGGCTGGAAAGCCGCTATTGCAAAATCGGCAAGAGTCGAGGAATTGAAGAAAATAGTGGCAAAATAGGCACATTAACGGTGGGCGCCCACGCGCCCACTATAAATGTCTCAACATGTTATTTGTCGTCAATTTAGCTAGATTGATTTTTCGATCAGAAAAGCCGGCTAAAAAGCAGGCATTTTATAGCATGTCAATGTTTGAGCAAAAAGGATGGCGATTAGGTTAGATAGCAATAAGACATCTAATTATCGAATTTCTTGAAGGGGTTCTCAAACACAAAGGTAGTCGGAAGTGAAACGGACGTTAAAGTTCATAATAAGCGTTTATAATGGCTGTATCAATGGTTTGGTTTATATTGGGGCCGGGCTTATTCTTTTTATGGTGCTAGTTATTTCAGCTTCAGTCTTTCTAAGGAATACAGAATATTCATTCGGTTGGGGCTTAGAAGCGAGTGAATATATCTTGATCATAACTACTTTTTTCGCTGCCGGATGGTTACTTAGAACTGGTGGGCATATTGGGGTCGATATAATCCCAAACTTAATTAAGGGGAGACGTCAGGATTTATACAATGGGTTAATTTACAGTATTGTTACGATAGTCTGCCTGGTATTTACAATGACAGGGGCCTTTACTGCGTGGGATGCGTTTGTATCGGGCACTCTCCAGGTAAGAATGTACACGTTTCCAAAGTGGATACTTATTAGTCTGATACCTATCGGTGGATTTTTCCTTTTTGTTGAATCAGTGAAACTTGCATATATAAACTTTAGAGGCAAGCTTATTCTTATCGTGGACGACGAAGTGGATATACTTGATACCCTTAAGGAGTTTCTTAAGAACTATAAGGTCCATGAGGCCCAAGACTTTGCTACAGCTTCTGACAAGCTGGAACACAATGTCTATGACGTTGTTATCTTAGACATAATGGGAGTGAAAGGGCTGGATTTGCTTAAGATATCTATTGAAAAGAATTTTCCTGCCATTATGCTGACAAGCCATGCGTTTAATATTGATACGTTTAAGAAATCCATGAAAACTGGCGCCGTTTCTTTTATGCCCAAGACAGAGATAGAGAACATCGACTTGTATGTCACGGATGCGCTTACTATGAGCAAAGAAGATGCGAGGATCAGCTTTTATAGAAGGCTGGGCTCTTTTCTTGATTACCGGTTTGGACCTGAATGGGTGAAACATGATGATTTTTCGACGGAAGCTTGAAAAATAAGCCCTGAATAGAAATGAGCTTTCTGAATAATTGTTGAAAATGACGTTCTCAAAAATATCTTATGTAGGGACTGTATAGGGCAATATTAGAGGAAGATTATGGAATGGCAATTCGTCATGTTGATTATCGTGGGAGGGTTAATCTTCTTTTTAATGTCCGGACTCCCCGTTTTTGCTGCATTCTTATTGATTGATATAGTGGGGATTCTTTTTTTCATGGGAGGCCCAAGCGGGTTGACTTCACTCATAAGAAGCATGCTGGCTTCTATCGGCAAATTCACCTTAACTCCTGTGCCACTTTTTATCATTATGGGTGAAGTCATTTTTGTGTCAGGGATAGCCTCCAAGGCTATTGAAGTAGTCGAGAGAGTCTTAAGCCGTCTACCAGGCAGATTGAGCATGGTGGCAGTGGGCGCGGGCGCCCTTTTTGACTGTTTGAGTGGTTCAGCATTGGGAACCTGCGCGATGTTCGGTTCTCTACTCGTGCCCGAAATGACTCAGCGAAAATACTCAAAATATATGAGCATGGGACCTATTATGGCGGGCAGTGCACTCGCTGTCGTCATCCCACCAAGCACATTGGCAATCGTTCTTGCAGCACAGGCCGGAATATCCGTAGGTAAGCTTTTGATTGCAGGATTTATTCCTGGCTTTATGCTGGCATCTTTTTTCTCCATTTATATCATCGTATTATGCCTTATTAAGCCTTCCATGGCCCCTAAGGGCAATGCTTTGGGGACGTCCTCTTCAAATCTTCTCATTGATTTCATCAAATATTTACTACCTTTATCAATAATCATCCTCGCTGTTCTTGGTAGTATCTTTTCGGGAGTCGCGACGCCTACGGAAGCCTCCGCATTAGGCGTTTGTCTAAAGATGTCATCATAGTATCCGCCAAGAGATGTATCGCCATTTCAACCATGATCTTTATGATTGTGGCAGGATCAGTAGCTTTTAGCCAACTCTTGGCCTTCACAGGAATCAGTCGCGGAATTGTTGGAATAGCGACTGATTTACCTTTATCCCCCATATTAACATGCGCTATCATATTGGTTCTTTTGATTATAATGGGCACAATGATTGAGCAGATTTCAATGATTATGATTGCTGTTCCAATATTTATGCCTATTGCTGTTGCCTTGGGGTTTGATCCGATATGGTTCGGTTTATTAATGCTTGTATCGATTACAGTAGGTCTTATCACCCCGCCATTCGGACTGCTTTTGTTTATAATGAAGGGGGTGCTTCCACAGGGAACCAAAATGTTGGATGTCTATTATTCGGCCCTTCCGTTTATTATATTAACGTTTTTTGGTATACTATTAATCTTGATTTTCCCCGGTATCGCGATCTGGTTACCTAGCAAGATGTAAACGACGTATCTTTTAGTAATCCAGTAAAGCCTGCTTACGCTCATAATCTTAACAAGACCCAGGAATTTTACCTAGAATAACTTTTCTGTTTTGGCACCGGGCAAAATATAATTTTTGGCAAATAGAAGTTTTTTCAAAGACTGTGTTCTTATCGTAATATTAGGTTCTGATCTATGGAAGTGGAAATGTGATCCCTTTGTGCGAGAGATTTAGTTTGACGGAATCGATAATAGGGTCAGGTATCCTTGAATAAGATCGTTTTCTGGATAGATGATTTAGAAGGTGATTCAAATGGTTCTCAATGATTTGCCCATAAAAGTACTGGTTCATGATTTAAAGAATTCACTGATCCTCATTATGGCAGGGGCTCGATCCCTGCTGGCAAAACAGAATCAATTTGGGACTTTAACCGACAAACAGAAAAAAGTAGTGAATAGAATTCTCAGAAATGCTGTTAAGGGAAATTGGATTTTGGAAGATGTCTTCGAGATTGAACAGGCTAAGGCCGGAGTGTTTAGGATTTCGAACTTTAGTTTCCAGCAACTCTTAAATGATTCTCTGGCAAAAGCCTTCGAAGAAATAGATCCAGGGATATCAGCGCAAATCTATAGGTGTAAAGAGTTTTCTGAAATCGTCAAAAATCTTCACGTTCGGGGAGTTGAACTTAATGTTCCTTCAAGGGCTTTGAAGGTCGAACTCTTTCAGGATGAGGGAAAGGTGCGGCAAATTATAAAGAACCTGATCCTTAATGGTTTTCGCTCCAGAAATCGTATAGTGAAAATAACAGTTGATCAAAAGGACGATAGTATCTTTCTAAGCGTTTCTGATGATGGACCGGGTATTGAGCCTAAACATCATAGAGCTGTCTTTGATAGATACTTCCAACTTGAGCTTGATCAGGGAGTCCCCCTAAAGGGACATGGATTGGGGTTGGCCGGCGTCAAAGCCCTAGTAGAAGTCATGAAAGGTAAGATTAGCCTCGAAAGCGGCGTCGGAAATGGAACAACATTTGTCGTTTCTCTGCCTTGCAGAGTTCAGGAGAAAGAGAATCAAAATGATGCTTATCCAAAGGCGAGTGAAGGATGCTGACGATTATTAGATACATCAGGGATTGTCAACCATTGCCTCCTGCCACCATCCGATGACCGAAACATATCTCTTGAATCGGACCCCTTCTCTTTTTTCTATTTCTCTGATCCAGTCACTTAGCCCTGAGGCGTGATGGATTATAAGAGGTATGCTATGATCCGGGAGGATGTCATGGGCAAGGGCATTTCGGGCTATGATATCCTGCATGTTTTCGGATGTTTCATTGGTATCCCAGGGTGTGGGATGAATAAAACCATGTATGGCGCCGTCAGTTCTTGAATATCCCCACTCCCGGGGAAATTCTTTTTTAGTCTGCCTCATTATTTGGATTGCCCGCAGGTTCGTTTCTAAGTTCAATCCTTTATTCAGATTGCCTAATATACTGTTGTCAAATGACTCAAAGCCTATTGATGCCAGAAGTATTCTTATTCCCATATCCCTGGCAAGACGCAGCGCATCCCTTAAATATTTTTCCCCACTAACAAACCAGTCTGCCCGCAAGGTGAGGTTAATCTGTGAGGGCCTGATACCTCTAGCCCTTATTTCGCTCAACAAATTCTTCAATCCGGGGAGAGGGTTCTCGTTAATAAGCTCAAATGGGATTTTTCTGCCGTCCGCCCTATCCGGGAGACATAGGATTTGACTCAAGACAGTTTCTATGTCCAGTGCCCCGTAAAATCCCTTGTCTACCGCCACATCGCAAAAACTGCATCCCTTTAGGCGGAGTCTGACTTTTTGGCCGTTCTTCCCATCCAGTTGAACGGGGTAATCCATCTCGACCCATTTCTCCCGTGATGCATAGGGACACCCTATCTGCTGCAATATCTGCCCCATTGTAATCTTATGTGGCGTAAGTCCTGACCCGCCTATTCTGAATATATTGTCCCATCTTACCTTGCCCAGGAAACTCTCGTCCCAGTTGTTTTTTGGGTTCCGGATTGTTTTTCCATTACTTGCCGGATAGAGCAGCCCAGGGTTATCTTTCCATCCATCTCTATCCAGGTTTTTTAAAAAGTTGACGGCCTGTTCGGCCGGCCCGTGCAGTGAGAGAGAGAAATTTTTTGAGAGACCCGGAAAACGGTTGGGATGATCCTGCCAGTCCTTTTCTCCTAAGTAGTCAACATCTGCCTGGGGTCCGCCAAGGATGGTAAGAGTCCCCTCTTCTTTAAGTTCTTTGGCAAAGGAGAAAAGATCCTCACGGCCACTTAAGGTGGAGAAACCGAGTACAGGCCTTAACGCGCCGAAATAGTCCGCCAGGGCCTTTTTAATGAGGCGCTTGTCGTCCTCATGCGCTACCGCCAAGACAATACAATCATAAGGAGTGTTTTCCTGGATTACGGTTGCGGCCATCTGAGGCCCTAAGAGGCCATAGGTCTCGTCCCCGAAGTAGCTGGCGATGATGGCCATTTTTTTTCTCGAACCGCCCATTATATGCTTGGATGACATTTTTTATCTTTGTCGTTAAAACAATATGGAAGTGTTACCACTATTATGTTTTTATACGGCCTAGAAATTTCATATTAGACAGAGGGTGTAAAGCGATTTTTTCTATGAATTCCCTGAAATAATTGCTTTGCCTATTGCATCGGTGGTAATCAAGTTTAACTTTAATAGAAATATAGAACAACCTATCCGGAAACAGCAGGCACGTGAGAGGCACGGGCAGTTAATGGGAAAGGAGTGAGAGTTGGGTGTTAAAGTACATATTCACAAGACTCATCGTCAATACACAAACGGCATGGAAGCAGTAGGGGTTGAAGGAAACACA
>Ga0307445_10001588_pt1 | contig 12771 bp, 11 predicted proteins | sample SalMarSW160330MG_FD_202147 | JGI IMG/M metagenome (GOLD analysis project Ga0307445, IMG submission 202147) | Salt marsh sediment microbial communities from the Plum Island Ecosystem LTER, Massachusetts, United States - SW1603-30 | ecosystem: Environmental > Aquatic > Marine > Intertidal zone >...
TGATGATTTGTTAGATATACGTACACAAAGGCATGATAACGGGTCCTTGCATAATGATAAAACTCCCTGATTTCCTGATCAGCACGATAGGTTTGAGCTCCACAACATATTGCAACTTCAATATTTTTTTTACACAAAGGACATTTAAGACGGGCAATAAGATCAATTAAATAAATATCTTCTCCGGGACAGGTCGAAACTTCATATCCATTAGACTTAAATAATTCTTTTGCCCATTTTACCAAACTCTCATGCGACACAATATTATTTTCTGATTTCAAAATTCTATTATCAGAAACCAGTTGACCTGATACAAAAAGATCTAATGTTTGTTTAATTGGTTCGTTTATGTTGGGAATTACATTTATTCCATATGCTAATAGCTGATCGCGAAAAAAATTTTTAATCCCATTACAAATAAGTGTTTGAATCTCATGCAGGCTAAGAAGTCTTATACGCATGATATCATCAGTAGCATGACAATCAATAATTTTTGAAGATATTATTTTCCCTTTCTTTATGGTAAAAATTTCGAACTGTTTTGCAGCCTCAAAACAGGGAGCAATCTTGTCATCTAATTCGGGTATAGCTATCTTCATAGTGCAACCTATGTTGCAACATCAGTGCCTACGTAAATAATATTTAATAATCTATAATATTGAACAAATTTTAAGTTTGCTGAATGGATATGTTGCATAATATGCAACACCAAAGTAGCAATGCAACAAATAATGATGCGAAACCTGCAACACTTAAACTGGATGGATTATGTTGCAAAGTTAGAGACTAAAAGTGTAAATCTTTGCGAATTTTAGAAATGAATTTGAATCAATATGTCAGAAAAAGGTAAGATTTTTTTATTAATGTGAGAACAAGATTAATCTATATATATTTAATTTGATGTGCCATTAAATAGTTCTTTAAGATCGAGATGCTACCTTTTTATTTTACGCTTCAAGCTTGCGCGATTATTTACTGATCCAACTTATGATTGAAATATTTCTGGTGCAATACGCTCATTTTCATTCCATTCTTTTATCATCAACATACTTTATAAAAGCAGCCAATTCATTTTTGCTCATAACATAACCATGACCATTTATTACTGTTTCAATATTTCCCATTCGCTGCTGAATCCATTTTATTATAGTCATCCATCGTTTAGTATCTTTTTTCTGATATTCATTAAAAGATGCCCTGCCGCCCTCTGCGAACAAGTCGCCTGTCATTAATAATTTGAGCTCGGGTACGTAAATCAGAATATCGCTCTTTGAGTGTGCCCAGCCGAAATAAATTAAATAAAAAGATAAATCTCCCATATATAAATTCATTGTATCTTTAAATGTTCTTACCGGCAAAGTAACCAAACGATCTGTCATCAGATCATTGTACGCAGATTGATATCGGATTCTTTGTTTTTCTATTTCAAGACTGTCCTGCCATTCGGGATCGAAAGATTTTAATTTATTCTCATAATCATTTATAATTTTCTGTAAGTTTAATTTTATTTTGTTTTTATCCTTCCAGTATTCTGACATTTCTTTTACACAATTTTCATGAGCAATAATTACATCATCTGCAAATACTTGATTTCCTCCGGTGTGATCCCAATGCGAATGAGTATTAATTAAATATGCAAAATCGTGTCTGTTAAATTCTCTTTCAATTATCTTACGATATTTAGCGGTCAATGAATTTGATATTCCGGCATCAATTACCACAATTCCCTTTTGTGTTTCAATTGCAATTACCGCATCGTAACCCAAGATTACAATCAGTGTTTTGGTGTTTAATTTATTTACTGAAATAAGCTTATCTATATTTTCATTTGATTTATTACTTCGATTTGGAAAAAGGTAAATCCAAATTAAAAATATCAGAATGCATATTGATGCAAGAATGATTACGCTTTTAGCTATAACATTTTTTGTCATTTTAAATTATGCTGCATAAATATTTTAGCTAGTATAAAAGATAAAATAATCATAGAGAAATCTTGAAATTTGAGCAATAATGTTTTCACAATCTTTCGTATCTTTTTTTGCATTCTTAATAAATACAACAACTGCAATGTTCCCGTAATCTTCCGGTAGTGCTATTATACCAACATCATTAGTGACATTACCTATAGTGCCGGTTTTATGATATACAACTGTTTTGTCCGGCAATAATCCTTTAATTCTGTTTTCTCCTGTATTGCATTCTTTCATTGCATTTAATAACAATGTAGTACTTTCATCACTGACTATTTTCTTATTCCATATTTTTTCCAGAAGGTTCAGCATTGCAGATGGAGTTGAGTTGTCTTTAGTATCATTCATAAATTCCTCCGCCGCCTTTTCCCTATCCTCTTTACTAAGGCTTTTCAGTTCGGCCACAACTTTATTATCGTCATAATCTTCATTTTCAGAAACGTTTTTAACTCCAAGGTATTGAGCAAGCGCAACGTAAGTCGGGCGATCTACCGACATTCCTTCAATGCCATTTTCGTTTAACATTTCATTAACTGCTTCTGTGCCACCAGCAAATTTCAGGCACAGATCAGCAGCAGAATTATCACTTTCAGTTAGCATCAGCTTCATCAAATTATTTAATGAAAGCTGTATTCCTAAATCTTCAAAATATTTTACTATAACTCCGCTACCGGGATGAAGATCGCTTTTCTTTATTTCAATCATATCCTGTAATGAAATTTCCCCCTTGTCAACTCTGTTTAATAATTGAACTGCAACGGGTAATTTAAATGTACTTGCCATAGGAAATTTAATATCCTTATTATAAAAGTAGACATTTCCTGTTTCGAGTTGTAATGCAGCAATCCCAATTGTGCCTCCAGACTTTTGTTCCAATTTGGAAACAATATTGTTTAGTTTTTCTTCCCTAGAAATGTTTGTCTGGCAGAAGAGAGTTCCTGCAACTATCATACAAATAATACATACTAAATTCAAAGTTTTCATATTAATGAACCTTTATGCTTATTAGAATTTTATTTTCTGAGTTATAATATTGATTGAACCTCGGCAGTTAATTTTACCCTCTCACCTTTTCGTTCAAGCGTAAGATTTTTAATTTCACCCGGTTTACCTCTCAGTGCATCGATAACCTTACCCATTGATTTATCTTTAACCTGAGAATCATTAATCTGAATTAATAAATCTCCAGATTGAATTCCATCAACAAGTGGAATTACATTTTTACTTGCAACGCCAATGATAGTGTAATTACCATTTGTTTCCGGTCGCAAAGTAATTCCGACAATATTCATATCATTAAAATTCTCTTTTTGTTTCCTTTCGAAATAAATGTTTTTATTCGTGTAATCGATCCCGACTTTAAAATCTATAAATGCATTAGGTCCAAGAAAACCATGTACTGGCTTAAAAGTTTTTTTGGAATACCAATCCATAATTCCATATCCTTTATCATTATAATCCGGGGGAATTGTAATCACAGTATTTTTTAAAGTTAAATTTCCAAAATTCATTTGAGGAATGCGTGTTACCGTCCATGAATCTTCTTTATATCCCCAGCCCCACATATTTGCACAACCTACTGCACCTTTACACAATGGTAAATCCGGATTTTTATTTTTTAAACTTTCAAGAAATTCTGTCGAACCAAACGTAAAAGATGCACCGTTATCAAGGGCAAAGCTAATGCTGTCCTTCTCAAGCATTCCGTCGATTTGCAAAATACCGGTTGTCGGATTAATATTAATTGGAATTTTTATTCCTGAGAACTTCATTCCGCCCGGTTTTGAAATAGTCATTTCTTTGGCAGGATAATCAAAAGCTACATCATATCTCATTAATACCGTTGAAGGTATAGTAGCATCGGTGTATGTTTCTTTAAAAACCCAGAAAGGCTTAAAAATAACTATTGACTTTGCACCGCAATAGTCCCGAGTCATTTCACCTGCTCTGATTACTATAGGGGTATTTATTTCCAATTCTCCCCGAACAGCTTTCGTGCTGTCGCAATCTGAAATAAAACCCAGCTCAAGTGCCAGTTTACTGCTGATTAAGAATTCAGGATTACCAGTGTCTACCCAAAGCAATATTTTTTTCGGGCTGCCGTCCTTTTTTTGTATTTCAGCATTTACCAGTATCCTGTTATGATCAAGTGTAAAGGGTACTATTGTGATTTGATTGTCATTAATTTTGCATGAATTAAAAAACAATAAGCTTGTGGCGATACAAATATTTAAGAACACAGCTACATTTCTGGTAATAAAAATATTTATTTCTCTCATCTTTCTTTATTTTTAATTAATTGTCTCTAATACAACGAACAGAGAAACCAAACTTTTTATCGTGGCTGTTTCTTGATATATCAGGTAAAGCATAAATGATACATCTGAAAATAGCGTTGGCCTGTCCGTCTTCTGTGTTACTCCACCAGAAACCGTTGCCGCCAAGTATAAAGAAGTTGCCGTCCCTTCCTGAACGCTCTCCACCCGGAAGTGCTGAGAAACCGAAGTCATCAGTTCCATTTCCACCTAACTTCCATTTCTCTTTCGCCTTTAATCGCCGACCGGCATCATATCCCTGTGAACCCAAATTATCCCACACTGTATCACCAACTTCAAAATGAGTATCAACATAACCCTCCAGATATTTCCAATCTTCATCCGTGGGAATTCTCCAGCCATCGGGACAAAGTTTGCCAGTGTTTACTGCATACCAGTTGTAGAGCGCTCCAAATTCTTCGGCATTACTTTCATCATTGTTGTACCAACAGTAAGCCCCGTTACTTAAATTTGCCCAGGCACTATATTCTGTAATGTTTGGTATTTTTGTTCCTTCATTATATGTTGTAGTTCTAAGGTTCTCAGCCATCCATTCATATCTGCCGATTTTTACAGTTTTGTAAACATTGCCCTCAATATCGGATATCGTATCCTGCTGAAGGTTTTGTCCTTCAACAGATATCAAGCTAAACAGAAAAAATGATAATACTAACAACATATCTGCTATCTTAGCAAAATTAACTTTTTTGTTTCCTGATATTTGCCTGCTTTAAGTTGATAAAAATAAACACCGCTCGGAAGGTTACCTGCATTAAATTCTATTTCATATTCACCTGCAGGACAATATTCATTAATAAGGACTGATACTTCATTCCCTAAAAGATTATATACTTTTAACGATTGCCAACCGCTCACCGGAGACTGCCAGCTAATTATTGTTGAAGGATTAAACGGATTAGGATAGTTTTGGTCAAGATTAAATTTCAAAGGCGAAGTATTTTTCTCTTCAACTGATGAAGGAACAATAGGAATAAAATCTACTGAGTTAGAATTAAAATTCGGAACAGCAATTATATTATCTTTATTGTTAAAACAGATGTTAGATGGACCATTGTGTCCGCTTGAAAATAAAATAGGAGGATTAGTAAATGTCGAGTCATAATAATAAACCGAATTGTTTAACCAGGTTGAAAAATAATAATTACCATTTCCGTCCAGTGCAAGACCATCGCAATTTCCTGTCGTTGTAACTACAATAGTGGAAACTGTTGAATCGTTTAGATCTACAGCCTGTATAGGGGAACTATTATACCACGAACATACAAGAAGTCTGTTATTATTCCTGTCATAAATAATATCCTGCGGTCTCGAAGAGATTCCGGCTCCAACAAAAAGAGAATATTGCTGTGTAAAGAGATTAACCTTATAAATTTTTGCTTGCAAAGATGCGACTACATAAAGGTTATTGTTATCATCTGTAGTCATTCCATCCAACTGGGTAGTGCCAGTAATTGGCAAATACATAATTGTATCATTTGGGCTAATGAGATCTAATCCCAGAATTGTATTTCCAATTGAAGTATAAAATGTATTACCGGCGATACAATTTCCCAAAGCGTGCCCGGATCTTTGCTTGAAATATGATTGATTTCCAGCTGAATCAATCGCGATAATATTTCCATCATTATAGTTTGAAACGATGTACCTGTTGTTAAGGGAATCATATGAAACACACTCAGGTCCGTTTAGTAAATTCTGCGCATTTGAAGAGATTGACAGAATAAATATGACAAGGAATAACTGAAGTAAATATTTTTTCACTTTAATACCTCTTTGTAAATTGATAATGGTGTGTAATGATTGGAAGAAATCTCCCGGATTCTGATTCTAAGTGAGACAATAAACAGCTTAACAAACTAAGCGAAGGACAAATTCCCCGAATAGAAATTTTACGTGTAGTTACTAACTCCCCAAAAGAAAGAATACATCTGAAGGGAAGAGAACAAATACTGATAAAACTCAGAGTCAAATTTATATTTCCCGCTTTTTTAATTTTGCCAGTTCCATAAAATATGGTAATGACTTACGTAAACTAATTTAGTTTATCTGATAGACTCTGAATAGATATTTTTTATGAGAAGGTTAAATTATGGGATTAGTGGCAGGATGGCTGTTTAATTTGTCAATCTGAGTTGATGATAATCAAAAGCAAATTAATGTCTAAAAATTCAGAGACGAACCAAATAATATTTTTCGCTAAAAGAGATTTGATGAGAAATGGAATTAACGATTTGAATTTGAATTTTAAATAATATTTTTTCTACAATATATTATCACCACAGTTTAACCTTAAGTTTCACTAAAGTCTGAGAATTCTTTAAGATCGATATGATACCTTTTTATTTTTCGCCATAAGGTTGTTCGATGAATCCCAAGTTTATCTGCGGCTTCAGATATTTTTCCACCACAATTCTTTAAAGTGGTAATAAGTAAAGTCTGTTCGTCTATGGTTTCTGTAACGGGAGTTGACTTTATGTTCTTTTGAATTCCCGGTTCGGTTTCGGATTGTAATATTTCCGGTGGAAGATGTTCTTTCTGAATAATGCTTCCCCGGCAAACAACAAAACTGTATTCAATTATATTTTCCAATTCTCTTATGTTCCCGGGAAATTCCAACCGCATTAGTGTGTTCATCACTTCAGGACTAACGCTAATAATCTTCTTACCAGTTTTAGCATTAAACTTGCTAATGAAATGATCAACAAGATGAGGAATATCTTCACGCCGTTCTTTTAAACTGGGAAGTTCAAACTTAACCACAGCTAAACGGAAATAGAGATCATCTCTAAATTTTCCTTGTGTAGTTAGTTTTCTTAAATCCCTATTTGATGCTGCTATAATCCTGATATTTGTTTTGATTGTTTTGGTGCTGCCAAGAGGTTCATATTCCCTTTCCTGTAAAAGACGCAGCAATTTAACCTGAGTTGATAAAGGCAGTTCTCCAATCTCATCAAAGAAAACAGTTCCACCATCAACGGCAGCCAGTTTCCCATCCTTATCGGTTTTTGCATCAGTAAAAGCACCTTTACAATATCCAAACAATTCCGATTCAAATAGCTGAGGTGGTAATGTTCCACAATTTATTACAACATATTTAGCATTTTTTCTGGGACTAAGATTATGTATAGCTCGTGCAAATAATTCTTTACCGGAACCAGAAGGACCTTGTATTAGAACAGTACTTTCACTTACGGCTATTTCCGGCAAAATGGAAAATAGCTTATGCATCCGTGGACTTTTAGAGATTATATCCTCAAGTGAGTAGTTACGGCTAATCTCTTTTCGTAATTGTTCAATTACAGAAAGATCCCTGAAGGTTTCAACAGCTCCTAAGATCTTACCTTCTTCATCTTTAAGAACGGCAGTTGAAATGCTGATTGGTATTTTCTCTCCCTGGCTGTTGATGATATTTACAGGTCTATCAATAGCTTCAATTCCAGTTTCAAGAGTACCCTTTAAAAGACAGTATTCGCAGATATCAGAACGAAAAACATCCTGGCAATGTTTTCCAATTGCCTGTGATGCCGGAATGCCGGTTATCTTTTCAGCAGCTCTATTAAAGCTTGTAATAACCCTTTCGCTGTCAACTGTAAAAACACCATCAGCAATTGAGCTTAATATTACCTTAAAAAATTCCGGGCTTCCTGGTTTATCATTCATTATAGTATAGCAGGTTCAATTTATTTTTTGAATTTGATCTGCACAATAACTTGAACAACAGAATTCAAATTTAAAAACAGAGTTATTGTAAAAAATATAAGCTTAACCAGATAAAGTTACAATTTTAAAAGTTCTTTAATTTTTTTCAGTAAAGCTTCTCTGTCTATTGGTTTTTCAAAATAACCTTCAGGTGGGTGGACTTGTCTTCGTGTTTCAATGAATCTTTTCATTTCAGTTGAAACACCTGTTACTATAATTATAGGAGTATTCTTTGTAGATTCATTGTGCTGCAAATCGCGCAAGGCTTTAACACCTGATTCCTCAGGCATCGAAATATCTAGAGTAATGATATCCGGTTTTTCACTTTTCGCTTTTTCAAAACCATCTTTACCATTTATTGCAGTTATAATTTTAAAACCGTTATCTGTAAAGAATGCAGACAAATAAGTTACTACATCTTCTTCATCATCAATTATTAATATTTTTTTCTTGTTTTCCATTTTTCACCATAAATATTTTAGTTCAATTATAGCGTAGCAATGCTTTTGGAATTTTATTTTAGTTCCCACTCTATAAATGGTTTCTCTAAATCAACCATTGCGTTAACAATTAATTCTACAAGACCACCGTAAATAATACCAGCTTTCTCGAATGCATTAAAATAAGTCAGCCCATCTCTAAAAGTGCCTTTACAATTTGAGCAAGGAGAACAAATGTATTTATAAATTGAAGGATCAATTTTATCCTGAAAAGCATCAAGTATTTGTTTAAACTTTGGACGGAATGAAAGACCGTTCCTCCAGTCTGGAAAATTTTTGCCCTGCATAATTGCAAAACCGCTTCCTCCGCCGCAACAATAGTTGTTAACACCATGTGGTTCCATTTCCCTGAACTGCGGGCATAAATATCGGAGAATATGTCTTTGCGGTTCCACAATTCCCATTGCCCTAACTACATTACAAGGATCGTGTAAAGTTACGGGAAAATTATTTTTTGATGGATCAAATTTTATTTTTCCGCTGAAAACGATTTCTTCAAGAAGAGGGAATGCACTTTCTCTTGGAATAATATTATCATCAACTAAAATTCTATCGGCTATTGGCATTATTGCTTTATGCGAATGTCCGCACTCACCCATAACAATTCTATTTACCCCCAACGATTTTGCGACACGCACATGTTCAAGAGCAACACGAGCAAGCTGTGCATCATCATACCATAAACCGTAATTAACAGAATCATATCCGCCCATTTCGGATGACATCGTCCAGTTAATACCTGCTTTTTCAAAAATGATTGCAAATGCCATAATATTTTCAGGCCAGGCAAGGAATTCTCCAAAATTATGGATGAGAAGAACATCAGCATTTTTTTTATTTAATGGCATCTTAATATCAATGCCTGTTAGATCTTTCAAGTCTTCTTCAATAAATTCAATTATATCAAGTAATGCTGTAGGATTTGTTCCTGTTGAAGAACCTGTCTTGAGCTGTTTCATAGAGCCTGAATTATGAAGCTCTTCTGCTGCAAATCCTAGCTCCTGGCTCATTAATTTTCTTATCTCCCTCGAAATAAGTCCATTGTCTATTCCGATTGGACAAGCCTGTGCACAGCGTCTGCAAAGAGTACAGCGATAGGAAAGTTCTGCAAGTCTTGCAATAGTTTCCCAGTTTAAATCGATGTCAGAGCCGGTCAATTTCTGATGAAATTTACTTTCGTGGTTTAGATATTTATTTACAATTCGTCTGAGAACCTCTCCTCTGAAAATTGGTCTGTAAATTTCTTCCCTTCCGCTGGACGTATAAATAGGACATTCCTCGGAACAGGTTTGGCACTTAACACAGTTTTCCATTGAAAGAAGAAGCGGCTGTAAGAGAATCCAGTTATCTTCTTTGCTTAATAATTTTTTTAGACCTGAAAGAAATTTTGCAACTAGCTTTTCTTTTTCTTCATCTGTCTGAGGTTTTGGTAATCCTAAAACTGAAAACCCGTCGAGAGAATGTTCCAACCTGTTTTTTTGTTCATCCTTTAGTTCCCTGAATGGTGGATCAACCCAATCTTCATATGGATGAGGAAGTTTAATAAAATCTTCAGGATTAAGTTCTACTATTTGTCCATTAACTTTTGTGAAATCTTTAATTGATTTCATTTTATCATTTTTCATTTTTTATCTCCGGTGGAAAATTGGTGGCTACTTCTGCCCAGGTTTTTCCTGTTTTCATATGTGGAGCAGACCAGCTAACACCAAAATTCAAAGCTTCTTTAACTTTTTTCTCTAATTTACTCCCTTTTACGTTTTGCTCATCTTCCCAGCGCACATCGTGATATGTAAAATACTTCGCAAATAAATGCATCATCCTAGTAATCGGAAAATATAAAAGGAACAAAGAAATTAGAATTACATTTAAAATAAATAATCCGTTGTTTATTTCAACCCAATTAAAAGTAATAAGATTTTTAACAAATTCTTTACTCAAAATAAGGGAAGAATTTGAAAAGATAAGTGTGATGGAAATACTGATTACTAAAACCAGAATAAATAAAAGGTTAATATAATCCATCGGAGTATTGTAAAATTTGAACTTCTTATCAGTAGCCCTTTGATACAGCAATCCTAAACATCCGACAAATGTTAAAATAAGACCCACATACACAAAAAGAACAGTAAGGTAGTGGAAAATATAATCGGCTGTGTTTTGTATAGCACTTATATTAATTAATGAAAATAAATTTAAGATAACCGATAACACAATTAGTAAAAAAGTAGTGGTGATTAAATATAAACCAAGATGAAATGGAAATGAGAAGCACCACAGCTTTCTATTATGGAGATAAACGCCTTTGAGAAAAACTATTTCTTCAAACATAGCCCACAATTCAGCAAGATGATTCTTTTTTGCTTTATGTTTCCAAAAACCTTCTTCTTCATAATGGGAGCCACCATACTTATTTCGTTTCGGTTCATGTGCAACAGGGTATAGTTCCCATCTTACATGTACGGGAGTGTTAGCATATTTAAAGATCTTGGAAATGACCATCACTATAAATAACAGAATAGCAAAATATATTAATAGATAAATAATAATCATTTTCAAGACTCCCTATGTTTACAATAAAATCCGTTTTAAGGAATATCTTCTGAATATTTTTAATTCACATACATTAAGATTAATAGCATATTCCTTGCCAAAAATAAAAAAATCAAGTATTTGACATAAAAAATTATCGATATGAAGATGCAGGGACAAAATTATTTTAATAATTGTGTCCGCAATGTGGTTGAAAAAAAATCTGACTGCTGAAGTAATAAACTTAGTAACAGTTACTTCATTATAGTAAATCCGAAAGAGATAATCACTATGAATTGAGAAAAGAAATACTACTGAAATATAGATTTATTGTAAAACAATATTATTAAATGATTACCAATTCAGAGAAAAGATGTTGATATATTTCTGGAAAATGGAAAAAATAATCTTGTCTATGTGGCTTTTCTTGGGTACTTTTACAAAAAGAAAAAGTGTCAAATACCAGTAAGTTTTTGGATGCTACACCCGGGGATTAATGAGATCTTATTGGAATCAATTTATTAGAAATATACTGTAAATTATTTGTTTATCAATAATGCCAAATTCTTAATGTAATTGAAATAGGAAAGAATTTAATTTTAAACCTTAAAAAAATATTTGCCATCCTGATTACAAGTTCCCTTTTGGGAATTTTTATTAATTATTTCAATCCAGCAGGAATCCCACTAATCAGAGAAAAGCTTGAACTTAAATGGGCTTCTGACTCACTGTTTAATGAAATAACTAGGGACTCCGCATCAACAATTACAGATACAATCAAACTAAATTCCATAAAGCCTCCCGATAGCAATCAACTTACCAGGGTTGATAACAAAACAGTAGAAAAAAAGATTGACGAGAAAACCATCGAGAAAAATGAACGAGAAACTGAGAATAAAAATAAGACTGAAGATGTGGTGTTCACTGAACCAAAGGCTATTAAACTGGATCAGGCTTACGTTTTATTTAAAAAAGGAATTACTTTTGTAGATGCCAGGGATGAAAGCGATTACCTAGCAGGTCACATTAAAAATTCAATAAATATACCATTTGATGATTTCGATAATCACAAACAAAAACTTGATCAATTACCCAAAGGAAAACCTTATGTACTTTATTGTGCTGGTACTGAATGCGACCTGAGCATATTATTGGGAAATTTATTGTTTGAAATGGGTTATAAAAAGGTTTATGTTTTTTTTGGTGGATGGGTAGATTGGTCAAAAGCTAAATACCCGGTTGAAAATTCTTCTGAATAAGAGATGTTTAAACAGCTTTTAAATAATAAATATTTATTGCTTTTAGTCAGAGTGGTTTTAGGTTTCGTATTCATTTATGCTGCTGTCACAAAAATCTCGGACCCTGAAGGTTTTTCGCAGGCTATATATAACTACAAACTTCTTCCGCTTTTCCTGGTTAATATTTTTGCTATCATTTTACCATGGATTGAATTAAGTGCAGGAGTTCTTTTAGTATTTGGCATCTCTGTTAAAGAAAACTCAGCTATCATCAGCGGACTGCTGATTGTTTTTATCTTAGCAGTTTTGATAAGCTTGTTTAGAGGTTTGGATATTAACTGTGGTTGTTTCGGAACTGTAAATGGTTCTAAAGTTGGAATACAAAAGATATTGGAAAATATTGGAATGCTTGTTCTAGGTTTTATATTAATAAAATTTGATTCAAATTTCTTTTCCCTGCTAAATAAAAATAAAAATTAAAATTCACTTCTCGGTA
>Ga0307445_10001589_pt1 | contig 12769 bp, 11 predicted proteins | sample SalMarSW160330MG_FD_202147 | JGI IMG/M metagenome (GOLD analysis project Ga0307445, IMG submission 202147) | Salt marsh sediment microbial communities from the Plum Island Ecosystem LTER, Massachusetts, United States - SW1603-30 | ecosystem: Environmental > Aquatic > Marine > Intertidal zone >...
GTGGGCGCGCTCGGCGTCGGAGTCGGTGTGGGAGTGAATGTCGGTGTGGCCGTCGGAGTCCAGGTGCTGGTCGGTGTCTGGGTAGGCGTATGCGTGGGCGTGAAGGTCGGGGTCGCCGAGGATGGTAAGGACTCATCCGCCCCGATGTCCCAGGTCCCGTTGTAGGGGCGGGTTTCCCGGTCGATGTCCTCGGTGAACGCCAGCGCGGCATCGGCGGACAGGTCCGCGCCGGCGTCCCGCGCCGTGGCGTCGGCCGCGCCCAGGTGGAAGTCGTAACTGGCCGGCGCGGCGAACGTGACCGTGGTGGAGTTTTGACTGTTGGCCCCCGGCGCGTCGGCGGCCAAGTCTGAAATATTGTAATCCGAGGCCCCGGCGAACGTCCCGTTAAACCCATCGGGGCAGGACTGCGCAATGCAGTTTTTCACCACCACGGTACCGGCGAGCTGTTGATACCCGATGCGGCAATTGATCAGGGTATTGTTATACAGGTACACCGTAGCCGAGGCGTTGTTGCAATAGATGCCCTCGGCGTTGTTGACGTTGAAATCGTAGATGATGTTGTTCCATATCCTGACCGTGCCCCCGCTGCTGCCGAGGTTGTCCACGCGGATTGCCTGATGATCCGCCGAGGTTCCGGTGGTTTTACCCTGCAACAGGCACTGGGTCACGCGCAAATCCGCGTTGGAGGCATATTCCCCCAAGTAAATGGTCCTGGCATTTAAAAACACCAGATTGTTGATTCTGATTTGCAGACCTTCCAGCCGCACGCCGCCGATGTTGGCATGATTAATGGTAATGGCGTGAAAATTCGGGCCGACCAAACGGTAGGCGCTGGTATTCCACACCCCGGAATGCCGTTGGGAGGTTCCGACTTCGCTCGCGAGATAAGGAGCATAAATACGCAGGTAGTTGGTGGGGGAAGTGGTCCAGCCATTGACCCCGATCTCGACCCCGGTGATGTCCGCCTGGTCCTCACCGTCGCCGTAACCGGCGATGTGCCAAATTTCATTGTTGGCCGGAAGGTCGCGTCCCGAGCCGGAATCCCCGACGTCAAAATCGCGGAGTGAAGCGTCAATGCCGGTGTTCTCCGAGAGGATGATCGCATTTTCCAGGCTGGTGTAGGCCCGGAACACCGACCAGTCCTGGTCGGCCGCGGCCGTTCCCGGCGGGGCGTTCCAGCCGTCCACGGCGCGTACGTCGAACTGGGAAGCAGTCGTCCGGCCGTGGATAAACGCCAGGGTGTCCACACTTCCGTCGTTGTTCGAATCGTATTGAATCACATCGCCGACCCCGACGTTGTCCGGCAGGGAGCCCGCGAAGGTCGCGGTTCCGGCGGCGATGTTCAAGGCATTGCTGCCGCCGCTGGCCAAGGCACTCGTATTTCCCGGCCCCAAGGAACGATAGACCGCCACCGGGACCGAATCATCGTAATAGACGAGCGTGCGGTGATTATTGTTGTCTCCCACCACGAGCAAGTCCCCGCTGAGGTCGATGCCCTTGGGGAAACACAGAGTGTTGGCGGCCGGACCACCTCCCTGATTCCAGCCGGTACTCGTCATGTCCGGCTGGCCCAGGACCGCATCGGCGCTGGCATTATTCGAGGACGGAATGGCTTGGAAAATCAGGACGCGCTGGTTGTCGCTGTCGGCAAGAAACAGCCGGGTGCCGTCGCTGGTAAGGCACGTTGGCGCCTGCAGCGTATTGGCGGCCGCACTCCCGCCCTGGTTGATGGCGCCGCTGGTAAAATTAGCCTGGCCGATCACGACTGTTGCGGAAGCGTTGTTGCCGGTGGGCACGGGGTCGAAAATCAGGACGCGGTGGTTGAAACAGTCGGCGACAAACAGTTTGTTCCCGGTCACCCGTAGCCCCGCGGGAGAATTGAGCGTGTTCGCGCCGGGATTGGGTGCGCCCTGGTTGATGCTGCTGCCGGCCATGTTCACCTGGCCCACGACCACGTTGGCGCTGGCGTTGTTGGCCGTTGGGATCGTGTTGTAAATCAGAACCCGGTGATTGTCCCGATCCGCGACGTAGAGTTTCGTGCCGTCGGTATAGACGTCCTCGGGGCTGTGCAGGGTGTTGGCACCAGCGCCCGCCCCTTGATTCGCCGTATTGCTGACCATGTCCGTCTGGCCGACAACGACATCGGCGTTGGCGTTGTTGACGGTGGGGATTGTGTTGTAGATCAGCACCCGATTGTTGTTTCGATCCGCGATGATTAATTTCGTCCCATCCGTGCATGCGGAATACGGCGTGTTGAGGCGGTTGGCGGCGCAGGCCGCTACGGCGGAATATGAATTGGCTTGCCCAACGACCACTTCGCAAGGTGCGTTGTTGGAGCCAGGGATGGTATTGTAGATCAAAATCCGGTGATTGCTGCCGTCGGTAAGATAAAGCCGGTTGTCCCGGCAATGAACTCTCACCGGCCAATATTGCGAATTGGCCACCGGGCCATAGCCTTGGTTGAACGCGTTGCTGGTCATGTCCGGCTGGCCGATGACCGTCGAGGCGGATTGGTTCGTCTGGAAACCGGCCGCAGGCGCTGCCAGGAATGCGACGGCGGCAACGGCCACCCAGCACGCGATCGGGCCTAGCTCTCGTTGCTGATGCCTTCGAAGTTCAGTCTGCATGACCCGCCTTCCAGACAATAGACTGAAACCAGGTTTCGTGATCGTCTCCGGCCCAATGCCAGTGACCGCTTTTCAAGCGCGTTCACCGGCTTAGGCTGCGCAAATGCTCAATGCAATTACCTTGAAACCCTAATTCAAGAAATCTCCCTCCTTAGTGTGCTACGGTAAATAACATGCAAAAAAATAGGTAAACTATTCCCTGGTACCTGAAACAAACTGTTAAAAATGATAAAATGACCGTAAAAATCCGTCCTGAAACCAGAAGGATTTCTTCAAGGTTTCAAAATAAATTTTTGAAATCATCTTCATATGCAACAATATTAGGCAAAAAATACCAATTAGAGATATTTTGTTATATTATTAGTATACTACCACAATCATTTTTTTGCTATGTTTTTCTTATATTACTTGTGTTTTTATAATGATATATGGATGGCTTTTTTCTTTAATTTAAAAGGGTTTTACAGCCCGAGCTCAGAAGAGATATTTTGCATGGCTATTAGGCTTAACTCTGAAAAATCCGGGAGGGAAATTCCGAAGGTTTCGCATTCGCGAATAATATCCCTGTTCACCGAAGCGGCAAAGGCTTTTTCTTTCATGCGTTTGACGATGGATTGCGGTTTTACGCTGGCCAATTTCTTGTCCGGGTAGACCAAAGCCGTGGCAATAATCAAACCCGTAATCGTCTCTCCGGCGGCCAGGGCATGCTGGAAACGGGTGCTGCGTTTCCTGCCGCTGGCCATTTCATTATGCAAACCAATGGCTTCAATAATTTCCGCATCCACTCCTTCTGCTTCCAGCAGCCTCACGCTTTCGAGACCGTGGACTTTCAAATCGGCGTGAGTCAGTTCCACATCCAAGTCATGTAGCAGTCCGGCCAGACTCCACTTTTCCCGGTCTTCACCCAAATGTGCGGCCAAGGCCGCAAGCACGGCTTCCGAAGCCAGGCAATGCTTGATCAGGTTGGGGTTTTGGATGTAGCGGTGCAGGAGCTCCAGGGCTCTTTCTCGGTTCATCGGGCCTTGCTCCTCCAGTCCCCGGTTCGTTCAATTACGCTTTTTAAGGTATTGCTGGATGCCTTTCATGGCACAAAAATCCCCGCACATGGTGCAAACCTCTTCCAGCTTCGGGCTGGCCGATTCCCTGACCTTTTTCGCGCGGGCCGGGTCAATGGCCAGCTCGATTTGCTGGTTCCAATCCAAGGCCTTTCTTGCGCGCGCCATTTTTTTGTCCCACTCCATGGCGCCGGGTACGCCCTTGGCAAGATCCGCGGCATGGGCCGCAATCCGGGCGGCCACCACGCCTTCGCGCACATCCTCGACCAAAGGCAGGCGCAGGTGTTCGGTGGGAGTCACGTAGCATAAAAAATCCGCTCCGGCGGCGGCTGCAACCGCCCCGCCGATGGCACAGGAGATGTGATCGTAGCCCGCCGCGACGTCCGTGACCAATGGCCCGAGTACATAAAAGGGCGCGCCGGCGCACAGCCGCTTCTGCAGGATGATGTTGGCCTGGATCTGGTCCAGCGGAACATGCCCCGGGCCCTCGATCATGGCCTGCACGCCCGCCGCCCTGGCCTTCTGGGCAAGTTCACCGAGCACGATCAATTCCTGAACCTGCGCCCGGTCGGTGGCGTCTTCCAGGCAGCCGGGTCGCAAACCATCCCCCAAGGAAAGCGTGATGTCGAATTCACGACAGATGGCAAGAATCTCCTCAAAGCCCGAATAATAAGGGTTTTCCTGATTGTTTTGGATCATCCACTCGGCAATAAAGGCGCCCCCGCGGCTGACAATATCCGTGATCCTTCCCTGGTTGCACAGGCGCGCCACGCCTTCCTGTGTTACGCCCGCATGCACGGTCATGAAATCCACGCCCTCCCGGCCTTGCTCCCGGATGGCGGCTAGCATATCCGCCGGCGTCATGTCCACGACCCGTCCACCCTGCCGCACGGTTTTCACGGCCGTTTCATAGACCGGCACCGTACCCAGGGCCTGGGGAAATTTTTCCAAAATCCCGCGCCGCAGGCGCGCCAGATCCCCGCCGGTGGATAAATCCATCAAGCTGTCCGCGCCGGCATCCACCGCAGCCTGGGCCTTGGAAATTTCAAGCTCCGGTTCGGCCTGGTCGGTGGAAGTGCCGAGATTCGCATTGACCTTGGTCCGCAGGCCCTGCCCTACGCCCAAGGGACGTCCAGCCGGGTGGGCGGGATTGGCCAGAATGACGATGAGGCCCTGTGCGACTCCTGCACGAATGAACTCCGGGTCACGGTTTTCCTGCCTCGCCACCTCGGCCATCTGCTGTGTGATGATGCCTTGTCTGGCTGCCTCGATTTGTGTCATGCTGCGCCATTCCTTTCCAACCGAGTCCGCTTACAACCTAAAAACTCCGTTATGCTTTTGAGTATAACAAAAAGAATGCTAAAACTTCCTGGAGCCTGTCCCGTGATCTTCGCGTCCTGGGGCGCGCGAACCATCCAGAATGGCCAACAGTTTGGCCGCCTGTTGTTCGGGGTCCTTTGCCTCAACCAGCGTGGAAATGACCGCAACGGCATCCGCGCCTGCCGACAGGACCTGCCGGACATTGGCCGGCTGAATGCCGCCAATAGCCACCAGCGGCAGACCCGGCACGGCTGCACGAACCGCAGCCAAACCGGACAAGCCGATGGCGGGCCCGGCGTCGGGTTTGCTGGCGGTGGGAAATACCGGGCCGATTCCGATATAATCCGCGCCGGCTTCTCGCGCCGCCAGGGCTTGCGCCGGACTTCCGGCCGATATGCCCAACAGCGCCGTGGCCGCCAGCTTGCGCCTGGCGAGCCGCCAGTCGTCGGTCTGCCCGACATGCACCCCGTCGGCACGGCATTCCCCGCACAGTTCCACCCGGTCGTTGATCAGGAACAGAATCCCCGATTCCCGGCACAACCGGGCGAGTCGCCGGCCCCGGGCGATGAAAACCTCGTCCGGAAGGAGTTTCTCCCGCAGCTGGAGGGCCGTAATACCTCCGGCAATCAGCCGTCCGATCAGGGTTTCGGGCAACGCGCCGTCCACGATGGCATACAAACGCAGGCGGAGCTTGAGCTCAGCGGGAAGCATGGCGCCGGGACCGCGGCCCGAGCCGGAGGAGAAGCGCCTGTTCGAGACTGTAGGTGCGGAAGCGCAGGCGTTTGAAACGGGCTCCGGCGGCCTTCGGCTTGAGTTTGGACATTTCCTCCAGCACCCGCAAGGCTTCCTGGGAGCGGCGGAGATTGGCCCGCACCAGGTCTTCCATGTTTTTCCGGGTTTTCTCCCCCCGGGTAAAACTTCGAGCCCCGGGGTCCCCGGCCGCGTCCCGGCTGCGAAGCAAGGGGAGGTCGCCCAGCTCGCGGGCGGCGGCGGTGATGCCGTGGCGGACGCTTTTCAGCGCGGCCTGCAGGCGCGGATCCCCGATCAGCAAGCGCGCGACCTCTTCGGCGACTCGGAGGCCTTCGCGGGCGCGGTTGAGATTGGCATCCAAAATGCGGTCCACGGAAGAGCGCATGGCCGGCTCCTTCACAGAATGCCCCGCGACCGGAGGGGGAAAGTCCGCAAGACGGACAGGGCTCCCGGTCCTGGTGGGCTATCGGGGGGGCATTTCCCGGGAGGAAGTGGTTTTCAAGCCGCCGTGCGCCTCCAGCCGTTCACGGCTTACGACTTTGGTCACCACCACGACGGGGTTGATGTCCTGCTCAATACCCAGCGTATTCTGGACATAATTCCGAATGGCGTCCTGGACTTTCTGCGTGACCTCCGCGATGCTGTATTCGGAATACACGGTGATGCGCGCCGTGACTTTCAACCCCCGCCGGGTATCCACGACCCGCCCCTTGATATCCCGCAGGCCCTCGATTTTGCCCTTTAACACACGGTCAAAATCCTCGATGGCCGGCAGAGAGACCAGAACCTCTCCCAGGGGATTCTGCAGCACCACCGTCCTTTCCCGGCGGATGGCCTGGCGGTTCCCCCAGATAAAATAGATGACCAGTAAAATAAACAACAGACCCATGAGCAGGGCGAGAGCCCGCCCCCAGGTGCCCTCCACGGCATAGGTCGTCGGTCCGGAGATGACATCGCCCAAGGAAAGCAGAACGGGTGGATACACGGCCGCGACCAGGCTCAGCACCCCCAGGGCGGCCAAAACAATGCCTCCGAAAATCATCACGCATAAATTAAACATTCTCATGGCTTTTCCTCCTCCGTTTGACATGTCGGGCTTAACGCGTGGTTCCGGCCGCTTTATCGCTTTTCATTTTCACACCCTGGACGGACACGTTCACCCGGGCCACCGTCAAGCCGGTCATGTCCTCCACGGCTTCCCGCACCTTGTCCTGCACTTTTTGACAGATCAGGGGGATTTCCACCCCGAACTCGACGATCAGATTCAGCTCGATGAAGACCTCCTCGGCGCTGACCTCGACCTTGACGCCGCGGCCGGCGGGTGGCTTGACGCCGAGCATTTCCGCCAGGCCGTCCACCGTACCGTGCGCCATGGCACCCACGCCTTGGACCTCGAGGGCGGCCAGACCGGCGATCACCCCGATGGCCTCGTCCGAGATGCGAATGGTTCCCAGCTCGTTCTGCTCCCGATTATCCATGCACTTCATCCCCCCTTGCGGCCAGGTCCTGGCTCGTTAGATCTTGTTGTTCATGAGCAAGTCCACGAAGTTGGTGGAAATTTTGCCCTGCCTGAAAATCTCCGTGTTTAAAGCCTGTTGGTGAAAGGGAATGGTCGTCTTCACGCCCTCGATCACGAATTCATCCAGCGAACGCAGCATCCGTTGAATGGCCTCCTCCCGGTTGTGGCCGTGGGTGATCAACTTGGCCAGCAAGCTGTCGTAGTAGGGCGGAATCACATAACCGGCATAGGCATGGGTATCCACGCGGACGCCCGGCCCTCCCGGCATATGGAAACTCGTGATCTTCCCCGGCGAAGGCATAAAGTTGTTTTGCGGGTCCTCGGCGTTGATGCGGCACTCGACCGCATGCCCCTTGGGCACGATATGCTGCTGTTGCCAATCCAGGGTCTCGCCGGCCGCCATGCGGATCTGCGCCTTGATCAAATCAATGTCCGTGACCATCTCCGTGACCGGGTGCTCGACCTGGATGCGGGTATTCATTTCCATGAAGTAAAAATTCAGATGCTTGTCCACCAGAAACTCAATGGTCCCGGTGGTGTGGTACTCGGCGGCCTGCGCGCCCTTGACCACCAGCGCGCCGACTCGTTCCCGCAATTCCGGCGTCATCATGGGGGAGGGCGATTCCTCGATCAGTTTTTGGTGCTTGCGTTGCACCGTACAGTCCCGCTCTCCCAGGTGGATGCAATGTCCGTGCTTATCCGCCAGGATTTGAAATTCCACGTGCCGGGGCTCCTCCAGGTATTTCTCGATGTATACCTGGGAGTTGCCGAAGGCGGCGCCGGCCTCGCTTTGCGCGGTCAAAAAGGCATTGGATAAGGAGACGTCCGTGTGCGCCACGCGCATGCCCCGCCCGCCGCCGCCCGCCGCCGCCTTGATGATGACCGGATAGCCCAGTTCCCGCGCCAGGCGCAGGGCGTCTTCCTCGTGCTCCACCGGCCCGTCCGATCCCGGCAGCATGGGCAGCCCCACCGTTTTCATCAACTGCCGGGCCGCGATCTTGTCGCCCAGCATGCGCATCGCCCTGGGCGTGGGGCCGATGAATTCGAGGTGGCAGGACTCGCAAATTTCGGCGAAATGCGCGTTTTCCGCCAAAAAACCGTAACCGGGGTGAATGGCGTCGGCGTCGGTGATTTCCGCGGCGGACAGGATGGTGGGAATGTCCAGATAGCTCTTGGCCGCCGGGCCCTTGCCGATGCAGATGTCCTCGTCCGCGTAACGGACATGCAGGGAGTTGTTGTCGGCCTCGGTGTGCACCGCAACCGTGGAAATGCCCATCTCGCGGCAGGCGCGGATAATGCGCAGCGCGATTTCACCCCGGTTGGCGATCAGGATCTTTTTGAACATTCCCTATCCTTTGCGTTCCACCTGGAACAGCGGCTGACCGTACTCAACGGCCTGGGCGTTTTCCACCAGGATTTTCCTGATGACCCCCTTGACCTCGGCCTTGATTTCGTTCATGAGCTTCATGGCTTCCACGATGCAGACCACGTTGCCCTCCTCGACCTCCGAACCTTCGACCACGTAGGGCTTCGCGTCCGGGGCCGGTGCACGGTAAAAGGTGCCCACCATCGGCGAGGTGATGATATGGACATTGGCGTCGCCTTCCGCGGCTTCGGGCCCGGAGGGCTTTTCGGCGGCCGCCGGCGCCGAACCCTGGGCGGCCGCCGCGGTTGCAGGCACAGACGGTTGCGCCAGAGCCGACAGGTTCACACCCGCCAGCCCTGCGGTCTCGACGGCGGCCGGGCCCTTGCGCAGGTGAATCCTGATTCCCTCCTGCTCGATGTCCAATTCGGTCAATTGCGCCTTGCGCATGATGGTCACGATTCTTTTCAGGGACTTCAAATTGACGGGCGCATGTGTTGCGCCGCTGCGCTTGGATCCCCGTTCTGCCTGCATGGTCTCACCCCGCCTTTCCAAGCCTGCCTGGCATTACACGCGTTCGAGATATTCGCCGGTCCGCGTATCAATCCGCACCACGGTTCCCGCCTCCACGAACAAGGGCACCTGAATCTTGGCGCCGGTTTCCAATACCGCTTCCTTGGTGACGTTGGTGACCGTGTTGCCGCGTACGCCGGGCACGGTCTCCGTGACTTTCAATTCCACCTTGTAGGGAAGCTCGATTCCCATCACTTCCCCCTCGTGCATCAGCATTTCGACGACCATGTCTTCTTTCAGCCATTTTAAGTTGTCGCCCAGGGTTTCCCGCCGCAGCGGGATCTGCTCGAAGGAATCCTGATCCATGAAAACATATTCATCCCCCTGCTGATAGAGGTACTGCATGCGTTTGTCTTCAATTTCCGGTGAGTTCAATTTCTCCCCGGCGTTGACGGTCCGTTCCACCACCGTGCCCAGGCGCAGGTTCCTCAGTTTCAAACGAATAAAAGCGCCTCCCTTGCCCGGTTTGACATGGTTGTATTCAATGACTTGAAACAAGTTCCCGTCCATCTCCAGGTAGGTCCCTGGCTTGGCTTCGTTGGAAATAACGGTTCCCATGCAAAAACCCTCCAAGACGGTAATGGTGCTGCGATATATTCTGCATACGAGCCTGCGGGCACGCGCCCAAAAAAATCAACCCCGGCGGCCCGCCACCCTGAGTTCCGCGGCCGAGCAGGATAAAAGTTGGTTGGATTTTTCCGAAACCAGGATATCGTCCTCGATGCGAATTCCACCCCAGCCCGGGAAATACAAACCCGGCTCGCAGGTTACGACCATGCCGGCCAAAAACCGGCCTTTCGCAGTGGAGGAAATTCTCGGGTCTTCGTGAACCTCCAACCCTATGCCATGCCCCAAACTGTGTACGAAATATTTTTCCCAGCCTTCCGATCTAAAAATTTCTTTGGCTTTTTGAGCTGATTTTGAAAATTGTCCTGAAACAATCATCTTTTGCGATAAATTTTGCGCTTTTTTTACAATATTATAAACTTTTCGCTGTTTTTCAGACATTCTAGCAACTGCCAGCGTTCTTGTCAAGTCCGAGTGGTACCCCCGGTAACGGCAGCCGAAATCCAAAACCAGCAAATCCCCCGCACGCAGGCGCCGGTCGGTCGGGGCGGCGTGGGGCAGGGCGGAGTTGGGTCCCGAAGCGGCAATGATGGGAAAAGATAACCCTTCCGAACCTGCGGTATAAAGAGCCTTTTCCAGCTCGAAGGCCAGTCCGCGCTCGGAAATTCCCGGACGAATCCGCCGGACCACCCGCTCAAAGGCCGTATGGCTGATCTGCACGGCTTTTTTAAGACAGGAAATTTCGCCCGCGTCTTTCACGGCCCTGGCTGTTTCGACCAGTCTCTCCGCCCCGGCTCCCTGAAGGCCCGGCAAGAGGCGCTTGAGGCGGCGCCATAGGGCCACGCTGACGCTTTCATCCTCGAACGCCAAAATCCGGACGTGCAAACGCTGCAACAGGCCCGCCAGCTCCCGCAGTCCGTCCTCATGGCTTACCGTGATTTTGACAGCCCGGGCTTCCTCCCGGGCCTGAATCTCGTACCTTCCGTCCGTGATCAGCGTTCCCCGCCCCCGGGCGGGCTGGAGGAACCAGCCGGCGCTGCCGGTAAAACCCGTTAAATAACGCCGGTTGGCGGCTGTCGTGACCCAGATGGCATCCCACCCGCGGGCGCGAAGGCCGGACCGCAGGCGCGACCGCCGTTCCTGCATGACATCCTCCCAAAAAAATCAAAGTGGATCCCGTTCGCGCAGATCCACCGTGGCCATGATAAAACCCGCGGATGCTAAAATCAAGCTGATTTTGCGGGCTGATCCACGAATGCCGTCCCGGGCCGCCTATTTTTTTCCGGCCGGCGAGGCGGGGAATACCCCGGCGAACAATTCTTGATACAGGGACAGCAGCCGGGACAACATGCTGGCGAAGCCAAACCGCGCGGCTTGGCGGATGGCCGCTTGTCCAAGTTTCTGCCGCCGGCGCGGTTGCCGCAGCAACGCAATCAGGGCCCGGGCCATCTGCGCCGGTTGCCGCGGGGGAACCAGCAGGCCGTCCTGCCCGTGCCGGATGGCTTCCCGGGCCCCACCGACATCCGTGGCCACGATGGGCAAACCGGTGGCCTGCGCCTGGGCGAAGACGCACGGCAGCCCTTCCCAGAGAGCCGAATGGGCCAGCAGGTCCATGGCCTGCATCAGCCGGGGCACGTCCCGGCGCCAGCCGGTGAGCACGAAGCGCCCCTGGAGACCCAGGTCCTTGATTTGGGCTTCCACGTCCGCCCGCAGGCGTCCGTCCCCGACCAACAGGAACCGGGCCCGCGGAACCGCCGCGGCCACGCTGGCGGCAGTCGTCACGAAATCCAGGGGGGCTTTCTGCGGCTTTAAACAGGCTACCATGCCGACTAACAGGGCGTCGTCCGGGAATCCGAATTCCGTCCGCACCGAATGCCGGACTTGGCCGCGGGCGGGAGAAAAGGACGTCAAATCGACGGCGGGAAAAATGACGGTGTATTGCCCCTCGGTGCCAATGCGTTGTTCCAGCCCCTTGTCGCGCGTGGCCCGCGAAACGGCGATCAAGGTGGTGGTGAAGCGGGCGGCCAGACGCTCCAGGAAAACATACACGGCCCGCACCCAGGAGTTTTGGTATTCGTGGAACGGCCAGCCGTGAACCGTGTGCAGGATGATGGGCACCCCGGCGCAGACTGCGGCCAAGCGCCCCAGGATTCCGGCCTTGGAACTGTGGGTATGCACCAGGTCAATGCGTTCCCGGCGCAGGAAGCGGATGAGGCGCAGCCAGGTCACGAGGTCCCAGCAAGGACGAACGGGATGCTTCAATGTGCGCCAGAAACGCACGTCGACCCCCGGCAGGCGACGGGCCTCGGGATCCAGAAGGCCGCCGCGCCCCGTGATCAGATACCCTTGATATTTTTTCCGGGGCAATGCGGCCAGGGTCTGCAGCGCCATTTGCTGCGCTCCCCCGAGTTCCAGCCGGGTAACGAGCGTCAAGCAGCGCCAGGGAGGCCGCCGCTCGGGTTTCCGACGGATGTTCACAGACGGCATCGCATGCTCCCGGACGCCGGATCGTGCCGGCGGATTTCTTTCCACCCCGACCTTGACAGGATGGGGTGCCGTGCTATACTGAAAGTAGAGCGACATCGCCAGGGCTCAACCTCCCTAAAGAGGCTGTTCGATCCTTTCATCGGACAAAAACAGCTGGCGATGGGAATCATTAGTGACGCCCGACCTTCCCGGCAGTATGGAAGTTTAGGGCGTCACGCTTTTTCGGGCTAAAATGAATCAAACCGGTTTCCCCCGCTTCGCCCCGCCTGCCCGAGCCGGGCGCTTGCCCGTCTGCACAGCCGAGCGCCGTTCACTCCCTAGCCCGCCGCCAAGGCGCGGGCGGCCCGGATGCCGGACAGAACGGCATCTTCCATCGCGGAATATTCCCACCCGCCCCAGCGCCCGATGCTCTGGATGCCGCGAGCTGCGAAGTACTCGAGCACGGTCCGGCGCGCGGCGGCGTAATCCCGGTTGAAAATCACGTAGGCCTGGGGCAGGTATTGCAGAT
>Ga0307445_10001591_pt1 | contig 12763 bp, 12 predicted proteins | sample SalMarSW160330MG_FD_202147 | JGI IMG/M metagenome (GOLD analysis project Ga0307445, IMG submission 202147) | Salt marsh sediment microbial communities from the Plum Island Ecosystem LTER, Massachusetts, United States - SW1603-30 | ecosystem: Environmental > Aquatic > Marine > Intertidal zone >...
AGCCGAAAGCAGGTTGGTGCAGCCGGAACAATACGTAAACGCCGTTCCGGGTTCTGCGACCATCGGCAACCCGAGCATGTATTCCACCCAGTCATTGCTTCCAAGGAGGCTGTTGAACTCCTGATCGGTATCGCTCCAGTCCAATCCCGAACGCATCGTCAGCAGATCCTCAAGCGTCATGCTTTCTTTTCGCGGATCGGGGTTGCCGACCATGGTTCCGGGGAAGAAATCCAGCACCCGGCGGTCGAGCCGGTCGATGCTGCCGCGGTCGACGGCGATCCCGAACAGGGTCGAAACAAAACTCTTGGTTACGGAATACTGGATGTGCCTCTGATCCGCGGATTGCGATCCGAAGTACGTCTCGTGTACGATATAACCATTGCGGATAACCAGAAGGCTGTCGAGCCTTAGTTTCTGAACCTTAATGTTATCGACCATCTGATCCAGTATGCCGCCGTCCATCCCTTGCGCCTCCGGCGTGGAAGTCCGCCAACCGCCCGTCGGCCAGTATTCCCCCTGCTCCGCCGTCGGCGAGACGGTTGAAGAAGGTTGTGTGGCGGTTGTATTCGGCGCTGCGGCCGGCGCGGAAGCGCAGCCGGTCAGGAAGAGAATGACTATCCATGAAGAGAATGCCGGCATAACCGGGAAGTGGATTCTATTGTTATTTTTCATCAGAAGATCACTTTCATGGAATATTTTTTGATGAAATTCCGATTATGCCGACGCCCCCCTACTCCTCCCGCAAGGAGGAATGTATACATTCCTTCTATTTTCGCACATAGCGCAGTCCGGATTCCATGAGGAGCCTGTGGATTCCATTAATAACATGCGCGATCCAGACAGGCTTTTCCGGAATCGGTAAACGTGACGCCTTCCATCTCCAACAACGACCGCTTCATCGCACTCCCGCCCTGATACCCGCCTACCGCTCCATCCGCCCGCACCGCACGGTGGCAGGGAATGAGAATCGGGAACGGATTGGTCGCCAGCGCCCGGCCCACCGCGCGTCCGGCTCCCGGCGCACCGATATGTTTTGCTATTCGCCCATAGGTGCTGACCCGGCCGCGCGGGATCCGGTATTCTGCTATCAGGACCCCTCGCTGGAATTCACCGCAGCTCTCCATCGCGACCATGGTCAAATCAAAAACCATGGATTCCCCTTTCAGGAAAGCCCGGAGTCGGCCGGCCAGTTCATTCACTTCCGGGCAGGAACCTGCCGCAACGTCCGGAAATGATGACTGGGCGGTTTTCTCCGGCGTCTGTTTCCCGCAGAGGAAAATCTGCCGGATCCTGGGTCCGGTCGGCGCGTTCCACCAGATGATTGCCATCGGCCAAAAAGCGGTCTCGATCGCTTTGAAAAAGTATTGATCAAGTGTCGGCGGCGTCCGTTTCATACCGAATCCTGTCAATGTGCAGGAATAATTCTCTTCCGGCATACCGGTTTTTCGTTTCCGGGATACCTTCCCCATCATGATTTTTGCTGACCTGTTTTTCCTGCCGACAGGGAAAAGGCACCAGTCTGTAGTCAGCGGATCCTCTCCGATATTCGTCGGCACATTTTGTCCGCTTCGGTTTTCTTCGTCGCCGCATACGGTATTTTTAGGCGTTCCTGCCCCGAGAGATGAACGGATAATTCGAGCAGATCGTCCTCCACCGGGATCAGAGAAACCGATTCGATGCCGGCCAGCGGGATGTAATTCCATATCCCCCCGTACGGGCTTCTGGCCATGGTCTGCTGGGAGGGATCATCGCGAATCCAGATCAGATCGCTCTCGGTCAATATGGCAAGATGCGCCGTCGCGATCCGCCGTGTGATAGAGAACCCGAGGAAGGTAAATGCCGCCGCTCGTATCTCCGGTTGCAGGACAAATTGGAGTACCGGTTCTCCGGGCGGAACGGTCTTCCGCCCGTAATTCATAAACTTGAAATTAACGTCGGCCAGCGCATCGAAGGGGGAGGTTTCCGCGGCCGGTTCGGCCGTCCGTCCTGCGGGGTTAACCACCGTCCGGAACCATTCCACAAACGGCGAAAAAAGGTGCTCTGTAACGGAATTGAATTTTAATGTGGTGGAAGCCGGGTTGCCGCGGGAATCTATCCCGCAAATGGTGAACCAGGAACTCAACAGGATCGAGCCGGTTTCGATATAGCGTATTTGAGCGGCCGGGAAACTTGTCGACATCAGCCCATCCGCTTTTTGTTCGACGACATACAGATTGCCGTCAATCCGGCAGATTAATTTTTCTTTTTCCGGCTGGAGGAACCCTTTATAGGAAGGGCTGATCACCGCATACGGAAACGGCTCCCGCTCTTCCGGCGGGAAGGCGTCAAAGAATGGCTGAAACAGTCCGGGAACTTCGGAGTAAGCCGTTGCCGGTCTGGCCCAGGAAAGCCGGGTTTGATCGTCCGCGGCTAGGTATCGCGTTCTATCCCGTGTTATTTCCGCCATCCGATCCCGGATCGTGCCCACAAATCTGTTGAGGACTGACGACATGTGATCCTTACTTTCGGCTTTTCCGAATCCAGGATTGGGTTTTATCTTCCGGTGGATTCAGGTCACGGTGAAACCCCGGCGGAGAATTCCAGCCAGAGAATATTTTACCCGGAGTCGAATGCGGTCCTGGAAATCCTGTAACTCAAAGTATCCTCCGTTTCTTCATACACCGCCATCCCCGCTTTGGCCAGCACCTTCTGGGAGGCTATGTTCCATCTCATCACATCGCGTGCGACGACGGCGAGGCAATCCGGCTCGTGGAACGCCCAGGCGATCAGCACCTTTACCGCTTCGGTCATATACCCCTTCCCCTGAAACGCCGGATCGATCCCGTATCCGATCTCCACTTCACCGCGCTCGTCGGGGAAACCTTTGAACCCGGCCAGGCCCGCCCCGTACGGCTGATCCGCGATCACGATCATCCAATAGGTGCACCATGCGTGACGGGATTCCGGCGCATCCGCCATTTTCGCAAGCTTCATCCCGATCGCGCGCCGGACCCGATCCGTCACCAGCGCGCGGGAAACGGGATGACCGATGTCCTTTTCCAATTCACCAGGGTCGTCAAGATACAACCGCAATTGCCGGCGGCTGAGGGGGAACAAAGAGAGGCGGTTTGTGTGTAAAAAAACCAGTCTCACGAGCTTTCCGGCAAGATTCCAATAGATCGACGCGGTCTTAAAAATCGCGTCGGGATATACCTGCGCGGCTGTTTACGGTCGCTCGTTCCGGCATCATTCGAAGGGAACAAGGATCAGACGCCCATAGGCAATGAACACCGCCATTCCAAAGAGCACCAGGCTTGGGAGGATATTGGGATTCTCCCGGCACGCGCGATGAAAAAGGATCGACAGCACCATTCCCGCCGCCAGCACCCCCGCTGAAAGCGGCGCCACGCCGGCGGGAGCATCGGCCGCCGAAGGAAGAATCAATCCCGCTCCCAGCACAAGCGCGCCGACGGCAACGGCGTACAACACCGGGCGGCCCGTGCCGCCCATCCTCCGGATACCCTCCTTCATCTTGGATTTATCCTGGCGCACACCGTGCGACCAGGCGACCGAGAGCAATTTGATCGCAAGGATGAGTTGGATGGCCCAAAGGAATATATTCATGCTCCGCTCCGTTATCCAATATTGCGGCTTGAAAGCGCCGCATTAACGGAAATACGACTCACTCCACGGATGGGTTCCCGAGATCCGCGTTTGGAATCCGCCACGTCACCGGATCGTTCAGCATTTCGCGCTTGTAATTCAGGACCTCCACGTTCTTCGGGATCACTTTACTGAGGATCAGGTACTGCCAATCCGGGAAAGCCTGGGCCCAATATTCCCGCTTCCGCTTCTCTTTTTCCGCCGTGTCATCGATCAATTCCGCCCTTCCGCTGATCGCGACGCATCCGGTCGCCGTCTGATAATCGGCGTAGTAGAGGCACACGCGAGGGTTGTCCCGGATTTACCGGACCTTGCGGCTCCGGCTGTTGGTGGCCATCCACACCGTCAGGTCGTCTTCGGGCGGGAACGGGTTCATCGTCCGGATCTGGGGCCGGCCGGCCGAATCGACCGTGATGATCGCGCAATACTTCTGAGCCGCCATGATCTCCCGAGCCGCGGCGATCAGGGCGGCGCGTTTCGCCGCATCCGCTTTCGAGCTTTCCAATGCCGTCATTCTCACCTCACGATTATTCCTTCGCCGGAATCCGCATTCCAAAATAATATTGGCCGCACTCTTCACCATGGAAATCCGCAACCCGGGGCAGAAATCCCCATTGTTGGAAACCCGCTTTCTCCAGAATCCGGATGCTGGGTGAATTGTGCTCGAGGACGATCGCAAAAAGGTTCTTAATTCCCAGGCCCGGGCACGCCGTAACCGCATGGCGGACGAGCGCCGTCGCAATTCCCCGGTGGTGATATTCTCCGTCTATGTAATAGCTGAGCTCGGCCGTGAACCGGAGCGCGGCCCGCCCCGGCCGGTAGGTGCTCAAACTGCACCATCCGGCCGTTTTCCCTTCCACGTCTGCTACGAATATCGGATGCGCCCCCGGCGTATGATCGTGGAACCATGCCTCCCGGTCTTCGACCCGCACCGGCTCCATATCTGCGGTGGATCGCTTCGACTCGACGGCCTGATTGTAGATTTCCACAAGGGCGGACAGATCGCCGATCTGCGCCGGCCGGATATTCATGAAACATCCTCCCGTAATTAATCCCTGATTCCAAAGAACCGGTTGCGGCTGCTATGGCGTCAGTTCCAACTCCATGAGCACCGTGGTGTCCGGAATATTTTGCCGGAGGTAATCGATTTCCGCCTGATCGCCGTACGTTTTATCATCCGGCATCCAGTGGATCGGGATGATGATTTTCGGCTTTACCGCGCGCGCAAATTCCACGACATCCTGGCCGGTTAGGGAATAAGGATTTCGGACATTCATCACGGCGATGTCGATCCCGCGCAGCGCCTGCATCTCCGGTGTTAATCCCGTATCGCCCGAGCAGTAAATCCGGACGCCCTGGATGGTGAAGATGAATCCAAGATATCCCAATTCCTTCGGATGGCTGTCGTTATAGGCGGGGACGCCCCGGACTTGCAGGCCGCCGGCATCCACCGCTTCCCCCGGCGCCAACGCGAAGAATTTGACGCTGCTAAGAGAATATTGAACCTGTTTGATCGAAACCGCGACGGTCCCCGGTTTGGAAAGCGCGGCAATGGTTTTTATGGAGAAATGATCGCCGTGGTCGTGTGTGATCAGGATCCAATCGGCCTTGGGCAGGTTGTCCAAGCCCACCAGATCAACCGGATCCACATAGATGACCTTTCCTTCGGATTCCAATTTAATACCGGTGTGGCCATACGGATTCGTCGACCGGAGCCAGACGATCTGACCGGCAACCTGTTGGAGTGCCTCCAGATCAGGGACCGCGGCGGTCGGGGTGGAGAGTTCCACCACTTCGGTCGGTGAAGGGGTAGACGCCGCCGTCGCCGGTTGGTCTGGCTGCCCGGTACACGCCGCTAATGGAAGTACAAAGAAAACAGCGCAAAAAGCCACTGCAAAACGATTCCTCTGCCGCATGCCCATCCTCCTGTAAAAAGAATAATTTGTAAAATTATACAGAAGAAGAGGGCTTTGGGGATTCGAATTCATATTATCTCCACAGGATCACCAACACAAAAGGCGGGCGGTTCCTTTTTTTACGTGTTTCCTTGAGGGGTACCTACAATCGACAATTCGGGCATGCGGATCTTCAATTATCAACCAATTTTACGGTGATCTGATGGGCCGACCTCGGTCAATTTATGCCCGATTGGCAGCCTCCGCATCACCCTGGAAGGGCTATTTTGGTTGTTATCCTCCCAGTTTAGCCGATTAGTTAATATTTTCCCGTTTGGAATTTGACAACTTTTACAATGGAGAATCTCTTCATCGGCAGGCGCATACATCTCGAGAATAATCAATGAATTCTTAGCGCCCCTTGAATCTTTGCGGTGAAAGCTCTTAATCTCACATTTATGCATGGTGCATCGTTGTTGACGCACACATCCCCGGCAAGTAGAATGCCCCCCATGTCCGTAAAACCCGGAGCGAAAGTCGTTGTCGCGATGAGCGGCGGCGTGGATTCCTCGGCCGCCGCCGCGCTCCTGCGCGAGCAGGGCTTCGATGTGACCGGTCTGATGCTGCGTCTGTGGGCCGACCCGGATGCCGAGTTCGAGAACCGCTGCTGCGCCTCGAACGCGGTCGCGCTCGCGGGCCGTGTCGCCGAGCAGCTGGCAATCCCGTTTCATATTATTGATGCGCAGGAGCTTTTCCGCCGCGAGGTTGTCGCGCCGATGATCGCGGATTACGCCCGCGGCCGGACTCCCAACCCATGCCTCCTATGCAACCGCAGGGTTCGCTGGGGATTCCTTATGCAGCATGCGCTCGCCCTCGGCGCGGAATATCTGGCCACCGGGCATTATGCGCGCATCCGCGAAGCCGGCGGAGGATACGATCTCCTGCGCGGCATCGACGCAACCAAGGATCAATCCTACGTTCTGGCGTCCCTCGGCCAAGCGGACCTCTCCCGGACGATGTTCCCGCTGGGCGGAATGCCCAAGACCGAGGTGCGCGAGCATGCCCGACGATTCCGCCTCCCGGTCGCCGACCGGCCGGATAGTCAGGATTTATGTTTCATCCCCGGGTCGGATTACCGCCGCTTTTTAAAAAAATACTCTCCCGAATCATTCATCCCGGGGCCAATCCTCAACCGCAAAGGTGAAACGCTCGGCGAGCATCAGGGCTTGCCGGCTTACACCATCGGTCAGCGCAAAGGAATCTGGGTATCTTCTCCCCGCCCGCTGTATGCGCTCGAGATCGATCCGGCGCACAACGCGCTTATCGTCGGTCCGGTCGAGGAACTCGGCCGGAGCCGGTTGCGGACGGAAAAGGCCAGCTGGGTTCGCGGGGAGCCGCCCGACGGGTGCTTTCGCGCGGGGGTGAAAATCCGGTACACTTCTGAGGAACAACCGGCGGGCGTGACGGTCGAGGAAACGGGCGGCGTGCGGATCCGTTTCGACCGCCCGCTGCGGGATATCACCCCCGGCCAATCCGCGGTTTTTTATACTGAAGAGCTCTGCCTTGGGACGGCGGTGATTTCGGAGGCGATGGAATGAACCCGCTTGCGATTGCGTTGGGTGCAGTGATAGCCGCCCTGATCGGGTCGGTGTTCTTTTTAATCCGTCCGGCCAAATCCTACAAGATGCTGTGGCTGTCCATACTCTTTGCCTGGATCGGCTTCGCCGCCGGGCATTTCATTGCCGAGTGGAGCGACTTCCGGCTATGGACTGCGGGCGCGCTCAACCTCGGCGGCGCGCTGCCCGGGACCCTCGTCGCCCTCCTCCTCCTGCGGGTGCTGGCGCTGAGGGAGTGGCGGTAGAGAGGTAGATCTTTGCCGCATAACAGCTGTTTCTGAAAAATTCACCCTGAGCGTCCGCACCCCGAGCGATGAGCATCGGCGACCTTCCGATGCGAGGAACTTGCGAGCGGGTGCAGCGAATGGTCTCCCATCGCAGGGGAAGACAAGTCGATTATCCAATACAGCTTCCGTTCCACAGCAAGGCTTCTACTAATGATTTTCGCATGTAACAGAATTGACACATACCTGTGACAACATCGCCATTCGGGTTGAATATATTAGTGTAAGGAGTGTCAGTATGTTTGGAATGAAACGACGGCTGATATTTACGGTTGTGATTTTCCTGGCTTTTCTCCTGCCAGCGTGTCAGCCCGCCGGCAATCCTGCCTTCGAAGTTATCACCGTCAACACATCAACCACCGATACAACGCAGAAGCCGTCGCCGACCGCAACCAAGCGGCCGACGGAAACCCTCAACCCCACACCTACTGCCACGCCGACATATACAACAACGACGGTCCCCATGCCGCATATTCGGGTGGTATATGCCGATGAAGGTTCCTTTTGGGCATATGAACCTCCCGCCTCTCCTCTTCCACTTCAAAATGAGCCATTGGGAATCTCCGGGGATTCTTTCCATCCATATGCGGTGATGCTATCTTCCGACGGCGAGAGGATCATCTTTCTCAACGCCGGCTATCCCGGCTTGGGAAACGAAATCCACGCCGTCCATTTTGACGGAAACAGCCCGCAAATCCTTCTTTCTCGCGAACAGATCAATAAAATGGAATCGGATATGTATGATTATCCATTCGAAACACTGATCGAGGATATTTCATGGATTCCGCATACGCATCGCCTACTCTTCACCACTGCGGGACCTGCAACCCATCACACGGCGTTTTCTTCCAACGAAGATTTGTTCACCTTGGACGCCGACACGGGCCAATGGGTGCGCCTGTTAAAACGTGGAGAGGGAGGAAACGCCGTTCCGTCTCCAAATGGAAAGAGAATCGCGATCCGTAAACCCTACGCCCTTTCAATAAATTCGGCCGACGGGCCTTTCTTCTTTCGAAATCTCATTCCCGAATCGGCAACATCCGCCCCGTTGGATCGGATGTCCGTGGTTTGGTCTTCAGATTCAGCGCTTTTGGGATTCATTCTGCGGGGAACGGAACAGTACGCCGTCTATGCCGCCGATGGGATATCCGGCGACGTATCGATATTGGGGTATATTCCCCGCTACCGACGAACCATTCTTTCGCCTACTCTTCGACACGTAGGGGTTTCTTCCCCGCAAGAAACTTCCTTATACACGGTCAATGGAACCCCCCTGCTCCACCTGGTTGCAGAGCCGGCTTGTTTCCTCTCCTTCGCGCCCGATGGCCAGCATTTTGCATTTAGTTTGGGAAATCCTCCCGACACTTTCTCTTCAGCTTGTTTGGTAAACGATATAAAATCACCGGTTTTTCTCGGCTCCTTGGAAGGAGAATTCACCCAGATTCCAGAACCAATCCATCCTGAAGATTTTTTCTGGATTAATAACGCACAATACATTATTATTGATAATCATGACCTTATCCTTGGCGATATCGGCGGAGATATGACTAAAATTGCAGCGCTTTCCGGACATATCACCGCGTTCGATGTCGTGGATCTGGATTTTCAAGCGGAAAGAGTCGCATGAAGCCGAAACAGATCACCATCCTCTTACTCGATTTCGCACTTCTCATGCCGGCGTGCCAGCCCTTCGACATCCCGGCTTTATTTACATTTTCCACCGAAACCTCCACTGCTCCCCCATCCTCTACTCCATCCTCGTCGCCAACACAAAAACCGACGCAGACGGCCACTTTAGAATATACTTCTATACCCACGCCGACAATCACGCCCACGCCGATTTCAATGCCGAACCTGCGGGTGGCTTTTTACACTCCGGATGGAATTTGGAGAGTGGATCCTCCTTCTTCTCCCGTACAAATTGAAGAATATAGATATATTTCTCCCGATCTCTTTGATATTCGCATGTCCGATGACGGATATGCATTTGTATATTTATTATGCAGCGAATGGTCCGAGACGGCGCCTTGTTTCGGGATATATACAATGGATTATGACGGCAGCAATCATCGAGTGCTGCTTTCGCGCTCTCAAATCGAAGTGCTGGAGAATCGTCCCAATCCTTACCTTATGGATATAGGAGAAATAGGAGTGGACCCATGGTCTGTGGAATGGATCCCATATACTCATCGTATTTTATTTTCTACTTTAGTTTCTTGCGCCGAATCCAGACGAAACGGTTTTAACAACAATTTATTTCTACTCGATGTGGATACGGGGATCTTATCAAGATTGTTCCAACGTGGAGAAGGAGGCGCAGCCTATCCTTCACCTGACGGAAAGAAGATGGTTATTGAGAATTACGAATCGTTTTTCTTGGCGTCTATAGGCGGAAGAATTCTTATCCGAGATATATTATTATATTCCCGTTTTCCCCCTATAATGATGTACACTTTCTATCGTAATAGAACCATCACATGGTCAGCGGATTCTTCGCGATTTGGGATAATCGTCCCATCTGATTTTCTTATTGAGGATATTTTGAATGTGGAAACCAGCCCGGCAACAATTTTCTCCGTCGATGCATCTACCGGCATTCCGAAAAAAGCAGGAATAATCGAAAAATACAAGTACGGCGTGCTTTCACCCACGCTGGAATATGTGGGCTATACCATTCCGGGCGAAGAATTTTATGATATTTTTTCTTACGACGCAACCATATCCCTTGCTGATGGAACGTCGCCCATTCTCTTGGCCGGCGGACTCTCCCACTTCCATTCCTTCTCTCCGGACGGCAGGTATTTCTCTTTTAGTGCGGGTTGTTCTGTAGATCACTATACCCGAAACCGATCACCCATCTACCATTGCCCGCCGGATATTCCTGAGGAGCTTTTTTATGTTGGCTCCTTGGATGGTGAATTATTCCAGGTCCCCGGTGAAATCCAATGGATAAACAATTCACAATTCGTGTACGCCACCAATGGAAGTCTGCGGTTGGGCGATGTCGGCGGGAATTGGATCGAGATCGCCAAGGCGGAAGAAATAATTATTTTCGACGCCAAGGATTTGGATTTTCAAGCAAGCATGAACTAATTAATCGTCTTCTCCCTCCATCCATATCGGACTCCGAAATCCAATATTGTAGTGTTATCCTCAATTTCCTTTCCCTGATAAAATACTCGCGAAAGGAACCCCCGCCCATGCGAAAAATCACAGCAGTCATCCTGTTCCTTGCCGTATCTGTCGCCGTTGCCGGATGCGAGATACCCGACGTCGTCGTCGAGACGATCATCTCCGGAGGCCAGGAGGTGGCCACCAAGGTGGCCCAGGCCCTGACCGAAACCGCCGTCGCCGAAGGCGGTGGCGTGACACCCGGCGCCACGATCACGGAAACCCCGCCTTCCGGCGGCGGGCCGGAGGAAACCGCCACCCTCGAACCGACCCAGGCGCTCACCGCCACGCCGACCGCCACCGCTACCACCCCGCCGCCGCACCTGCGGGTGGCCTTCGTCTCCGGCGGCAGCCCGTGGATGGTTGAGCCGCCTGCCGCCCCCTTCCAGCTTTCCACGGTGACCGGCGTGGATGCAGTCGATATCTCCGACGATGGGATGGTAGTGGCTTATATCCGCCACATTTCCTACAGCCAGCCGGCCGAATTGCGCGCGGTGAATTCCAACGGCACCAACGACCGCGTCCTCCTCACCTCGGCTCAGGTCGGCGGGTTGGAGACGCTTCCCAGCGGCGCTTCGTTCGTGGATCTCTTCCGGTTGACATGGATCCCCGGCACGCATAACCTGCTGATCAACACGCTGGCTCAATACGAAGGACCGGGACTGGCGCGGTTCGACGATCTGTTCATGGTGAATGCCGAAACCGGCGTGCTGACGACCGTCTTCACCGCCGGCAATGCCGGCGAGATCTGGCCCTCGCCCGACGGGACCAAGATGGTGATCTCGCGCGGCACGTACCTGTCCCTCGCCAACATCGATGGGACCGGCGTCATTCCCAATATCATCACTTTCCCCTCGATCATCACGTACAGCGAGTACCAGTATTATCCCGAGGCCGTGTGGAAAGCGGATTCCTCGCAATTCGGCGTGATCATCGCCTCCGAAGATCCGCTGGCCCCGGTCACCTCCGGCGCAATCTGGCTCGTCAACGCCTCGACCGGCGCGGCGTCCCTTGCCTCCACGCTCAACGGTAATTTCTTCTTCCCGAGGGCTGTGCTCTCGCCGACTCTGGACCACGTCGGGTACGTCGTCACCACGGGCTCTCCGCCGGTATCGGATAGTTACGTATCCTTGCTCGACGGCTCTTTCGGACTCCACCTGGGTTCCGCCAGCAACACCGGCGTGGATACCTTCTCTCCCGACGGGCAATGGTTCACCTACTACGTCGGTTCGAGCACGACGGATTACGTCGGCTCGCTCGGCGGGGGAACGATCCTCGTCCCCGGCGGCGCGATGCGCCTGAAGTGGTACAACAACACACACTTCGTGTACTCCTCGGGAACGATGGCCTCTTGGACGCTGAAAACCGGCGACACCATGGGTGCTTCGACCATCATCGCCACGCCGGCCGGTGACCGCACAACATACGACGTGGACGAATAAGAAGAAATTTCCGGCGCCATTTGGTTCCGGCTGATTTCCTAACCACAAAAGGCACAGAATGCACAAAAATCTTTGTGCGCCTTGTGCCTTTTGTGGTCTTTTGTTTATCCCTTGCAGGACGGCGAATCCGGGTGAATGTTTTCTATTAATTCGATACAATAAGCTACAGGCCGCATCCCTCGATCTTCTTGATCTTATAGGAAAGGATCCGTATTATGACCGACGCCGAAGCCACGTACCCCTTCGATCCCGAAATTCTCTTTACCCGGATCCACGACGAATGGGAAGCCTTGGCGGCGGTCGTCGCCGCGCTCGACGAACCGCGGATCGTCCGCCGCGACGAAGGCGAGTGGTCGGTGAAGGACATCCTTGCCCACATCGCCGCGTGGGAGAAGTTCCTCATCGCCAACCAGTTCCTCGGCATCGCCGCAACCGAAGCCCTGTGCGTCGCCCCGGAGGTGCTGGAACGGGCCGACGAGGATGAGGTGAATGCGATCCTGTTTGAACGCAACCGCGACAAGCCCCTTGTGGATGTGCAATCCGATTGGTTCGAAACCCACCGCTGGCTGATGTCGGAACTTTCGAAACTCGACGAAGCGCGCCTGAAGCAGGAAACGCTTTGCTTCGGGGCCGCTCCGCGCCCGCTGGCGCAATGGGTGATCTTTAATACCTACGAACATTACGAAGATCACCGCCGCGCGATTGAAAAGCGC
>Ga0307445_10001594_pt1 | contig 12757 bp, 8 predicted proteins | sample SalMarSW160330MG_FD_202147 | JGI IMG/M metagenome (GOLD analysis project Ga0307445, IMG submission 202147) | Salt marsh sediment microbial communities from the Plum Island Ecosystem LTER, Massachusetts, United States - SW1603-30 | ecosystem: Environmental > Aquatic > Marine > Intertidal zone >...
CTCGCGCACGGCGCGAACCGCCAGCTCGTGCACAGCAATGTTGGAGCGGTTGATCGACGCCAGCTGCAGTGGCAGGTCGCCGACGTAGCAGGGATGTACGCCGCGCGCATCGGCCATACAGGGCACCTCGACGCAGCACTCGTCGGGCAAGTTCGAGATCACGCCGTGGTTCACGACGTTGCCGTTGAAACGGAACGGCTCGTTGGTCAGCATGGCCTCCATGATCCCGGTGGTAAACTCGCGGGAACGGCGCAGCTCACCCACCGGTCCCTCGCCGCCCTCGATCCCGGTGTCGGCCATCCACTCGCGCACGCGGCGCGGTTCGTCGGGCACGTCGCGCGCTTCGAGGCCATAGTGGGCCATCAGCTCGGGCGTGCGCCGAAAATAAGGCAGGTATTCCGAGTTGTGGCGCGTGCTTTCGGTCGGAAAGTAGCCAAAGTGCTTCATGATCTCAAAGCGGACCGGGTCACCGGCGAACACGTCCGCGTCCTCGGCGGTCTGGTGCAGGAGTGGGTAGAGGTCACGATCGCCGTGGCGGAACTCGAGGACCCACGACTGGTGGTTGATGCCCGCCACCCAGTACGAGACCTCCTCGTAGGGCACGTCGAGAATGCGCGCCAGCTTTTCCGTGGTGCCCTGCACGCTGTGGCACAGGCCGACGTTGCGCATGGACGAGTCGACGGTGTGCAGCCAGGTCAGCATAGCCATCGGGTTGGTGTGGTTGAGCACGAACGCGTCGGGGCACAGCGCTTCCATGTCGCGGAAAAAGGCGTGCTGGACCGGCCCGGTGCGCAGAAAGCGAAAGACGGCGCCCACGCTCGTCGTGTCGGCCACCGACTGCTCGACGCCATACTTGCGCGGGATCTCGACCTCGGCCTTGTAGGGGTGGCCGTGGTAGGCGCCGCCGCCGACTGAAACGGAAGTGATGACGAAATCGGCACCGGGCAGCAGCTCGCGCCGGTCGGTGGAGGCGACGACGCGCGTGGGCAGGTCGTAGCGCTCGACGGTGCGCTGCACATAGCCGTGCACCTTCTTGAGCCGGTCGGCGTGCAGGTCGACCAGGCCGATCGTCGCGTCCTGCAGTGGCTCGCGCGACATGATGTCGACCGACAGCCGCCCACCAAAGCCGCTGCCGGCGCCGATGATCACGATCTTGGTCACTGTGAGATTCCTCCTTGTCTGGTTAGCCGCGTAGAGAGGTTCGACGCGGTACGATAGGTCGCTACGATGTGAAAAAGCGGTAATAGGCACAGCCGGACAGCGTGGCGCGCAGGGCATGCCCACCCACGATCTGGTCGAAACGCACGCGCTCGGGCGAATACGGCTCTGCACCGAGGCGAAATGTGCCGTCCTCCAGCGGAAGCAGGGGATCCTCGTCGCCCCACGGCCAGACGAACCACAGTGCGCCTTGGCGTGTGACGACGCGAAAGTTGCTCAGCCACGCGTTGTGCGCGCGATAGTGCCCGGCGTAAGCATCCCACTCGGGCGGATGCGGGAACGTGCGTGGGCCGTCATAGCGTTCGTGCGCATACCAATCGGGCCCATGCGAGAGCTCGACCACCGGGCCAGGCACCGCCACAGTCCCCTCGGTACGCCCGAACTGGAGGAAGAAGCGATCCAGCGCAGGGTGGTTCGCGTAGAAACGATCTTCCCCGCGCTGCTCGAGGGCAACCCGTTCTTCGCCCAGGTGGAGGTAAAGGCGATCCCCCTCGGCAGCGAACTGCAGCGGCTGGGCCTGCCCGCGATAGGTGCCGGCATAGTCTGCCGCATTCACCACTCGCCCGGGATCCGGCGGCACGACCAGGAGCGGCGGTTCCTGGCCGGCGCCGGCCGCACGCCAGTACGCATAGACCTGGCCCCACGTACCGGCGGGATAGGGCTGCGCGGCGAGGACGACGACACCGAGCCCGCGGTCCATGTCCATCGCCACGTAGGCCTCGTAGCCCGGCATGTCGCCGCCGTGTGCGAGGCGGCGGTGTCCCTCCTCGGCCTGGACATAGATGCCATAGCCGTATCCTGATCCGGGGACCACCTCGCTCGTCATCCGGCGGTAGCTCTCCTCAGAGAGGAGGCGCCCGTGCGGACCATGCCCGCGTCGGAGGAGCATGTGCACGAACTGGCCCATATCGATGGCCGTGGAGGCGATCGCCCCGTCGGCCGAGTTGAGCTCCACCCAGGGGGCAGGGACCAGCGGGTGGCTGGGGTGCGGCGGGCGGTCATCGTACAGGGGCCAGTAGCCCTGCGGGAGGCGAGGGCGCAGCGCGTGCGTGATGGCAGCGTACGAGTTGTACATCCCGAGCGGGTCGAGGATGCCGTCGCGCACGATGCGGGCATAGGGCCGGCCGTAGACCTGTTCCAGCACCAGGGTCAGCGTCTGGTAGCCCGGTTCAGAGTAGTAGAAGTGTGTGCCGGGAGCGAAACCGACCTCGATCTCCCGCAGGCCCCATACCACGCCGCGTGGATCGGGCGAGAAATCCACGCTGTACGGCAGACCCGCCGAGTGGGAGAGCAGGTGATGCGGCGTGATCGGCGCCGAGTAGGGCGAGCGGACCTCGAACCAGGGGAGGTAGTGCTGCACAGGCGCGTGCAGGTCGAGCAAGCCGGCCTCCACGGCCTGCAGTGCGGCGACGGCGGCAAAGGTCTTGCTTACGGACCCGATCTCGAAGGGCGTATGGGGGCCGACGATGCTGCTGCCCGGGCCGCGTATCCGCCCATAGCCGTTCACGTAGGCGACGTTGGTCCGGTCGACGAGGGCGATGGCCAACGCCGGGTTGTGTACCGCCTTGCGGCGCCGTTCGATATAACGTTCGAGTGGTCTGACGTCCTCCTGGTGAAGCATAGGACTTTCCTTCAGGGCTATGGCTCTGCGAGCGCTCGTCGTCAGTCCACGATCGCCTGGTAGACCGCGACACGGAAATCATCGACCACGGGATAGGTGCCGCTGGGCATGAGCTGGGTCATAAAGATGCCGATCAAGTCCTCCTGTGGGTCGACCCAGAAGTTGGTGCTGGCTGCACCACCCCAGCCGTAGGCGCCGACCGAGCCCAGAGCTTGCGTCTGCGCCAGGTCGATGACCATGCCGACGCCCAACCCCATCCCTTGCGAGGGACGCCCGAAGGGATGGATTCCCGGGCGCAGGTGGTTCATCGTCATCAGCTCGACCGACTTGCGGCTGAGCAACCGTACGCCATCAAGCGCACCTCCGTTCAGCAGCATCTGCGCGAACCGGACATAGTCGGTCACCGTCGAGGCCAGTCCCCCGCCACCGGACGGGATGCGTCCAGGGTGGGTGTACCGGCTACCGGTGGGCGCGTCGATGAGCTGCAACCCAGAGCCGTCCTCGCCCGGGCTATAGTTGGCTGAGAAGCGGTCGATCTTGTCCGGCGGAACGTAAAAGCCGGTATCGATCATGCCGAGCGGTTGAAAGATCCGCTCTTGTAGATAGACGTCGAACGCCGTGCCCGAGGCGACCTGCACCAGGTACCCCAGCACGTCGGTGGCCATGCTGTAGCGCCAACCCTGGCCCGGATGGTAGGCGAGGGGAAGCCCGGCTACGGTCTCTATCATCTCTCCCAGGGTCGCTTCCGGATTCCGCTCCATCGTGCCCCACACCTGCTTCTTGTAGAGCCCATCGATATAGTCCTCACCGAGGCCATAGCCCAGGCCAGCGGTATGGGTCAGCAGGTCGCGGATCGTGATTGCGCGCTGCGGCGGGACCAGTTGCGCCTCGGTGCCGATGTGCTCGAGCACACGCACGTCGGCAAAGGCGGGGATGAACTCTTGGATGGGATCGGTGAGCAGGAAATGGCCTTCCTCGTAGAGCATCATCACCGCCACGCTGGTGATTGGCTTGCTCATGGAGTAGATGCGAAAGAGGGTGTCGTGCGCCATGGGCGTTCCGGCTTTCACGTCCATCACGCCGAGCGGCTGAAAATGGGCGATCTTGCCGTGGCGGGCGACGAGGGTGAGCGTGCCGGCGAGCTTTTCACTGTCGACGTATTTCTGCATGGCCTGACCAATGCGTGCCAGGCGAGAGGAGGAGAGGCCGACGGTTTCGGGACGAGTGATGTCCATGCAGTGCTCCTTTTTTGAACTGTAGAAGGTGATAAATAGGGTCAGACCCTAAGTGTCTCGTCGGACGCTTTGTCCGCAGACTCTTGGGGGCTGGTATCCGGAGATTCGCTCCACTGGGCCAACACCTGGTCGACAGTGTCTGCCACCATGGCGCGTGCGTCGTGCCGGTCAAAGCCGCTGCCGAGCAGCTCATCATAGTTCGTCCCTGCGTGGCGGACGTGAGCGATCACCGCGATACGGACGACGTCCTCTTCCAGGTGCTTGGCAGCGGCCGAGCGCCCGACACGGCCGCTGTACTTGAGGCAGGCGTGCTCGGCAATCTCGGCCTCGCGCCCGGCAGGGCAGGAGGGAAACAGCTCGCGCACGCGCGCAGCAAAGCCCTCGACATATTCCTTGTCCAGCTCGGCGCGCCGCGCCGCCGCACGCTCGCGCTGGCGAGCGCGTGCCTCCTCGTCTGCCAGGCATTCTTGCTCGGCCTGTGCCAACGCTGCTTCCTCGACGAGCAAGCCCTGTCGCTCGTACCGCCTGCGGGCACGGCTCCAGCGCAGGACGACGGCGACGAGCGACGAATGCTTGCGCGAACGGCGGGTCAGTGCCGCATCGCCGGCCGGTAGGAAGACGAGGTGATCCAGATCGGCACAGGACAGACATAATGCGCCCTTTTCCCGGTTCAGCGTGATCCAGGCCTTGCGGCCCAGTTCTTCGCCGCATTCATCACAGCTTGCGTCGCTATGGGTGATGAACACCTTCAGGTCGGTACTGACGGCCATGTCGCACCTCACTCATAGGTCCACTTGTGATACCACGAGTCCTCTGTGCGGCGCATTATACTCTGGATCGCGTCACTGCGCGATTCGGAGGTGAGCGGGGGTGGAAACAGGTCACCATTTTACAGATCGGGAGGGCAATGGTACAATGGAAAGAGACCCGGCAGGCGGATAGATGGTGTATGAAGCAACAATTTCGCGTCCTCGTGATCGATGACAACCGAGAAATGCTGGAGATGATGGAGGTCATGCTAGGCCATGAGGGTTTTTACGTCGTGGCTGCTGCCGATCCACTCACCGGCCTGCGTGCAGTCTACCAAGAGCACCCTGACGCCGTCGTACTGGACGTCATGATGCCACAGATGGACGGCTTTGAGGTCTGTCGTCGCATCCGTGAGCTGACCGACGTGCCGGTACTCCTCTATACAGGCAAGGCCAGGGAGCCGGAGGACGTGGTTCACGGTTTCTCGGTGGGCGCAGACGATTACCTGGTCAAGCCGTTCCGGCCCTCGGAACTGGTCAGCCGTCTCTTTGCCCGGCTGCGCAGCAGCAGCGAATCGCGTACCGAGGCGCGAGCTTACGTGAGCCCGGATGCCTCGGTCATCTTGAACGTCGACCGGCGCGAGCTCACGCTCAAAGACGAGACGATCTATCTTCCTCCCAAAGAGTTCAAGGTGCTGGAGGTGCTGCTCCGGCACGCCGGCCAGGTGATCTCGACAAACGCGATCCTGCTCCAGGTGTGGGGCCCCGAGCACATTGGCCAGACAGACCTGATCAAGCAATGCGTGTACCGGCTTCGCAAAAAGATAGAGCTCGATCCGGGCATGCCGCGCTTGATCCATTCCGTGCGCGGCGAAGGGTACTATTTCGAGATCAACAGCAGTTGACCGCGTGCACTGCTGCAATCCCTCGCGATCGTCTGGGATCCAGCCATTTCCTCTTGCCTGCTGGCATACCTACCCGGCAACTCTGGCGGCAGAGGGCGATGAAACGTGTGCCCTTGTCGTTCCTTCTGTTGAAAGGACGGTCTCGATCGCACGAGAAGCTTCAGTTCGCTATCACTGGCTCTTGCTGGACGCCGATGGGACGCTGTTCAATTACGAGCGGGCCGAGTCTGTTGCGCTCGTACAGTCCTTCGAGGACAGCGGCCTGCCTTTTGAGCCTCGTTCGCCTCAAGTCTATGGAGGAGAATCCGCGCCATGCTATCTGTTGATCAGCCAGAAACCCTGCTCCTGAGACAGCCCACCGTCAGTGCCCAGCACGTTGTCTTTTTGTATGCAAGTGACATCTGGATCGCTGGGCGCGATGGCGCCAGCCCGCGACGCTTGACGGCGCAAGAGGGGGTCAAATCGACGCCGCTCTTTTCGCCAGACGGGCAGTGGATCGCTTTCTCTGGCGACTATGACGGCAACACCAGTGTGTACGTCCTACCGAGCGCAGGCGGCTCGCCGCGCCGTCTGACCTACCATCCCGGTAGCGACTGGGTCCGCGGCTGGACCCCCGATGGGCAGCGCGTGCTGTTTGCCACCAGCCGTGATACGCACCACCAGGGGCGCTACAACCGCCTGTACACGGTTGCCCTGAAGGGCGACTATCCGGTCGCGATGCCGATGCCGATTGCCGAGCGCGGCAGCTTGAGCACCGACGGCAGTCGCATTGCGTACACGACCTGCCCGGAGGCCTTCTGGTCGTGGAAGCAGTACCGGGGCGGACGGACGGTTCGCATCTGGATCCTCGATCTGGCAAGCTATGACTATGTCGAGATCCCTCACCAGAATGCCAGCGATACTTTTCCCTGCTGGGTCGACGACACTGTGTGTTTCCTCTCCGATCGCGATGGGACGATGAACATCTATGCGTACGACGTTCCCTCGGCTGAGGTGCAGAGACTAACCGATCACGACGACTGGGACGTGCGCTCGCTGACTGCCGGCAGCGGCGTGCTGGCCTACGAGCAGGGCGGGCGCGTGCACCTTTACGACCTGGCGGCGGGTACGCACCAGGCGCTGCACATTTCGATTGCCGCCGATTTACCCCACGCGCGGCCGCATTATGAGAAAGCGGTGCCCTATATCCAGAACGCCGGGATCTCGGCGAGTGGGGCGCGCATCGTATTCGAGGCGCGCGGCGAGATCCTGACCATGCCTGCAGAAAAGGGCGACGTTCGCAACTTGACGCGTACGCCTGGCGTACACGAGCGTTACCCCGCCTGGTCGCCGGATGGGCAGCGGATCGCCTATTTCTCCGATGCCAGTGGCGAGTACGAATTGGTGCTTTCCGACCAGATGGGTGAGGTCAAGACCGAGATCCCCCTCGGGTGCAAGACGCACTACTATTCGCCGACCTGGTCACCAGACAGCCGTAAGATCGCCTATACCGACAAGGCACTCAACCTGTACTACATCAACCTGGAGGACAGAGTCCCGATCCACGTCGACACGGACACGTACGACCACCCGGAGCGAAGCCTGAACCCGGACTGGTCGCCCGATGGCAAGTGGATCGCCTACACCAAGCGGCTGGAGACGCACCTGCGCGCTGTCTACCTCTACGAGCTGGCTACGGGCAAGAGCCACCAAGTGACCGACGGGATGAGCGACGCGACCTATGCCTGCTTTAGCCGGGATGGCAAGTACCTGTTCTTTGCCGCTAGCGCCAACTATGGCCTGAACACGGGTTGGCTCGATATGTCCTCGTACGAGCGCCCGGTGACGAGCAGCCTCTATCTCGCCGTACTCAGCGCTGACGAACCCTCTCCACTGGCTGCCGAGAGCGACGAGGAAAAAACGCCGCAGGAGAAAGAGGAGGAAAAGGGCGACGACAAGGAAAAGGAGGAGGCAAAGCCGGTCGAGGTGCACGTAGACCTGGAGGGAATCGACCAGCGGATCGTGGCGCTGCCGCTGCCCCCGCGCGAATACCGGTCGCTGCAGGCGGGAAAGGACAAGCTCTTTTACCTGGAGGCGACTCCGCGGCAGCTTGGGGCGCACGGGCCCGCCCTTCACACGCTGTATGCCTTTGATATGAAGGAGCGCAAGAGCGAGGCATACCTGCGAAACATGCGCGCGTATTGGCTGAGCGCCGACGGGACCAAGCTACTCTATCAGGGCGAAAAGAGCGATGCCTACGGCGTGATCGACGCGACCAAGAAACCCGAGGACAACCCGAGCAACCTCAAGCTGGGCGGGGTCGAGGTCTATGTCGATCCGCGAGCCGAGTGGCGGCAGATGTTCGACGAGATGTACCGCATCCAGCGTGACTTTTTCTACGACTCGTACATGCACGGCGTAGACTGGGAAGCGGCCCGCGAGCGATACCGGCCCTTCCTCGACCACCTGGGGCATCGCGACGACCTGAACTATCTCTTTGCCGAGATGATGGGAGAGCTAGTCGTCGGCCACGCGTACGTGAGTGGCGGTGACATCCCGGCGCCGGACAGGGTGGCCTGTGGCTTGTTGGGGGCAGACTATACGATCGCCGACGGCCACTACCGGATCGAGCGCATCTATCCCGGCCTGAACTGGCATCCCGAGCTGCGCGCCCCGCTCACAGAGCCCGGCGTCAACGTCGCCGAGGGCGAGTACGTCCTGGCGGTGAACGGCGAGCCACTAACGGCAGACGACAACATCTACCGCCTCTTTGAGAAAACAGCCGATCAGGTTACCTCGCTGTTGGTAGGACCGAGCATAGACCGGAAGCGGGCGCGCACGGTCACGGTCAAGCCCCTGAAGAGCGAGGCGGCACTGCGACATTGGTCGTGGGTCGAGGCCAACCGGCAGCGGGTCGATGCGCTTTCCGGGGGGCGTGTGGCGTACGTCTATATGGCCAACACCTCGGTCGAGGGATATGCTTCGTTCAATCGCTACTACTATGCTCAGCTCGACAAAGATGCGGTGGTCCTCGACGAGCGCTTTAACGGGGGTGGCTCGGTCGCGGATTACGTGATCGACATGCTCGATCGCCCGTTGTTGTGTCACTGGGCCACGCGGCAGGGCGAGATCTTTCACTCACCGAATGCCTCGATCTTGGGCCCCAAGGCGATGATCATCAACGAGTTCGCCGGTTCGGGCGGCGATGCGATGCCGCTCTTTTTCCGGCAGCGCGGTCTGGGCAAGTTGGTCGGCAAGCGCACGTGGGGTGGCCTGGTCGGGATCTATGACTATCCACCGCTGATCGATGGTGGGCGGGTCACCGCGCCGCGCATAGCCATCTTTAGCCCGGACGACGAGTGGGAAGTGGAGAACGTGGGTGTGTCGCCGGACGTGGAGGTCGAGATGACGCCCAAGCTCGCGATCGAGGGCCGCGACCCGCAGCTGGAAAAGGCGGTCGAGATCGTGCTCGAGGCGCTCGAGCGCAATCCCCCGCCACGAGCTCATCGCCCACCGCCCGCGGACAAGGCCGGCTGATCTTCGCCGGGCCGCAGCGCCGCGCGTAGAAAACGGGGTAAGGTTGCGGATCACGGTCCTCACCGTTGGCTCTCGCGGAGACGTGCTGCCCTGTGCCGTGCTGGGCCAAGCCCTGGCGAGGAAGGGGCACCAGGTCTGCCTGGTTAGCCTGGAGAGCTATGCCCCGCTCGCCGCCGCGCATGGTCTCTCCTTCCATCCCTTGCCGGGCGACGCGCGGGCGATCCTCAGCGGTCAGCATGGCATCGCACTGACAGAGTCAGGCCAAGGCGTGATCCGCATGTGGCGCGGCGCCATGCGCTCGTTCGGTGTGGCTGCGCGTGGCTATACGCGCCAGCTCAGCGCATTGGGTCCCACGGACGTGATCCTCAACCAACTGCCTGGTGCGCTGTTCGGCATCGACCTCGCCGAGCAGCGCGGTGTCCCTCTCGTGATGGTGGCCGTCATCCCGCTGACCCGCACCTGCGCCTTCCCGATGATGGCCTTTCCCGTGCCGCCCATCCCTCTTCCGGCCTACAATGCGCTCACCTACCGGATCGCCGAGCAGTTGGTATGGCAGGCCTTCCGGCGGGCGGTGAACCGCTGGCGGCGTGGTGAGCTGGGGCTGGCACCATGGCCCTGGCGGGGATACTATCACCACCTCGCGGCACACGCTGTGCCCGTCGTGAACGGCTTTAGCGCCCACGTGGTGCCGCGCCCGCACGACTGGGGCAAACACGTGCACATTACCGGCTACTGGCTTCCACCGGAGGACGCGTGGCAGCCGCCGGCGGATCTGCTGCGCTTCCTCGACGCGGGCCCACCGCCGGTCTTGATCGGTTTCGGCAGCATGCCGATCCGCGATCCACAGCGCGTGACCCGGATCGTGCTCGAGGCGCTGCGTCTGAGCGGGCAGCGGGGACTCCTGAGCGTCGCGTGGGGTGGTCTGGGACAAGACGAGCTGCCAGAGACCGTGCACAAGATCGGCTATGTACCCTACCGCTGGCTCTTGCCGCGGACGGCTGCCGTCGTCCATCACGGCGGTTCGGGGACGACGGGTATAGGACTGTGGGCGGGCGTGCCCACGATCGTAGTGCCGTTCCTGTTCGACCAGTTCTTCTGGGGACGGCGGGTTGCCGAACTGGGCGTGGGTCCGCGGCCTCTTCCCTACCGTGATCTGTCCGCCGGGCGGTTGGCGGTGGCGATCGACATGGCTGCGTCAGACACGGGCATACGACGGCGCGCGGCCGCGCTCGGTGCGCAGATCCGGGCGGAAGATGGGATCGCGAATGCGGTGCGAGTCATCGAGCGTCACTTGGGCCAGATGCCCTGACGACCTGGCGCGAGCCAACAAGGTCGGCGCTGTGCGCCTACGGATCAGTCGTCATCTCTTTCCTCGCGGCCGGTGGGATGGCATCGGACGCAGTTGGCCACATCTGTGATCCCTTCCTCTTGGTGCTTGTCTATGATCCTGTCTTCGCGGTGGCAGACGTAACAGGTATACGTCGCATAGTTGTTGCCAGGATGGCAGGTCTGGCAATCACCGTTTGCCCCGCGGTGGTCGATCGGAAAGGTATGGGGCACGCTTCCATCGCCCCAGCTATCGGTGCTGGTGTGGCAGTCGCTGCATTGCCCATCATAGTGGTTGGCCGGCGCGCTGTTCGCATGGCAACTCTGGCAGTCGACGAGACCGTTGTGGCTGAACTGCACCGTTGCCCAGTTGTCAGTGCTGGTATGGCAGTTGCTGCATTGCCCGCCATAGTGGCCGGCTGGCGCGCTGTCCACGTGACAGCTCTGGCAGTCAACGAGGCCATCGTGGCTGAACGGAACCACGTCCCAATTGCCGGTGCTGGTGTGGCAGTTGCTGCACTGGCCACCATAGTGGCCGGCTGGCGTGCTGTTCGCGTGGCAGCTCTGGCAGTCCACAAGGCCGTCGTGGTTGAACGGAACCGCGTCCCAACTGTCAGTGCTAGTGTGGCAGTTGCTGCATTGTCCCTGGTAGTGGTTGGCCGGTGCCGTGCCCGCGTGACAGCTCTGACAGTCAACCAGGCCGGTGTGGCTGAACCGTATGCTTGCCCAGCTGCTGGTGCTAGTGTGGCAGTTGCTGCACTGGCCACCATAGTGGCCGGCTGGCGCGCTGTTCGCATGGCAGCTCTGGCAATCGACCAGGCCGTTATGACTGAACTGAAGCACTGCCCAGGTGTCGGTGCTGGTGTGGCAGTTGCTGCATTGTCCCTGATAGTGGTTGGACGGTGTGCTGTTCGCATGGCAGCTCTGGCAGTCCACAAGGCCGTTGTGACTGAACTGCACCGTTGCCCAGTTGCTGGTGCTGGTGTGGCAGTTGCTGCACTGGCCACCATAGTGGCCGGCTGGCGCACTGTTCGCGTGACAGCTCTGGCAATCGACCAGGCCACCATGGCTGAACGCAACCACGTCCCAACTATCGGTGCTGGCGTGGCAGTTGCTGCATTGCCCGCCATAGTGGCCGGCTGGTGCGCTGTTCGCGTGACAGCTCTGGCAGTCCACAAGGCCATCGTGGTTGAACGCAACCGCGTCCCAACTATCGGTGCTGGTGTGGCAGTCGCTGCATTGCCCCTCGTAGTGATTGGCGGGCGTACTGCTCGCGTGGCAGCTCTGGCAGTTCGTGAGACCGATGTGGCTGAACTGCACCGTTGCCCAGGTGTCGGTGCTGGTGTGGCAGTTGCTGCATTTTCCACCATAATGTCCGGTTGGCGCATTGGTTGCGTGACAGCTTTGGCAATCGACGAGACCAGTATGGCTGAACTGAAGCACAGCCCAAGTGTCGGTGCTGGTATGGCAGTCGATGCATAGTCCCTCAAAGTGATTGGCGGGTGCGCTGTCCGCGTGGCAGCTCCGGCACTCGGTGAGGCCAGTATGGTCGAACTGCAGTTCCACCCATATGTCGGTGCTGGTATGACAGTCGCTGCACTGGTCACTGTAGTGATCGGCTGGCGCGTCTTTTACGTGGCAGCGCGCACAGTCGACTGCATCGACGTGGTCGAATTGAGCGAGATCAAAGCCCACCACGTTGTGACAACGGGCGCAGTCCTGGCCATTCTCGCCAGCGTGTGGATCATCGTGGCAGGCGGCGCATTTCCGGGGCGTTCCCGCATAGGTCGCGTCGGAATGGCAGGCCTCACACTCGAGGTCCTGGTGTGCGCCATCTAGAGCAAAAGAATGGTCGCTGAGGGCCTCGACCGAAAAAGGTACAGGACGTGATGTCCCGAATAGCTGGAGTTCTCTGCTGCTCGGGTCGGCGCGGGCGCTCTTTAGACTAGGCGGGAGGGCACGTGCGACCTTGGTGCCGAGGCGAGTCACCCATAGTGCAGCGCCGGTGCCCACACTGACGATGAACAAAAAGACCAACAGCGGGCCCAGCCAGTTGTAGCGCGATCTTCTCATTGGCCTCTCTTACTCCATGCGTCCTGCCGGGTGACAACGTGCACAATCCTCCAGTTCGGTGATGCCCCTCTCAAGATGCTGGGCCTCTATCTCGGCCGGCGGGTGTACGTGGCA
>Ga0307445_10001597_pt1 | contig 12730 bp, 13 predicted proteins | sample SalMarSW160330MG_FD_202147 | JGI IMG/M metagenome (GOLD analysis project Ga0307445, IMG submission 202147) | Salt marsh sediment microbial communities from the Plum Island Ecosystem LTER, Massachusetts, United States - SW1603-30 | ecosystem: Environmental > Aquatic > Marine > Intertidal zone >...
ACTCTTTTTTGCCAACATTACTTCTCCTCACGACCGAATGAAGGCACTTACAGCTGATTTAGAATATCATCCAAATCAACATCGAAGATTTCCATTTTTTTAGTCTCAGCTTTTTTACTCTCTGCTGAAGTTTTCTGTACAGGAGGATCCTCACTCTTTTTAACATCAGCTTTAACAGTGCCGGATTCTTTTGTAGGCTTTATTTCTTTTTTTGTACGTGGGGTGCTCTTTGATGTCTCTGGAATATCATCCCCAAAATCCAGATCTATACCGAGGTCACTAAAATCTACCTCCAACTTAGGAGGTTCTGACACTCGGCTTTCGACATCAGATTCAATCTCATCATCTATCTCGATATCTGGCGTTTCTGTCAATTCCTCAGTGTTAGCGACAGAGTCATTCTCAACAGCTGGTTCCTCTACAGAAGTTTGTTCTCCTTCCTCCCTATCCTCGTCCTCGGGTTGATATGCTCCGGACTCGTCTTCAGTTAGAAGTGATGCCAGTTCATCTTCGATATTCCCTGCAGTACTATGTGCATCGGATACCTCTGTGATTTCTCCAATATCTTCTGCAATCTGACTACCGGCTTCTTGAGTATCCGTGGGTGTGGGTTCAAGATCCAGCTCATCACCAAATGCTATCGACTCATCTGATGTATCTGACCCCTCCTGGGCAACCGATTCCCCGAGATCGTCTGGTACATCAAACTCCACTGACTCATCCTCGATTACTCCTTCGGACTCCTCAGATTGGGATACCTCAACAGATGATTCTACTTCATCTAATTCGAATTCTTTTTCAAGTTTGTCAATTTCTTTAAAAGCGTCTGACATGTGCTTTATTTCGGGATCATCCGGATGACCTATATTTAACCGGTTGATCTGTTGCTCCATGAGCTTCTGAAGCGACTTTACATCGTTATTAGTACTTTTTAGGGTACTTTGCTTTTGTCGTATGGCGGATAGAATACTCTTAAGATCATTCACATCATTTTCAAGCTTAAGAAGATTCCTGTGATTGTCTTCAAGCATTTCACCTACGGCAGCTTCACGTTCTTTTCCTGTAGGTATTTTTTTGATCTTTTCATTATTAGTAAGAGTATTTCTGGTGAGCATATCAAGATCAAGCTTCTCAGTGGTGTACATACGCTCAGTGACAGCTAAATCTCGGGTTATTTCAATAAAGTAACGTTCTACCTTTAACTGGTAAGTGTTACATTTTATGATCATTTCTTGGATATAAGACGGGGCGGGCACATCTTGAAAATTAAGTTCGATGTTTAGATTGAGAAGATCATCATAAATATGAGAATGTCGTTTGACGTCCATAAACAGTTAATCCTTTTCCAAAAACGTATTAGTTACTTATCAATACAAAAACTTTTAATACGGATCAATTTTTTCCGTAGATGCTCTTAAACAAGATAATCTTAGCCTGTGTGCGATCACTTTTTGTGATCAATTTTTCAGATTTATTAAACAGTACGCTACCAAAATACTTATGTGGATCATGACTTATACTTAAAGTCTTATACCTGAACATTATAATCTTACAAAGGATATAAGATCCTACATTATGTAATATACTTCTGACCATGTAGATATTAAAGTCGAAGATAAAATTTATTTTCATTTTAGCTACTTATTAGAAGTGAGCAACTTTTGTGATTAATAAAACTATTCCTATTGCAATCCCAGCAACACAATTAAATACAACTTCTTTATGTGTATGCTTAATGGATAATTTGCCAAAAATAAGGCACTTAATCACTTCCGCTGAAAACCATCCCAACATAAACAAAAAGATGTTCATAAGACCTCATATTCTTCAAATACCTCAGAACATCGCTGTGTAGCTATATCACAGTATGCCGGAGATAACTCTATCCCTATATATCTTCTACCCGATACTATACAAGCTTCTGCAGTGGTACCAGATCCTATGAAGGGATCTAATACCACTGAATCGACATAAGACAAAAGTCTTATGCACTTTAAAGCAAAGTCTACACTGAAATTAGCCGGAGTCCGTCCTTTGGTTTCCGGTTGCATTTTCCAGATTCCACCGGTCAGCTGAATGAAATCTTCTTTAGGACAGTCACTGATCCCTTTACTGAGCTTTTTCCACTGATCTTTATATAACATCAGTATGCCCTCAAATGGACTCTGGATATATGGACAGCTTGAACTAAGCCATGATCCCCAAGCGGTACGCCGGGACAGGGTACTATCCGTCCATACAGCCACCGTGTGGTGCTTAAAGCCCAGATCCTGAGCTATCCTATTAAGTTCCATAAGAGGAGCTGTACGACCTGTCTGGGCGTTTCCCAGAGACAGATAGTGATTTAAAGCCAGCCTACCGTCCGGTTTTAATACTCGTAGACACTCAAAAAGCCACTTTCCACACCAAGCATAGTATTCAGACCAGGGTATACGATCAATATATACATCATATTTCATATCAACGTTGTATGGGGGTGACGTGACTATAAGATCAACACTATTATCCGGTATCTCTGGTAGGATCTTAAGACAATCACCACAACGTATACTATTCAAATCGGAATATACACCCATAATCCAATATAATAATCTGCTAAATCTTTTTAAATCAAAATTGGATTTTTATTTTTAATACCATTCCAATTACTCCCATGCTCTCCATGGTTGATGTGGAGTAGTCGAACTCCTGTAAAGTACCTTTTATCTTCATGCCAGAGTTTAAGGAATTCCCCGTCAACATATCCAGCACTTAAAAAATCTTCGGAATAAGGCTTTTCCCGACCTTTTAGAGCCTTAGCATTTAAATTAAAGAGCTGAAAATATCCCCACGCATATTTGTCTATATTCTGGTCATCTAATGGCATACTTTTTACTTTTCGTGGATTTATTATGTACTTGGAAAGATCATTTTTATTAACATTTATTCTGTCAGCATAATAAAGCGTTCCAGGATTAAGTATTTTTTTAACCCAAGTCTCTTTAAAGCCAATGGGAAGGGTTATATCTGCATCCAATAATAATATCCATGATATGTTAAACTCTTTTTTTGCATACTCAACTCCATCATTAACGAAAGCACCTTTATTAAAAAAGGCTTTATTAAGATGCTTTCTTTCACAAAAAACAATATGTACACCACATCTTTTACAGAGTTCAATTGTACCTGTATCATCCTTCTCAGTGACAACCACTATTTCATCAGTTTCTTCTTTGTTATAAAAAAGGGTTTCAGCTAATAAACCAGAATATCCGGTACAAACAGTAACCATGACAATTTTATTAAGACTTAAGAATCTGGAAGTATTTTTTCCAATTCTTTTAATATTGTCACTGTCCATCATATATGGCTCAATTTTATTTTCACTCATTACATAATCGTCAGGATTATACTTGTTTACATCAAATATTATTCTTTTCTTTTTACTACCAATCTCTTCCAATTTCTGATTCCATACGGGAGAAACTACGTCAGTGTTATAATGAGATTTTACATAGGGAGTTTTCAAACAAAAAGAGCACATTTCACACCAATTAAGTTGATCCCCGAATTCCTTAGGAGTACGCTGCCACCACCCTGCTTCAATAGGCCACCCTCCCGGACCATCAAAGAGCATATCCAGGGCTCCGGCTATCTCACAAAAAAAGGCCCCTTTCGGAGTAATACTGGCGGACCAATTATTCTGTAACCAGCAATTATCTCTTAAGACTATCCACTTATCATCCGATATATTAAGTTCTTTTCGTGTTAACATAGATACCTGGTGTAGGATACTACTTTTATGATCATTGATGCATTGGTATTCGAAGATATGTCTTATAAGCTCAAAATGCTTAGCATACCCAGGACCAAAGCTTGTCCATAAACCCCGTTTTTTTCCAGGTAAAATGTTCCAGTGTTCCTGTTGATACAGATTTATATTATCAATTGGTTCATTTTCATTAACAGGTATTCTTAAGACATTTGGTATCACATTATCATAATATTGTAAAAATCTGTCAAATTCAGGATGAAGTGTAGGCTCACCACCCATTATCCCCACCATACCTTTAAATTGTATGGTATGCAGACTCTCGCATGCTTTTCGGAAAATATCCCAGTCCATATAAAAGATTTTTTTATGATTACCGGAAAATCTTGAACAATTTGAACATCGGTTAAAGCAATCATTCGTGATGTCAATCTGAATAATGTTCATGTCTGCTGGAGATTTCATCTGTCCTCACTGGAGACTAAAGTAAGATGCTTACTTTTTATCTTACGTAAGACTTCTAAGAAGATCTTACGCTCTATTTCTTCTACCGGTAGCTCTCCATTTATCTCTATGATCTGAAGAGGTCTGGAAAATACCCTTTTTTTATACCCTAAACGGATCCTCTCAAAGAAATCTGTGTTGTTTAACTCCAGTCGATCTCTTATTTTCCCGGACGCCAAAAATCTTTTCTTGGAGACTTCCGGAGAAATATCCAGGATAAAGGTAAGATCCGGGGTAAGACCTCCTGTAGCATAGTTATTGAGAGGCTGAATAACATCTAATCCTATGTCCCTCCCATAACCTTGATAAGTGAAGGTAGCCTCTTCAAACCGGTCAGATAAGACTATCTTGCCATTAAGCATCGCTGGGCATATCTTTTCATCCACATGCTGAGCCCGGGCTGCAAGATATAATAAAAGCTCACATTTAGTGGACATCTCAGAGTTTTCTCTACCGAGTATAAGATTTCTTATTTTTTCAGAAATGGGGGTACCACCAGGTTCCCGAGTTAATATTACAGGATATCCCTGACAAGTAAGATTTTTGTGAAGAAGTTTAATTTGAGTGCTCTTCCCACACCCATCAATACCTTCAAATGTTATAAACAGTCCCATTTTATTGATTTTCTTTTCCAGGGAACATTTCCAAAGGCATTATAATAGCTTTTTGCATATTTAAAGCTATCATGTCATTCTTGTGCATCTCTTTTTTAATAGCTAGGGCGATATATACTATTGAGCTTATAGGGCAGGTGATACAGGGATGTTCCTCATTATTAATCATACGGCAATTTTTACTAGGAGACCCAAAAGATGTAGCACAAGGACATCCCAATAAGATCAATTTGTTGGTATGTATTATTAACTTATTAGGATATTTTACTTTTTTATTAAACATCTTAAGTTATCTTTCTAAGTTTTAAAAAGTGTTCAAGTAAGTCATCTACAGCGCTAATTATCTTCATGTTAATTAACCTCTAATTTTATTACTTTAAAAGAATCTCCTGAGCAGGTATTTAAAAATTTTACCGAGTGTTCATCCGTGATGTCACCCATGTAATAAATTATTCGAATGTCCGAAGTATATAAAGCTATTAATTCTTCAAGACTTGGAAAATAAGTACAAAATAAAGTGGAGCATGAATCTAATGGATCCCAGTTAAATCTCCTAGTATAATACCCTTGTAGAGCCTCAAATATAGGTGAGGTATTGCACTCTGTACCGGTACTCTTAGAAAACCCATGTCCTAATATGAACCCCCCTCTAGTGATAATAGCCGATTGAGGGCTTGGTTGTTCTGAGAACCCGAGGAGGGAGAGAATATGTCGTGCAAAGAGATCCCGGTACCTGTTGTCCATTGATTGATCCTTTCAGCAAGTAATGTATTTCTCTTTTGGATTTTGTTATTCAAAATAGCTTGTTCAATGGCAGATGTCTGTCCTATAAGCACAACTTTTTTCTTTGCACGGGTAATAGCTGTGTAAAGAAGATTCCGCTGTAGCAGCATTGTTCCATGAGCTTTTATAAGGGGAAGTATAACAATCGAATATTCACTTCCCTGAACTTTATGTACAGTTAAGCAATATGCAAGCTTAAGCATTTCTTCTGCATCTTTTATTGGAAGATCAATACGCTTACTAGTGTCAAAAAAATCTTCGATGTCTATGAGAACTGAAAATGGATTGATCTGTATAACTTTTCCAACATCTCCATTGAAAACCCCATGGATGTAATTATTCTTCCTTATGATGATACGATCACCTACACGGATTACTGTCCCATCCACTTTTAATTCTTTGTTGTTGGGGTTGTGAGGATTTAGAGCCTGCTGAAGTGCAGTATTTAAAGAGAAAACACTTAAAGGACCTTCATTTCTCGGAGTAATGATCTGAAAAGTGATCCTGTTCTTTTCTTTTTCCTTTGCTTTAGCTTTCAGCTGCTGGGCAAATCTTATAATAAGATTTTCTATCCTTTTCTCATCTTTATCTGATATGTGCCAGATATCAGAGCCCGGCTCCGATCGAAAATAAGTTAAATTAGTATCCCCATCCCGAATCTTTTTAGCTTCCAGAATAATTTCAGAACAGTGCTGCTGCCGGAAAATCTTATCAAGAAAAATTGTTTTAAATATTTTTGATTCGATAAGCTCTTTTAGGACACAGCCGGGGCCCACGGAGGGCAGCTGATCATTATCACCTACAAATACGATCTTTGTACTGGCATATAGTGCTGAGATAAGCCGGTAAAATACCTCCTGATCTACCATACTCATTTCATCAATGATAACAACATCAGTAGTATATTTATTGGAGTTGTTGCAGTCCCAGCTATTTCCTTTGTATCCAAGTCTTCGATGAATAGTGTAGGCTTCCCCTCCCGCGGTATTCCCGAGCTTCTTTGCTGCAATGCCTGTCGGGGTCAAAAGCTCAAAACTTATTCCTTTTTCTCTCAATAACTGAACAAATCCTTTTAAAATTGTGGTGTTATGTGTAACGGTAAAATCCCCCAACAAAAACCTACCATTACCTGTAATTTCAAATCCGAAGTATTCTCCATAACCAGCAGGTTCTATAGCTATTCCTGTAACTAACACATCCTTTTTTTGATTTCTTTGTAAAATTTTTCTTTTATCTGCTATGATTGGAATATCCAGTAAAGAATCCCCACTAATAACAAATCGGTAGGCTTTAACTTTACCTGAATAATATTTCCCATTTTTAGTTGTGTTGTACCCCTTATAGCACTCTTTGAGGTATGCAGCAAAACCTAATGATCTAGCTAAATAAATGGTATCTTCTGCTAATGTCTTGTTAGTAAAAGTGATGTCCAAATCCATTTTCTTGTCAGAATACCCATCTGAATCAATAATACCAGCAAGCAATCTTAATCTATTCTCTCTACTATTACACTTATACAGCTCAGGTATATGCTTATTGTCTATAAGCTTTAATTCTCTTAAAGAATCTAATAAAACATTTGGGTGTTTTTTGTTTGGTAGATCAATATAGAGGTTAGAACCCCTATCACAAGTAATGTCATAATCTACATTTTCTCCTTGTACCTTTTTAACGGATAATCCAAGAGGAGACACTAAAGTGTCTATATACTCCACAACTTCTTTAAATATCGTGGATATCCGTACGCCATCTTTAGAACCATTACCTAACCAAAAACCTATAATGTATGGGTCAATAGGTACCAATTTATCTTTAAAATTCACAGGTACTTTATAGCCCTTTAAATGGTGTTTGGCATATGTAGGTAAATTCAGATATTCCTGAACAGGTATATCCCTTACCACACCTTTAATAAACTTTCCTTTCCCACATGGACTCTCTTTAAGAGAGAGGATATGCTCACTATTTATTATATAGGAGTCACCCTTAATGGGGGTTACCTTGTACAAATTGTCATTCCCATGAGCAAGACTCAGGACTTCTCTTGGAGCGGTGTCATCCCCCATTAAGAGATCTCCTACCTTAATATCTTGAACCGCCCTGATGGAACCATCAAACATTAAAACTGGTGTGTTTTTTCCAAGACATTTTCCTGATCCTGGAGGCCCTGTAACTATCAAAACTTTTTCACTGAAAAAAGATTTAAGAGCGTCAGCTTGAGCGTCAGATAAGTTAAAAGGTTCTTCTGCACTAACACTACTTTGAGCTTCATATCTTTTTATAAAATCATTAGCTTCTTCCGGGTTTAACTTGCAGATACTCTTTTTTTCAAGAATTTTTGTGATCAGCCGGGCGCTTTCATTTTCGAAGAAAAAACTGGATAATTCATATATTCGGTTTTTGTCATTTATAAGATCGGCATTATTTACCAGCTCCCGGACAAAGGGAGCTATCTCTTCCAGAGTAAGATCTCCACCCTTGAATGGATAATCGGATTTTGAGTTGTATTTGTTGAAAGCAGATAACAGCTGCTCTGGATAAAGGAAAAGATGTCCTGAGCTGGAAACCTGGTGAAGGGCATATATAATATACTGTTTGAATCGAAATGGATCCTTCATATTCCTGCCAAGTTTATTAGCGATGTGATCACAAGTAGTAAAGCCAAATCCGTGACTGCACAACTTCCAGGGATTTTCTGTAAGGATCTGTTCTGTATCAGGACCAAACATGTTGATGATTCGTTTTATTTTAGCGACACCCAACCCGAGACCATGTAAAAAGATCTGAATATCCCGCATGTTTTGATTGAGTTTCCAAGCGTCAGCAATACTTATCGCAATTTTTTCTCCGATACCTTCGATCTCGGTAAGACGCTCCGGGTTATTCTCAATAATATTTTTGATGTCTTCCCCGAATTTTTCAGCTATCTGATAACTTCGTTGTGGTCCTACCCATTTTGCGATCGACTGTATGTACAAACAGATACTTTCAGCATCGCTATCATAAGCGAAAGTATGAGCATCTGCTTTAAATGCCATGCCATATTTATGATGACTTTTAAATATTCCATGGAGTTCCACCTTAGCCCCAACAAGTATTTGTGGGAAGTCACCAGTGACTCTGACGACACTTTTATCTTTTTTTCTTAAAGAGAAAACTTTGAAATCACCTTCTTGAGATTCGTATATGAGTCGGGTAATGGTTCCTACTATGGTTTCCATGAAAATTTTCTACTTACTTCTATGTGTTATTTAATGGGGCATACCCATTAAAATAGTTGGGATATATCCTATGAGAAAAGCAAAGGCTATTATTATGCCTGCCACGATTATTAGTTTCAAAAGCCCTCTGCGTTTCTTTTTTTGAGCAATTCCTGAAATTTCAGGACTAACTTTTCATGTACATCTCGGGAGCACATGAAATATCTTTTTTCATTATTACCATATTCAATGTACGTGGCTTCGATGCCATCTTCATTAAAAGATCTCTTTATCAGTGTAACACTATCTCTTTCCATGTCATATTCAAGCTCAATATCTTCAATGGACTCCCAGTCAGGTTCTTTTTTAAGGGGTGCTTGGGTAACTTCATTAGCCTTTTCTTTTTCTATGTGTGAAGCATAAATAGTATTACCAACTACTATTCCAACTGCAAAACCAGCTACAGCCGATAAACATATTGCTATTTTGATGAATCTCATTGTTTGTTTCATACAATGTATCTACTATGAATTTGAACGGCGATGTATTCATCATCTTGGAAGGTGGAGAATTTTAAACCATCAGAGAAGGCTTTTTTTGCATTAATCTCAATAGCTACTAATTTTTCTCCTTCTCGAGCAAATTTTTTAGCGAATTCCTGGGCTTGCTGGGGAGTGCTGTACAACTTAATATACCCCTTGGTGTTACTCCTTATCCCATTCATTCTCATTTTCGGTATAAAGTTTTCTACGGTACCGAAAAAAAGAATATCTGGAGGCTGAACATATCTGACATCTTTATATTTTATCAGATCAACTCCAGAAATAAGAAATTTTCTGTCGACATCCTTGAAGAAGAACTCGATAACATGGTTTCGGTTCATGTAACCAAAGCTGTCATCCTTATCTTTTATTGCCTGACAAAGATCCTCTATTAAGCAGAATCCATTTTCGTCTTTTTTGATGTCAGCACCCTGGAGAATCAACAATCCCACATTAAGAGCTTTAATGGCTTCTTTTTGGGTAGGAAAGAGAGTGGGTATTCGATGGTGTTGTTGGTTAACAGACATAGCTATCCTTTAAGACCTCTGACAGAGGGATCCTTGTTAAGGACAAATTCGATAGATTTATTCAGGATTAAGTCTGTCCTAATAATTTCTGAGGAGATATGATCCAGAAGTTTTTTCAATGGACTGTTACTGGTAAAAGCCATTTCAACGATTTCTTCTGAATCACTGTTAATTGCCAAATCCATCAACTGAGTAACATAGCAGAGATTCGTTTTGTTGTGACTTATCTTTTTTTGAACAAAATACTTAAGATCTGAAGAGATCCCTTCCCGTGAAAAGGTAAAAGCTGTTTGCTTCAACAATTGTTTGTTATACTCTTCTGCAGCAGGATCAACTTCTTTCTCTTCATTACCTTCATGCAAATCACCTTCATGCAAATCCATGATTGTTTCCTTTTTAAGCTATAAGACTTCCTCTATAACAACATACTTCTCGTCCTAAACTTTTTAAAGCAGATACACGAAAAAATTTACATAATATACTTTTTTAAAATAAGTTCTCCATTTTTATGATTTATTGTACTATAATGCTTATAAGAAGTATTATTATATATCTATATAACTTCTTACTTGTTTCATTTAGTATAAATGAAACAGTAGTAATAGTAGCATAAGCAGACAATGAAGAAGAAGTAGAAGAAGCATTCAAGAGAAGAGCTTTTATAAATCTTAACTACTTATTACTCAGAGAATATATTTTGGAATAAACACAAAGGAATAAATCTTATGATTATCACGATAGCTTCATCAGACAAACTTACCCTAGCGATGTTTGCAGACTTCTACAAGAGTATTTACTCTGCTGATGTAAAAATAGTAGATCTTAATTGTTTGTTCTCCTCAAAGATACTCACCTCAAAAATGAGTGAAATCGTTAAAATAGGGTCAACCGGAAGAAATGTCCTTATAAAGTTTAAGATGAAGGTACAAACAAAAGAGATCTCCTCTGTTGTAGTGGAAGAATCTGACTTACTGATTAAGTTTGATATTTACTCCACGGAACCAGAGGTTATCAAGGATTGTGGTTCGAATACTGCTCTTATAATAGATCGTTGGAAGAAGAACATCGATAATTTTAACCAGCAGAAAATGTAAAAATAAAATCTTATATCTACTTTAAAAACATGATACAGCTTATTATATTGATTATGTAGAGATCTTTGAAATTATACCGTTTCTATTTTTAGATGGAGCAGGCGCAAGATAAGCCAGGGGCAGAGCCAACCGAGTGATCTTGCACACCGTGCCATTCGAGCGGATAGAAAACGATTTAAAGCGGTTTAGGAACCGGTCCTTAGGAATTATCCTAGGTAGAATCCGCCAAATGTTACTACCTCCAAAATCGTGGAGGGTAGACTGAAGGCCCTTTGTCACTATAAGTTGTTTATTTTAGTACACTAAAGTATGATAACTTATAGTAATGATTGACTAAATTTACATAACATCAAATGAAACAGTAGTAATAGTAGCATAAGCAGACAATGAAGAAGAAGTAGAAGAAGCATTCAAGAGAAATTTGCAATGAGTCATCATTGCAGTACTATTGGTTATAATACAATTACATTTTTAAATGAGGTAAATCCCTTTTTATGGTTTTTAGTAAGATAAAAGGGCATGCGGATGCTTTATCCAGAATATCCCAAGAAATTCAAAATAGGAGTTTCGAAGGAGTTTTTCTATTTAAGGGTCCGGTGGCTGTTGGTAAATACACGATAGCTCGATCGATCGGAAAGTATCTCACTTGTAGTGGTCTTGAAGATGATACCTGCAGGTGTGAGAACTGTCGCCTTTTTCCAAATGTTCCGGATTATCTGGAGATATATAAAGGTGACGGAATGATTACCGTGGGGGATGTTGAACCTATTAGTAACTTTTTGTCCTTGATGGCTTATCGAGGCAAATCCCGTGTAGTCTTAATCGACAATGCCCATAACATGAATGGTCTCTCTGCCAACAGGTTACTTAAGACTATGGAAGAGATTCCTAAAAATTGTGTTATTATGCTAGTCAGTGATACCCCGGAAAGAATACCGGCTCCGGTGTTGTCCCGGTGTTATCAAATAGAGTTTTCTTCTTTATCATCAGAGAGTATAAAAGAAGTTCTTAAGGGGTTGGGTCATGACATCTCTCAGATTGGGGATATGGATCGGATGATACCATATTTGTCTGAGAGTGTTCTTGCTAACTTTAATCGATACACCGAGTATGTAAGACTTGTTCCAAGATTTTTGAAGGATATCCTGACTATGGGTGAAGATGATGTCATAGCCATGATAAAAGATATCGACAGCAAGGAGGACATCCCAATATTCATGGATGTTCTTTTGATCTTCATCAATGACATTATGAAATTAAGATATGATAGTCCTGACGTGGTTTGCAGCATCCGGAATATTGATTATCTGGAAGAGCTTACTGGATCGTGGAAGGATGATCTTTGTGTTGTGATGATTGAGAAGATCCGGAAGACTCAGGAGAGTATTAAGAAGAGAATTAATCTTAAGCCGGGTCAGCTATTCCTTCCGAGTATTTTATGGCTCTATTATTTTTTACATCAGAATAAGAAGTAGCATGAACACTAAACTAATTAATAAAGTTCTAACAGAAATCTATTGGCCTCCTCAACTTGATGCTGAAAGAGTGTATGTAACAACTCACGATGATAATGATGGTGATCCCTTGTCAGGTTTTATATCCTTAATTTTTGATCAGTGTGGTGATGCTCATTTACAAGTCGTCGGAAGGAGTCTTAGATTTAGGACTTTTGGTGGGGGTGGTCGTTTTCCTAAAATAAGAAATGCTCTTCTTTT
>Ga0307445_10001599_pt1 | contig 12720 bp, 8 predicted proteins | sample SalMarSW160330MG_FD_202147 | JGI IMG/M metagenome (GOLD analysis project Ga0307445, IMG submission 202147) | Salt marsh sediment microbial communities from the Plum Island Ecosystem LTER, Massachusetts, United States - SW1603-30 | ecosystem: Environmental > Aquatic > Marine > Intertidal zone >...
GGTCGCTGCGGCGATCGCCGCAGCGACCGAGGCCACCGGCAAGCTGGCGCCGGGCGACGTGATCCTACTGAACGATCCCTACCACGGCGGGACGCACCTGCCTGACGTGACCATGGTCTCGCCCGTTTTCGTGGGCGACGCGCCGCGCTTTTTCGTCGCCAGCCGCGCTCACCACGCCGACGTGGGGGGCATGTCGCCCGGCTCGCTGCCGCTCAGCACCGAGCTGTACCAGGAAGGGATCATCATCCCGCCGCTCAAGCTGGCCGACGCTGGCCGGCGCAACGAGGCGGTGCTGGCCCTGATTACGGCCAACAGCCGGGCGCCCGACGAGCGGCTGGGCGACCTGGAGGCACAGCTCGCCGCGCAGCGGATCGGCGGGGCGCGCCTGCGCGCGCTGGTCGAGGAACACGGCGAGGCACGCGTCCAGGCGCACGCCGAGGCGCTGATGGCGTACGCCCGGCGTATGGTAGAATCCACCATCGCCCGCATCCCACCCGGCACGTACCGCTGCGAGGATGCGCTGGAGGGCGACGTCGATCCGATCCCGATCCGCTGCACGATCCGCGTCGATGGGCATCGGATGGAGGTGGATTTCACAGGTAGCGCGCCGCAGGTCGCCGGGAACCTCAACGCTGTCGAGGCGGTGGTCCGCTCGGCGACATGGTACTGCGTTCGCCTCCTGGCAGAGGAAGACGTGCCGGTCAACCACGGCTGCTTTGTCCCGGTGACAGTCGTTGCTCCGCCGCACAGCGTGCTCTCGCCCGATTTCCCAGCCGCCGTCGCGGCGGGCAACGTCGAGACCAGCCAGCGCATCGTCGACATCGTGCTGGGCGCGCTGGCGCAGGCGCTGCCGGATCGCATCCCCGCCGCCAGCCAAGGCACGATGAACAACGTCACGCTAGGCGGGACAGTAGCCGGAAAGCCCTTTGTCTTTTACGAAACGATCGGCGGCGGGCACGGCGGCGGTCCCCTCGGCGACGGGCTGAGCGGGCGGCACAGCCACATGACCAACACGCGTAACACGCCGGTCGAGGCGTTGGAGGGAGATTTACCGCTGCGGATCGAGACGTACGAGCTGCGTGATGGGTCAGGTGGCGGGGGACAGCATCGCGGTGGAAACGGCATCCGCCGCACCTACCGCTTCACCGCACCGGCGACGGTGACGATCAACAGCCAGCGCCGCCGGACGGGGCCCTATGGCCTGCGTGGCGGCGAGCCCGGACGAGCGGGCAGGAACCTGCTGATCCGCGACGGCAGCGAACGCCTCCTCAAAGGCATGGTCACGCTACAGGTCGAGGCTGGCGATCAACTGGTCGTCGAGACCCCGGGCGGCGGGGGCTGGGGAAAGGAGATGGATCGTGAGTGACACGGTACAGTTTACCATCGTCAACATTGGCACGCTGAGCATAAACAAGTTCTGGGGCGAGACGGAGCGCGTGCGCTCGGTGTCGGCGACCTGCACCCTGCTGCAGTCTGGGGAGACGCGCCTGCTGGTCGATCCCTCCCCCGAGCCGGCTGCGCTGGAGCCGATGCTCTACGCGCGGACGGGCCTGCGCCCCGCTGCGATCGACGCCGTCTTTCTCACGCACTGGCACGGCGACCATCGCTACGGGTTGGCCTCGTTCGAGGGCGTGACCTGGTGGATGGCCGCCGAGAGCCTGGCCGCATGGCAGCGGCAGCAGTCCGGCGAAGCAGCGCTGTGGGAGCGCTTTCAACCCGCTGAAGGCATACTCCCGGCAGGGATCGCGCTCTATCCTTCGCCGGGGCACGCGGTTGGGCACTGCTCGCTGCGCGTCGAGACAGCGTGGGGCCCGCTGATCGTGGCCGGCGACGCGGTCATGACGCCCGAGTTCTTTGCCGCGGAAGAGGGCTATCACAACTCGGTCGATTTCGAGCAGGCGGCAGAGACGATCCGCGCGATCAAGCGCACCGCCCGGATCGTGATCCCCGGGCACGGCAACCTAATCCTGAACCTGTAGCGTTTTCAGGGAATCGATGTCACGGCACCGTGACACTGCCGAGGTAGAGCCGGTCATCCGACGGCGCAGCGCCCTCCAGCGCCACCGGCAGCCGCGCCAGGGTCTGCCACTGGTACAGACCGACGTAGACCTGGTATTCGCCGGGCGGTGCGGCGACGCTGTGCTGGTCGAGCACCGTCTCGCCTACCTCCCAGATCGAGGTCGGGTACGTCCCCCCACGCGGCTGCCCATCGGTCTGGGCAGCGATCTGCCCGGCGGCGTCGACCAGGTGGACGAAGACGGTATAGTCGGTCTGCGGCAAAGCCTGGGCCTCCCAAAAGAGCGCAAGGTCGAGGCCTGTGGACGTCAGCGACAAGGTGTATCCGGTGAGAGCGATCGCCTCCCCGAACGCGGCCTTCAACGCCCGATCCGGCACGTCCGTGATCGGGGGAAGGGGGACCTTGAGCGTGGCCACGGTGGCAAACTCTGGCCCGTCCAGCAGAGGGATGCGCTCCTGGTGGATCAGGTCGTATGGCCCGGCGATGAGGCGGTAGAGCCCCGGCGGCAGGTTGGGCGGGACGTCGAGCAGGTAGCTGAGCGGCATCGTCTCTCCGGGCTGCCACGCGCGCACGCGGTACGCTTCGCGCAGCGGCCAGTCGTGGATCCCGGCTAGTTTCTGTCCCTGTCGATCGAGGAGCTGGACATAGATCTGGACGTCGGCTGTGATACGCTGCCGTGGCTGCCAGTAGAGGGTAACGGCCAGCGACCCTTCGCCCGGAAACGCGCCCGTCTCGTACCCCACCAGGTCGAGGCCGTTGGCGAACGATGCGCTCACGGGCAGCAGCGCAGGCGCCACGCCCTGCCAACGCGCCGCGGCAACCGTCGCCGCCAGGGCGTCGTTGCTGGCGTACAGCGGCTGGGCCTCGCCGGACCGCACCACAGCATCAGCGATGGGAGGCAGGAAATAGGCCGTGCCCTCCTCGAGCAGCACCCATTCGTCGGAGCGGTAGCCAGCCGGGATGCCCTCGGTCGACGGGCGCGCGGGCTCGGCCGGCGCGAGGAGCGTGACCGTCTCTCCCGGCGACAGGGGCAGCGGCAGCCCGCTGTGCCGCCGCGGGTAGTACTGGGCCAGGAGGTAGGCTAGGGGCGCGCGCTGGTACTCGCTGGAAGGCAGCAGGATCGCCTCGTCGAGATGATCGGCCATGTACGCCGCCTCGGCCACTTCAACCAGGCTGTTCTTCCACTCGAGCCCCGGCGTTGCCTCCACCTGCGGAAGCACGCGCGCCGCGAGATACCACTGGCTCTCCGCACCGGCCAGGACGACAGTAGCCGGCACCAGCAGGGCAGTCCAGGCAGGGAGTCGAGGCCGCGCGGCGAGCCATCGCCACAGGAACGCACAGCCGAGCCCGGCAGCCAGGAAGAGAAAGGGCACGGCCGGCACTACCCGGTTCGGCATCGGCGACAGCCCCTCATAGATCAACAGGTCCGGGGCCAGCATGAGGCCGGCCATGGCCAGGCCGAATACGCGCCCGGCGCGCCGGACGTACAAGGTCATACCGATCGCCACCAGCAGCCCGACGAACAGGATGGGCGTCAGCAGGGGGCGCGTGGAACCGGGGTGGTACCCGGCGTCCCACTGCCAGCCCAGCATCAGGAACTGCCTGGCCAGTTTCGCGATCAAGACATGGCCCGCATCGGGCAGGCTCAAGACGAGCGGCTGGGTGGCCCCTTTGGTACGGGCGACAAAGGTGTATGGGGCCCGGACAAAGAGCAGCCATTGGGGCAGGGCGACGAGCGCAGCCAAGCCGGCCGCCAACAGCAGCCCGCGCCAGCGCGCGAGCAGGCGGCGGTTGGCCAAAATGGCCACGCCGCAGGCGACAGCCAGGGCCAGCGGGAACGCGCGCGCCACGATATAGGCGTACTGGCTTGCGCCCAGGAGCACGCCGCACAGGATAAAGTCAACTCGGCGCCCACGCCGCAGGCCGCGCCACAGGACGGCAACGATCAGCATCTCGAGGGCCGGCAGCAGGATCGGTTCGATGCCATAACGGGCAAAGGTGCCAAAGAAGGGGTTGAGCGCCAGCCCGACCGCCGCCAGGAACCCCGCCCGCCGGGCAAACGCTTCCCCCTCCCCGGCAAACAGCTCGCGGCCTGCCAGGTAGGTCGCGGGGACGGCCAACGCGCCCCAAAAGGCGGTCACGCCGCGCAGTGCCGCAGGGGTGAAACCGAACACGAGAAAGGCCACCGCCTGAAGGTAGACGATCAGTGGGTTAGGCGCCGCCTGGTGATAGATGTAAAAGGGCCAGATCCCGCGCTGGATGAAATCAAAGGCGTGCAGTCCCAGGCGCGCCGCATCGCCATGCACGCCGGGCGGCGCGGTCAGCAGGTGAGCGAAATGGGTGGCAAGGCCCAGCAACAGCAGGATCAGCGGCAGCCAATCCCATCTTTGGACTGCGCGTGGTTCGTTTCCCTGGCGCCACAGTTGTCTCAACGGCGATCCTCTCCCTGGGCCTGAAACTCTGGCCATTATACCCGCCTCCGCATCAGGCGCAACCGGAGGTCGGGCGCGTCAGCACGAGCACGCGTCACACGCGTACGTGACGGGAGCGTCCAAGGCTTTCGACTCTGCCGCTTCCGTGGTATAATGCCCTCCTTGCCGGAACGGTAGGCTATATGCACGAGTTGTGAGGACGAGATTGGACCTGCACCTGATACCTGTTGCCCGATCGGGTTTGTTTCGAACATACCTGTCACAACGTGGGCTGCCCGTTTGCCTAGATGTACAACCGGGCGATGGGGACGACCGCGCCTGCCCTTCGCGACACGCCTGCTCTCGGCGACACGCCCGCTAGCGATGGGCGATCCTCCTCTTCAGGCGCGCGGCCGGAAGGGTGACTGGCTCGGCTGGATCGTCCTTGCGCTCTGCCTGCTCTCTTTTGCGCGCGGTGTCTACCAGCTCGGCGACCAGAGCCTGTGGTGGGACGAGAGCCTGAGCCTCCACCGGGCGACCCGCCCCTTTTCCTTTATCTTTACGAACCGCATCCTCTTTCTGTTCGGTTCGGAAGAGCAGCCCGTTACCCCTGACCACCACCCGCCGCTCTATTTTGCCGCGCTGCGGCTGCTCGTGCTGGCGGCTGGCGACAGCGAGTTCGTCCTGCGCTACCTCTCCCTGGCGGCGTGCGTGCTGATCGTCCCGCTGCTCTACCAGTGCGGGCGGCGGCTGTTCGGCCCGCTCGCCGGCGTGGGCGCAGCGCTGCTGGCGGCAGCCTCGCCACTCTACTTGTGGGCGCAGCAAGAGGCCCGGCCCTATGCCCTCGCGACCCTCTTTGGCGTGCTCTCCTTCTATGCCTTACTTCGCCTGCTGGCGGAGCGCCCGACCAGATCCCCGGCGCCGCGGCGCAGCGCGGGCCAGTTGGGATGGGGCGCGCTGTACGTGGGGGCGACGGTGGCGATGCTGGGGACACACTACCACACCCTGCAACTGCTGCCAGCGTATGGCACGATCTATGTCCTAGCGCGCGGCCATCGCCAGGGACGCACCTGGTGGCCCCTGCTCGCCGCAGGCGCTGCCGCCGCCGCCATTGCCGCGTACGGCCTACGCGAGATCATGCCCCCCCCGAACGTTCCCGGATATACCTTTATCCCCCTGCCGACGCTGCTGCAGGACGTGCTGCGCTCCTTCCCACTGGGCGTATCCGGAACCAAGCTCGTACTCTACCAGTGGGTCGCCGCCGGCCTGCTGCTGGCAGCCCTGGGCATCCTGTTCACCCGACCGGAAGAGACGTCGCGCCGGCACGCGGCGTACCTGCTTCTCTGTTTCGCCCTGCCGGTGGCCGAGATGTACGTCGTCTCTTACGTGCGCCCCGTCTATATGAACATCCGGCACCTGATCTTTGCCAGCCCGTTCTACTACATGCTCCTCGCGGCGGGCGCTGCGCAGGCGCGCCACGTCCGCCTGGGCAAGGCGATGCGCATCCCGCTCCTCGTGCCTGCTGGCGCGATGGTTGCCGCGCTGCTGGCCGGCATGGGGCTCTCGACACGCACCTATTTCGTCGACCCGCAGTACGACAAGGAGGACCACCGCGCCTGGGGCAGGTACCTCACCGAGCACGTGCGCCCCGGAGACGTCGTCCTCGTCTATCCGGGCGCGGTGTACGAGCTCTATACCTATTACAGCTCCTCTCCCGCCCCCTATTATGGCTTTCCGCTCCGCATGGGTGCGAGCGCAGGGGAGACGATTCGCCAGCTGCAGGAACTCGGGCGGCAGTACGAGCGCATATGGGTTGCGCACTCGCTGACGCCCGGCTGGGCATACCAGGGCGACGTGACACTGGACTGGTTGGAGGAAAACGCCCTGCAGATCGCGCACGAGCGGTTTCCAGGCCACCTGAACACGTTCCCGGTGTACGCCTTTAGCCTCAAACCGATGATCTCGGATACGCTCCCGCAAGAGGCGAGCCCGCTGGTACTGGATCTGGGCGGGGAGCTCCACCTGCTCGGAGTGCGATCGATCGACGCATCGGTGGCGGCCGGATCGCCGCTGCGGCTGAGCCTGTTCTGGTCCGCGGCTCGGCCCTTGACCCAGGAATACAGGTTCGCGCTGTCGGTCACCGACCAGGCAGGTGCGGTGTGGGCATCGCTCGACTATGTGCCGTACGACGGGACGTACCCACCGACAGCGTGGCCCGTCGGCCCCATCGTGCGCGACGATATCGACGTCGACCTCCCACCGGGCATCCCTCCTGGGCGCTATTCGCTCAACGTTTCTGTCTACCCGGCCGACCACAGCGGTCCGTCCTTGCCCGTACGGGAGCTGGACAGCGGCCAGTTGATGGGCCTGATCGTCCCGATCGCTGAAGTCACCGTCGAGCGCCCGGAGGCGCCATCGCTGGAGAGGGAGGTCTCGATCCTGCACCGCTCCAAGGCGCGCTATGGAGACCTGACCCTGCTGGGCCACGATTTCCACGGCGGCACCTACGAGCCGGGAGATGCGCTCCACCTCGACCTCTACTGGCGCGCGCGCCGTGCCCCAAAAGACGACGTATCGCTCAGCCTGCAGTTGATCGACGAGCAGAGGACGGTCCAGGCGGCGCTGTCTCTCGCGCCGGTCGATGGCTATCCGGCGGAACAGTGGCGCCAGGGGGATCTGCTGGAAGGAAAGCACCGTTTCCGCCTGCCCCTCGACCTGCCAGCAGGCACGTACACGCTGTGGCTCGCGTCGGGCGAGGGCGTAGGATCGGGGATCTGGCCCTGGAACGGCCGGCGTGTGCGCCTCGGCGCTCTCTCTATCGCCCCGCTGGCCGAGGGGCAGGCTCTCGAGATGCCGGCCATGCAACATACGCTGCGCGCCAACCTGGACGACCAGGTCGAGTTGCTGGGATACGACCTGGAGGAGAGCACCGTCCAGGCAGGCGGTATCGTCTCGTGCACGCTGTACTGGCGCAGGCGACAAGAGATGAGCCACGACTATACGGTGTTCACGCACCTGATCGGCCCGGACGGGCAGACGTGGGGGCAATGGGACAATGAGCCGCAGCGCGGGCAGGCGCCGACCACGCGCTGGCTCCCGGGCCAGGTGATCGCCGATCCCTACCAGATCCCGCTCTCCGACGAGGCCCAGGCCGGGTCGCTGATCCTCCAGGTGGGGATGTACGACCTGCAGACGATGGCGCGCCTGCCCGTGCTCGACGAGAACGGCGCCGCAACCGGGGACTCGATCGCCGTGGCTGAACTAGAGGTCGGGGACGGGGAATAGGCCGGCGTCGCGCCGGCTGGAGAGGAGGCGAACGTGCTGCCCAAGGTACGGTTTGGCCGCACGGGGCTAGAGGTGACCCGCCTGGCCCTGGGAGGGTATCCCTTTGGCGGGGTCAACCTGGCGCGCGGCTGGGATCCGTTTTCGGAGGAAGGGCGGGCCACGGCGATCGAGACCGTCCGCGCTGCGCTCAACGCCGGGATCAACCTGATCGACACTGCTCCTGGTTATGGCGCCGGGAATAGCGAGTCGATCATCGGCGAGGCTACGGAAGGGCGCCGCGACCAGTTCGTCCTGGCGACCAAGGTGGGCTACCGGGGTACGGCGGCCGAAGTGCGGGCCAGCGTCGCTCGTTCGCTGGAGCGCCTGCGCACCGACGTCATCGACGTGATCCAGTTCCACGGCGGCATGTACACTTCCGAAGAAGTGACGCACATCCTCGATCACGGGTTACTCGACGCGCTGGTCGACCTGCGGCAGCAGGGCCGCGTGCGCTACCTCGGCTTCACGGTCGAGGAGCCGTGGACGGCACAGCCGCTGATCGCGAGCGGGGCCTTTGACGTCATGCAAGTCCGCTACAACCTGATCTACCAGGGCGCCGCGCTGCACGTCCTGGACCAGGCGCGGGAGGCGGACATGGGCGTGTCGACCATGCGCACCATGACCTCGGGCATCCTGCAGCGGCTGGCGAGCTACCTGGCTCCCGAGTGGGACGAGGCGCACGACCTGTATGCAGTGGCGCTCGAGTTCGTGCTCTCGGACAGCCGCGTGCACGTGGCGAACGTCGGCATGCGCTGGCCGGACGAGGTAAGCAAGAACGTGGCCCTGGTCGAGGCATTCGAGCCGCCCTTTGACATGGCCGAGCTGCCGCGCATGACGGCACACATCTACCAGACGGACGACGAGATGCATGGATATGGAGGCACGTAGCATGAACGTACTGGGCATCTGTGGCAGCCCGCATCGCGAGGGCAACACGGCACACGCGCTGCAGTATGCGCTGCGGGTGATCGAGGGAGAGGGGATCGACACGGCCTATCTCTCGCTGGCAGACTACCAGATTGCGCCCTGCCGGGGCTGCTTTACCTGCCGCGGGGGGACGTGCGTCCAGGAGGACGACATGGCCGTCGTCGTCGAGGCGATCGAACGGTGCGACGGCCTGATCCTGGCCTCGCCGGTGTACATGGGCCTGGTCACCGGGCAGATGAAGGTCATGATGGACCGCACCGTTCTCTTTCGCACCGGAGGGCGGTTCGCCCTCTCGGGCAAGGTGGGCGCCGGGATCGCCTGCGGCGGCTTTCGCAACGGCGGGCAAGAGCTGACGCTGCAGGCAATGCACACCTTTTTCCTGCAGCAAGACATGTACGCGATCGCCGATGGGCCCGGCTATAGCCATTCGGGCGCGGCGATCGCCGGACGCGCCGATACGGACCAGGTCGGGCTGCAGACTGTAGACAACCTCGCACGACGGGTTACACGTGCCCTACAGCAGATGAGAGGAGAGCGAGAATGAAGATCACCGATATCGAAACCATTTTCGTCGACCGTTACCTGTTCGTGCAGGTGCACACCGACGAAGGCATCACCGGCCTGGGGGAATCGGGCGCGTGGGGCTACCTCGAGCCTTCGGCGGCGGTGGTGGAAAAGTGGAAGGACTATTTGATCGGGCAGGATCCGCTGCGCATCGAGCACCACTGGCAGTACCTCTATCGCTGGTCCCACTTTCGCGGCGCGGCGATCATGGGCGCGCTCAGCGCGATCGACATTGCCCTGTGGGACATTGCCGGGAAGCACCTCGGCGTGCCCTGCTACCAGCTCCTGGGCGGCAAGTGCCGCGATAAGGCGCGGGTCTATTATCACGTCTTTGGCCACACCAAGGAGGAGCTGATCGCGGGCTGCGTGGAGGCCAAGGAGATGGGCTTTACCGCCGTCGGCCACCTGACGCCCTTTCTCGACGAGCCGCGCGAGGTGCCCTATTTCAAGACCCACGCCGACAAGATGCACGACGCGATCGAGACGGTGGGCCGCTATCGCGAGGCGGTGGGCAACGACGTCGACCTGTGCATCGAGATCCACCGCCGCCTGGCGCCGCACGAGGCGATCGTGCTGGCCCGCGGGATCGAGCCCTATCACCCCTTTTTCTACGAGGACCCGATCCTGCCGGACAACATGGACGCCATGGCGCTGGTCGCACAGCACATTGAGATCCCGATCGCCACCGGAGAGCGGCTGCACACGATCTACGAGTTCGAGATGCTGCTGCAGCGCGGCGCGGTGCAGTACGTGCGCCCCGACGTGTGCATGGCCGGCGGCCTGACCCATTCGAAAAAGATCGCCGCCCTGGCCGAGGCGCACCACGTCGGCGTCGTGCCGCACAACCCGCTCAGCCCGGTCAGCACCGCCGCGTGCCTGCAGTTGGCGGCGTGCATCCCCAACTTTGCGATCCAGGAATATCCCACGGGCGAGCTGGAGCCACCCAAGTCCGAGATCGTCGAGACCACGCTCCGCGTTGAGGACGGATTCCTGATCATCCCCGACGCGCCCGGGATCGGGATCACGCTGGCAAAAGAAGCTGCCGAGCGCTTTCCCTATCGCAAGCGGACCGTCCACACCCGCCTGCACGTCGACGGCTCGGTCATCGACCAGTAACCGGCTCGCGCGCTGCTGGCGGCTGCTGGGTGATCGTGGTACAATGGCCGCATCTACAAAGCGCAGTCCAGCGGTAGGGAGGACAGATGGCCAAACAGATCAAGATCGCCTACATCGGCGGCGGCAGCCGCAACTGGGCCAGGCACGTGATGACCGACCTGGCATTGTGCGAGCACCTGGCAGGCGAGATCGCACTCTATGACATCGACTATGAAGCCGCGCAGCGGAACGTCGAGCTCGCGGAACGGATCTACAGTCACCCGGATGCGGTGACGACGTTCGACGTGCACGCGCACCACAGCGCCGCAGAGGCGCTGCGGGGAGCGGATTTCGTCTTTCTCTCCATCCTGCCCGGGCCGATGGAGATGTTTGCCAACGACCTGGACATCCCGGCCAAGTACGGCATCCTGCAGACGGTCGGCGACACGACCGGGCCGGGCGGGATCAGCCGCGCCTTGCGCGCAGTGCCGGTCTATCTCGACTATGCCCACCAGATCATGGAACACTGCCCCGATGCCTGGGCGATCAACTATACGAACCCGATGACCCTGTGCACGGCGGCGTTCTATGCCGCAGAGCCCGAGATCAAGGCCTTTGGCTGCTGCCACGAGGTCTTTGGCACGCAGCACCGCCTGGCGGGCCTGGTCGAAAGCTACCTCGACGTTCCCCAGCCCGAGCGCCACGAGATCGCGACCGACGTGGCCGGGGTCAACCACTTTACCTTTGCCACTACTGCCAGTTGGAACGGCACCGACCTCTTTCCCATCGTGGAGCAGCACATCAGCCAGGAAGGGTTCTGGGACGACCGGACCGAGTGGGCGCTGGAGCAGGCACGGGTGGGCCACTGGTTCCACTCGCAGGGGGTGATCGCCTACGACTACTACCGGCATTTCGGCGCCCTGGGTGCCGCGGGCGACCGGCACCTGGCCGAGTTCGTGCCCTGGTACCTGGTCTCCGAGGGTAACTTGCACCGCTACGGCGTGATCTTGACCCCGTCGAGCTACCGGTTGGGCACGTGGCAGCCACCGGAGGATGCGCCAACCTGGCAGCGGCCGGAGGGATTGCACCGCTCGGGCGAGGAGGGCGTGGCACAGATGACGGCGCTGCTGGGCATTGCCCCGCTCGACACCAACGTCAACCTGCCCAACCGCGGCCAGATCCCCGGGCTGCCCCTGGGCGCCGTTGTCGAGACGAACGCCCAGTTCCGCCAGGACAGCCTCTCGCCGGTGATCCCCAAGGCGCTTCCTGCGCCGCTGCTCAGCCTGATCCGGCGCGTGGTCGAGGTGCAGCAGCTCACGCTGCAGGCAGCGGCAGAGAAGGACCGCGACCTGGCCTTCCAGGCACTGCTCAACGACCCGCTGTGCACGATCCCCGTCGACCGGGCGTGGCACATGTTCGACGAGCTGCTGACCGCCAACCGCGATATGCTGCCGGGCTGGGACCTATAGTGGCCGAGATGGACAACGACCTGGGGCCGTGGGTGGCCTCGATCGTGGGGACGTTCTGCGCCGGGCCCGAGAACACGCTGCAGGACGCGAACCGCGAGCCGGCATGGGGCGAGCCGCTGGTTGGCTTTGCGCGGGGCGACGACCCGCTTTTCGAGCAGTACAAGGACTACGTCGGCCCCTTTCACTGGACGCCACTCGAGATCTTTCGCCAGAGCTACCCCGATCAACCTGCCTCGGCGAAAGAGCTGAGTGTGATCGCGTGGGTGCTGCCGCAGACCGCAGCGACGCGGCGCGACAACCAGGAACAGCGCGTCTACCCGGCGGAGCGCTGGGCGCGTTCGCGCATCTTTGGGGAGGAGTTCAATAACAAGCTGCGCCAGCACGTCGTCGATGCGCTCGGAGCGGCCGGTTATGCGGCGGTGTCGCCGATGCTCTCGCCTGAATGGCGCTCGACCGACTCGGAGCGCTATGTCTATGCCTCGACCTGGTCGGAACGGCACGCGGCATACGCGGCGGGGCTGGGCACCTTTGGCCTGTGCGACGGCCTAATTACGCCCGCCGGCAAGGCAATGCGCGTTGGGTCGGCTGTGGCCCGCATCCCGATCGACCCGACGCCCAGGCCGTACACGGACCACCACGCCTACTGCCTCTATTACACGCACGGGACCTGCGGCCAGTGTATCGACCGCTGCCCGGTCGGGGCGATCTCGGAAGCAGGACACGACAAGGCGCGCTGTCGCGAACACCTTCGCTCGGCCACGGCGCCGTACGTCGAGCGGCAGTACGGTTTTGCCGGCTATGGGTGCGGGCTGTGCCAGACCGGCGTGCCCTGTGAGTGCAAGATCCCGACGCCGGAGGATGTAGCAGGATAGGCAGCCGGAAGGTGCCCGGCGCCTGGGCCGTGCGTCAGAGA
>Ga0307445_10001602_pt1 | contig 12713 bp, 9 predicted proteins | sample SalMarSW160330MG_FD_202147 | JGI IMG/M metagenome (GOLD analysis project Ga0307445, IMG submission 202147) | Salt marsh sediment microbial communities from the Plum Island Ecosystem LTER, Massachusetts, United States - SW1603-30 | ecosystem: Environmental > Aquatic > Marine > Intertidal zone >...
CATCTACATTGCCGAAGTGGCCCCCGCAGAAAAGAGGGGAAGGCTGGTTGCTGTGAACCAGCTGGCCATAGTGATCGGGGTCCTGCTTGCACAGCTGGTCAACTGGATTATCGCCGAACCCATCCCGGAAGGGATGCAGGGTGCCGCCCTGCTTGATACCTGGAACGGGCAGCACGGCTGGAGGTGGATGTTCATAGCCGCGTCGATCCCGGCCGCGCTGTTTTTTATTCTTGTATTTTTCATACCTGAGAGTCCCCGGTGGATGATCAAGAACCGGATGGAGGACAGTGCCCTTCGCGTACTGGGCAGGATCGGGGATGAAGGGTATGTTAGTGCCAGCCTTTCGGAGATCCGGGAATCACTAAGCGAGGAAGCGGGTCCCGTTAATTTCAGGGCTCTCCTCAGGCCCGGGATCTTCAAAATTGTCCTGCTGGGAATGTTCCTCGCATTCCTCCAGCAATGGTCGGGGAACAATACCATTTTCTATTACGCACAGGAAGTCTTCACCGAGGCCGGGTACCAGGTAGGGGAGATGCTTTTCAACATCGTCATCACAGGCTCGGTCATGCTGGTTTTTACCTTCATTGCCATCCGGACGGTGGACCGGGTGGGAAGGAAGTGGCTGATGCTGACTGGCTGCATCGGCATGGGCGTTTCGGAGATTATACTGGGACTGTCCTACCACTTCCATGTAACGGGACTGCCTGTAATCCTGTTAATCCTGGCGGTGGTTGCTTTCTACTCGTTCACCCTGGCCCCGGTAACCTGGGTCCTGATTTCGGAAATATTCCCGAACCGGGTAAGAGGGGCGGCCGTTTCCATCGCCACCTCGTCACTCTGGATCAGCAGCTTCCTGCTGATCTACCTCTTCCCGTTCATGAACAGGGCCGGGATTTCAGTCCCGTTCATTATTTACGCCGGAATTTTAATCCTTGGCTATATTATCATTAAAAACACGCTGACCGAAACCAGAGGCAAATCGCTTGAACAGATCGAAAAAGACCTTGCCTGAATATATAACAGATATATGGACCCGATGACACCCAGAGAACGGTTAAATGCCACCCTGAACCATACGGAGCCTGACCGCCTGTGCGTGGATTTTGGCGCTGGAGGCCAGACCGGCATGGGAGTTAGTGCCGTGCATCATTTGAGGCAGGCGATCCTCCCGGACCCGGACTTCCGAGTGAAAGTGACGGAACCTTACCAGATGCTCGGGGAAGTGGACCTGGAAATAATCAAAGCCCTGCGGCTCGATGTGGCGGGTGTTTCGACTCCCTCCACCATGTTCGGGTTCAGGAATGAAGGCTGGAAGCCTTTCACCACCCACGACGGGATCGGGGTCCTGGTGCCTGGGAACTTCAATTACACCGTCGACGGCGAAAGGGCTGTGCTGATGTACCCGGAGGGAGACACTTCGGTCCCCCCCAGCGGGAAAATGCCGAAAGCCAGCTTCTTTTTCGACGCTATCCCGAGGCAGGACTGGGTCATCGACGACGCCACGCTGAAGGTGGAGGAGAATACCGAGGAATTCGGCTTGCTGTCCGGTGAAGACCTGGAATATTACAGGGAAGCGGTTGATTTCTTTTATGAACATACGGACCTTGGGATCTATGTCACCCTGCCCGGGATGGGGTTCGGCGACATCGCCCTTGTGCCCGCCACTTGGATGAAGCATCCCTCGGGCATACGGGATGTGCAGGAGTGGTACATGTCCCTTGTCATGCGCCCGGACTATGTCAGGGCCATTTTTGAAAAGCAGTGTGAATATGCGCTGCAGAACATCGAGCTGATTTACAGGGCCATCGGGAACAGGGCGCAGGCGGTTTTTATAACGGGGACCGATTTCGGGACCCAGACAGGGCTTTTTGCCTCCCTGGAATCCTACCGCGACCTGTTCAAGCCTTTTCACACTGCCGTGAATAAAAAGATCCACGAACTGACCGGATGGAAAACCTTCATCCATTCCTGCGGGGCTGTCTTTGATCTCATACCTGACCTGATCGATGCGGGATTCGACATCCTGAACCCAGTGCAGATCTCGGCACGCGGGATGGATGCCCGGAAACTGAAGCAGGAATTCGGCAAGGATATCGTATTCTGGGGCGGCGGGATCGACACCCAGAAGACCCTTCCGTTCGGCACCCCGGAAGAAGTTTACAGGGAAGTCAGGAGAAACATCGATATATTTGGTGATGGAGGCGGGTACGTCTTCAATGCGGTTCATAACGTCCAGAGCAATGTGCCGGTGAAAAACATACTGGCCATGTTCAGAGCCATCGATGATGCCAGGTAATGTTATTTATCGCAAAAATCATTACAGATGAAGTATGGTTATTTTGACGACCTGCAGAGGGAATACGTGATCACGGATCCGGTGACTCCGTTTCCCTGGATCAATTACCTCGGTACGAAGGAGTTCTTTTCCATTGTATCCAATACGGGAGGGGGTTACAGCTTTTACAGGGATGCCCGCCTGAGGAGGATCACCCGCTACCGTTACAACAGCGTACCGCTCGACAGTGTGGGGAAATATATCTACATCAACGATTCGGGGGATGTATGGAACCCGGGCTGGAACCCGGTGCAGTCCCCCCTCGATTCCTATAGCTGCAGGCATGGAATGGGGTATACCCGGATAACCGGAAGCCGGGGCGGTGTTGAAGCGGGACTGCTTTGTTTTGTGCCCGTCGATGACCACTGCGAGATACAGAAGCTTGTGCTGACCAATAAGGGACCCGGGGCAAAGTCATTAAAGATCTTTTCCTACGTGGAATTCAACCTCTGGAACGCCCTGGATGACATGACAAATTTCCAGCGGAACCTGAATACCGGGGAAGTTGAGATCGGCGATTCGGTGATCTATCATAAGACGGAATACCGGGAGCGAAGAAACCATTTTGCCTTCCATTCGGTGAATGTGCCGGCGCAGGGATTCGATACCGACCGGGAGCGTTTCGTGGGACTCTACAACGGGCTGGACAGGCCGGAAGCAGTGATGAACGGAAAACCGGGGAATTCGCGTGCTCACGGATGGTCACCCATTGCCTCGCATTACCTTGAGGTAAGCCTGGATCCCGGTGAATCCAGGGAACTGGTATTCATCCTTGGTTACGTTGAAAACCGGGACGATGAAAAATGGGAGAGTCCGGGCATCATTAACAAATCCAGCGCCCATGAGATAATGTCACGCTTCGATGACCCTGAAAAAGTAGACCATGCTTTCTCGGAGCTGAGATCCTACTGGGACGGGCTTCTTTCGGTCATCCGGGTTGACAGCGGGGATGAGAAACTGGATCGTATGGTCAACATATGGAACCAGTACCAGTGCATGGTGACATTCAACATGTCCCGCAGCGCATCCTATTTCGAGAGCGGGATCGGCCGGGGAATGGGGTTCCGGGACTCCAACCAGGACCTGGTCGGCTTTGTCCACATGGTTCCCGAAAGGGCCAGGGAACGTATCCTGGATATAGCCGCGACCCAGCTTGAGGACGGAGGGGCCTATCACCAGTACCAGCCGCTTACGAAAAAAGGGAACTCCGAGATCGGCGGCAATTTCAACGACGATCCCCTATGGCTGATCCTGGCCGTAAGTGCCTACATAAAGGAGACCGGAGATTTTGATATCCTCAGTGTGCCGGTCGCATACGACAGCGACGAATCCAAAGCCGCTCCCCTGTATGATCATCTCAAACGTTCCTTTTATCATGTGGTCAATAACCTCGGGCCCCATGGACTGCCGCTGATCGGGAGGGCCGACTGGAACGACTGCCTGAACCTGAACTGTTTCTCAACGAACCCGGACGAATCGTTCCAGACCACGGAGAACCGGACCGGCGGAAAGGCTGAATCGGTGTTTATAGCAGGGATGTTTGTTCTGTATGGAACAGAATTCATGCAGCTTTCGGAAAGGATCGGAGAGAAGGCTGAGGCAAAGCAGGCTTCACTGCATATCGAAAGCATGAAAAAAGCCATCCTTGACCACGGTTGGGACGGGGACTGGTTCCTGAGGGCCTATGATTATTTCGGGAAAAAGATCGGGAGCTCGGAGAACAGCGAAGGAAAGATCTTCATCGAGTCCCAGGGGATGTGTGTCATGGCCGGAATGGGAATTGACAACGGCCTGGCCCGCAAGGCACTGGATTCGGTAAAGGAACGGCTGGACTGCCCCTACGGCATCGTCCTGAATAATCCCGCCTTTACCACTTATCATATCAACATGGGGGAGATCTCGACCTATCCTCCCGGGTACAAGGAAAATGCCGGCATTTTCTGCCATAACAATCCCTGGATCATGATCGCGGAAACCATCATGGGGGAGGGAGACCGGGCATTTGAATATTACAGCAAGATCTCTCCGGCTTACCTGGAGGACATTTCCGATCTCCACCGGACCGAACCCTATGTCTATTCACAGATGATTGCCGGGAAGGATGCCTCGAAACCCGGCGAGGCCAAGAATTCATGGCTTACGGGCACGGCCGCATGGAACTTTTATGCCATAACACAATACATCCTGGGGTTCCGGCCCGATTACGGGGGACTGGTCATAGATCCCTGCATACCGGGGGACTGGAAGGAATTTGAGGTAACCAGGAAATTCCGGGGTGCGGTATACCGCATTGCCGTCAGGAACCCGCACAGTGTAAGCAGGGGAGTGAAGGAAATCCGGGTCGATGGCAGCGTAATCAAAGGACAGACCGTTCCCTTTGCCAGGGAAGGCACAGAAGCAAACATCGAGGTCACGATGGGCTGATCCTACAGAAAATTTAATGTATAATTATTCCAGATGAAAAGGATTAATGTATTAACCATGGTTTTTTCCTTACTGCTTTGTGTGATCACCGGCCATGCTCAACCCAAATATCCGGTACTTCGGGAACCACAAGCAGAGGATGTAATTATAAATCAGTTGTCAGAAGAATTTATGCCTGTCATTGGCGTCTGGGTCTTGAAGGAAAGCGAGCTTGAGCCGGATGGTTTCAAGCGTATAATTGATCAGGCGAGCATGAATTCCCCATTCAACCTGTTGATCCCCCATCTCAGGTACCCGGACAAAGAGGTGGTGGACGATGAGGTATACCGTGCAGTCAAAAATGCGGCCGGGTATGCCGTCCGGAACAACATCGCCCTGGTCCCCGATCTGGACATCCGGAATGCACGCCGCGCTTTCCAGAAGCAATATCCGGATGAACTGCAGGAATTGCTAAGGCTGCAGGAGGTAAGCCTGTCTGAGGACGGGGTTACTGAAACATCGCTTACCAGTATCCGTAATCTGAGTGACCATTATTCGGGAGGGAATATCCCGAAATATTATCCCGTGAAAAGTTCCCTGTTGCGGGTTTACGCGTACAGGGGGTCTTCGGAAGGGATCGAGAAGGAAACACTGAAAGACATAACAGGGGAATGCAGTACGGTATATTCCTCGGAAGATTCCGTAAGGATCAGTATACCTCGCCAGGACGACAACTCCACCCATGCCTGCGTCATGGTGTCGTTTACCCTTTTTTACCCCGATATTTTTGCCCCTCACCTGATGGAATTCCAGCGTGAGGTGATCCGGCAGTATGCCGATGTTCCCCTGGCCGGGGTTTGCAAGGATGAGTGGGGATTTCCACCCTATTTCCCGGAGTATGCCCTTGAGGATATTTACGATTTCTGGTATTCCGCACATCGTGCAGCGGAATATGCCAGGAGAACCGGCGGAAGGGACCTGCTGGCAGATTGCCTGATGATGGCAAAGGGATTCAAGGGGAAGGAAGTGGAGCGGCAGGTGGCCATAAATCATTTCATGGAAATGTCGCTGCAGAGGAATGTTGCAGTGGAAAATGATTTTTATGATGCGGTTAAAGAGGTTTTTGGTCCCTACGCGGCTGTAACGGTCCATCCAACCTGGTGGCCCTATCCGGATAAGCAGGAAATGAAAAAGAACGGCCTCGATTGGTGGGGGGTGAAGCGAGACTGGGCCCAGACGGATGAGATCGTACCTTTCGGCGCACGTACGGCACTCTGCAAGAAATGGGGGAGTCCCGTTTGGTACAACCAGTACTATTCAAAGGTATTCGAAGACCAGGTCTGGAGTTCCGCCCTGGCCGGAGGAAGGATCGATTACCTTCCATTTCAGCGCCTGTATGACGCGGACCTCATGCGGGCAGAAACCAGGATAAGACTTCTTAATGCGATCAGCCGGAGCCCGTTGGATTGCCCGGTTGCCGTGATTTTTGGCCATGCAGCTGCCATGAATTGGGCGGGACCTTATTTTAATGACGTGGGCATGGAACTGGTCAACCTTTTCTGGAATACGGGATATCCGGCAGATCTGATCCCTACAAGTGAAATAGAAAACGGCAGCCTGCGTATCGATGAGGATGGATGGGTGACCTACGGGGAACAGCGGTATGCAGCGGTGGTCCTGTACCACCCTGAATTCGAGAAAAGATCAACTTCGGATTTTTTCCTTAAAGCAGGCCGGAGCAGGACTGCAATGTTCCGTATCGGAGAATGGACAAAAGATTTTTACGGAGAGGCCCTGGAGAGCAACAGACTGTTGCCCAATACCATGATCGTCGAAAATGATTACAGGGATGCATACCTGAAAATCATGGAGGTATTCAGGAACCTGAATATAACTGCACAAACACCTGCAACGGAAGACCTTGACGAGAAATACTTTTCCTTGGGGGATGATTTCAAAGAGGTTTCCAAATTCCCCCCGACCACAGGCTTTTGCCGACTGATTGACGGAACGGTCATTCATGTGGCCGGCACCGATGAAGTAAGCGGTGATCCTATCGCCGCCGTGTTTGAAATAAGTGGGCACCCGGTTACTTTTGATGCCATCGGAGTGGCTGCTGTACGCCTGGATGGGAACGGAGAGGTTCAGGCACTCGCGGCGGGCAGCCTCAAATTCTTTAAGGCGGGAGATTTTGAGATTAACCTGGACGAGAGGTTGGATATTGCATTATGGATCGATGAGAACGGGCAGTGGAAAGGGCTTATCCAGGGACTGAAGGGAGAAATTCCGGCTGTGTTGCGGAGGATCACCGGCAACTGGGAACAGGTCGGCCTGCCCGAGCCACCGGCGAACCGGGCCGGCCAGTTTAATTAACTCAAGCCTGTCATCCCTGACTGCAGGAAACGGCAGGTTTGCGTTTACGGTTGATGATAAAAATATCTCGGAATTTCCGGATGATGGCGGCATTTAATGAGTTATACAAGGGATCGGTCAATATTACCTCGAAAAAATATTCGATAAACCTGCTGGAAGAAAAAGAAGTGTGGTAAACACAAAAAACGCCAGCAGTTAATCAGGGTTCAGGAAGAAGGTATTCAGATGGACATTGGCGAGTTTTTTCCGGGTATCCGTGCAGAACTCCTGGTAGCTTGCCCTATCCTCATCCGTAAAGCCGGACTCTGACATCATTTCATCCGGGATACCGCAGGGGACCAGCTCGAAAAGATAGCGGCCGCCCTGCTCTGGCTTGTGAACGTAAACCGGCAGGTAATCGATCCCGGTGATCCGGGTGCTGCTTCTCCCTCCGGAAATGCTGCCATCGCCGGTCTTTTCCAGGTCGAGTCCCACGATGATCCCCCCGTTCCGGTAGCGGTCCCGCTGGTTGGAAATGAAATTCCCGAGCGAGTATACCACGGGCCGTATGATCCGCGTGCTGTCCCGCTCAAACCTGATTGGCTGAACCACGTGGGGGTGGGAACCGATGATGGCATCGACGCCCTGGTCGAAGAGGAACCTGGCGAGGGACTGCTGCGTCGGGTTTTCCTCCCGCTCGTATTCCTGTCCCCAGTGCACACATGCAATTATGAAATCGGGTTCAACCAGCCGGGCCTTGCGGATGTCCTGCCGGATCAGCATGGTATCGATGTAATTTATGATGTTGGGCGTGTCCGCCACCAGGCTGTTGGTGCCGTAGGTATAATTCAGCAGAGCAAGCAGGATCCCGTTTTTTTCAAGGATCAGCGGGTAATTGAGCTCTCGCTGGCCGGGCGAGATGAAAACCCCGGTCTGGATCATTCCTTTATCTCCGAGAACATCCACGGTGCGTTCGAGTCCCTCTTTCCCCCGATCAAGTGCATGGTTATTTGCATTCACAAGAACATCGAAACCGGCATCAAGCAGGGCGTCACCGAGTTCGTCGGGAGATGAGAACTGGGGGTATCCCTTGTAGGGATGACCACCCAGCGTGACTTCCAGGTTCCCGACGGCAATGTCTGCTTCCCTGAGATAAGGAATAAGGTTCCGGAAGCAACGGCTGTAATCGTATCCGGCTATCATGTATGCACGTCCGGCTGAGTCCATCCGGTTTGCGGACTCCACCCGGGCTGCGGACTCCACCCGGGCTGCCTCGATCTGGGAATCGTGGCCCATGATATCCCCTGCAAACACGATCCGCAGGGTATTCCCGCCTTCCCGCTGCCCCTGTGCAAAGCCCGGTAAAACCTGAAACGCCAGAATTATTATTATCGCAAACCTCATTTCATTACGTTCTTCCCACACCTCACACTCACACCCAAACTCATGCCTTCATACCCAAACTCATGCCTTCATACCCAAACCCATGCCTTCATCACCATGATCCCCCTGCACCGCCACCTCCGAAGCCACCTCCCATGCCTCCACCGAAGCCGCCTCCGCCGAAACCCCCGAATCCCCCGCTGCCCGAGCTGAAATTACCGAAGCTTCCACCATGCGATTTGCCGGCACCGCTTGCCAGGAAAAGAGCTGCCCAGAAAGGCAGGTTACGGCCCATTGCATAATGTCCCCTGCGGCGTGACCTTCCGAAGATTGCAGACACCACGATGATGAAAATGATCATTACGATGATGCCCTCGGCCGCCGAGGAGCTCTCTTTCTTCCGGATGTATTGATCCATGGTATATTCACCCCGGGTCAGGTCCATTATAGTTGTGGTTGCCGCGTCGAGTCCCCCGTAGTAATCCAGTTCCTTGAACCGGGGGACCATATCGTAATCGACGATCCGGTTGGCGCTGGCATCCGGGACGACTGATTCCAGGCCGTAGCCAGAGGCGATGAAGACGTCCCCGTGTTTTCGGTCCGGCGATGGATTCATCAGGATGAGGATCCCGTTGTCCTTGCCTTTCGTCCCGATCCCCCATTTATCGCCCAGTAAAAAACTGAATTCCCCGATGTCGTATCCGCCAAGGCTGTCGAGTATCACGATATAGATCTGCGTGGAGGTCTTGTAATAGAACTCCTGGAGTTTGGTTTCGAGCTTCTGCCGGTCATTTGAATTGAGCAGGCCGGAGAAGTCGTTGACCATCCTGGGAGGCTGCATGGGTTCTGGGATCTCCTGGGCCCCCACATGGAAAGAGGCGAGGAGTATCAATAGTATACCGATTGTTTGTTTCATACCTGGATTTTTATCATTGGTTCAAGATGCATAGGGTTAAACCGGGAACATGCGCCCTCACTTCAGGCATCAGTCTTTCGGTCATCCCCGAACGAAATATCGTCGGGCAGTTCGTTGACATCGTCCTTCTGCCAGGGGAAATGTTCCTTCAGTTTCTCCCCGGCCATCCGGATCCCCGTTTCGAGTCCCGCGCAAAACCTGTTCTCCCGGAACTCGGCCAGCATTTTTTCCTTGATGTTATCCCAGAAATCTTCCGGTGTCACGGCATTGATCCCTGCATCTCCCAGGATGGCAAACTTCCGGTCGTCCAAGGCCAGGTAGAAGAGAACCCCGTTCCGTTTTTCGGTCTTGTGCATGTCAAGATGCTCGAAGAGCCATGCACTGCGGTCCAGCACATCCTCCCTGCACCAGCGTTCGATGTGAACGCGGATCTCCCCGGAGGTATTCAGCTCCGCTTCCCGGATGGCCGAGCGGATCCGTTCCTTTTCACCGGTGGTGAAAAATTTCGAGGGATGCATGGTTAAAACTCTACGGTTGGCGGTTTTTCCGTTCCTTCGGCTGCTTCAAAATAACCTTTCTCGTCAAAACCGAATATGGCGGCCGTGATCAAGGTCGGGAAGGTACGCCTGTACGTGTTGTACGCACGGGTGGCCTCGTTGAATTTTCTCCGTTCGACGGCGATCCGGTTTTCCGTTCCCTCGAGTTGTGCCTGCAGGTCCAGGAAATTCTGGTTGGCCTTTAGTTCGGGGTAGCGTTCAACCACCACCATAAGCCTCGACAGGGCGGAACTGAGCCCGTCCTGGGCGGCCTGGAACTGCTGGATGGCTTCCGGGCTAAGGTTCTCGGGATTGATCGTGACGCTGGTGGCCTTGGCCCTGGCTTCGATCACCCCGGTCAGGGTCGCCTTTTCAAAATCGGCGTATCCTTTCACCGTGGCCACAAGGTTCGGGATGAGGTCGGCACGGCGCTGGTAGGCGTTTTCGACCTGGGCCCACTGGGCGGGGATGGCCTCCTGCATCGACACCAGGCGGTTGTAACCGCAGGACGAAAGCAGGGGCATTAATCCTGCCAGGAGCAGCAGGTTTACGAAGTGTCTTCTTTTCATTTTCATGGGATCCGTTTTTTATGATGGTTAAAAATACGATTATGAATTCTTTCTAACAAAAGTTGAACCAGTCCCCCGAACTTGTTGTACAATATAAAACTTGACATGATTTAATCTTAAATTTGAAGTCAAAGCATGTTAAAATGACAGATGCCGAATTCAGAAGGCTGATAAGGGAAGGCATTCCCCGGACCATTCCCCCGGTAAAGCCCCGGGATCCGGAGGTCAACCACGCACCGCGGCGGAGAGACATCCTGGGACCGGAGGAAAAAAAACTTGCCCTCCGGAATTCCCTCCGTTATTTCCCGCCCGGGCAGCACGCGGTTCTGGCACCCGAATTTGCAGAGGAGCTGATGCGGTACGGGCATATCTATATGTACCGGTACCGGCCGGATTATAAAATTTACGCCAGGGATATCGGGGCTTATCCCTGCCGCTCCATGCAGGCGGCAGCGATCATGCTGATGCTGAGCAATAACCTGGATGAGGCCGTGGCCCAGCATCCCCATGAACTGATCACTTACGGGGGGAACGGGGCGGTCTTCCAGAACTGGGCCCAGTACCGGCTGGCCATGAAATACCTCTCCGAGATGACCGACCAGATGACCCTGGTGCTGTACTCGGGGCATCCCCTGGGAATCTTCCCATCCGACCCTTCCGCGCCAAGGGCCGTGATCACCAACGGCATGGTCATCCCGAATTATTCCTCGCCGGACGATTATGAACGGATGAATGCCCTGGGCGTCAGCCAGTACGGGCAGATGACCGCTGGATCGTTCATGTATATCGGTCCCCAGGGTATCGTCCACGGCACCACCATCACCGTGCTGAACGCTGGGCGCATGAAAAGCGGGAGGGAGGAGGCCGGACTGGGGGGACAGGTCTTCGTGACCTCGGGACTCGGAGGCATGTCCGGCGCCCAGCCCAGGGCAACGGAAATTGCCGGGGGGATATGCCTTGTGGCGGAGGTAAATCCGAAAGCCGTTAAGATTCGTTACAGTCAGGGCTGGGTCAGGGAAGTGTACACGAACCTGGATAAACTGCTTGTCAGGATGGAGAAGGCCCGCAGGGGGAAGGAGGCCGTGTCCCTTGCCTACCAGGGGAATATCGTGGATCTCTGGGAGAAACTCGTGAAGGAGGATGTGGAGATCGACCTCGGGTCGGACCAGACATCCCTGCATAATCCCTATGCCGGCGGGTATTATCCTGCAGGGATCTCCTTTGACCGGGCCGGTGCCATGATGTACGCTGATCCGGCAGGTTTCAGGCTCCGAGTGCAAGAATCGCTGAAAAGGCAGGTCGGGGCGATCAATGCCATGGCCGAAAGGGGCATGTATTTCTGGGATTATGGCAATGCCTTCCTTCTGGAGGCTGGCCGGGCAGGGGCGGAGGTGTTCAAAAAGGTGGGCGGGTACCGATACCCCTCATACGTGGAAGATATCATGGGACCCCTGTTTTTCGATTACGGTTTCGGGCCCTTCCGATGGGTCTGCACCTCATCCAGGCCGGAAGACCTGCAGGCAACCGATGAGATCGCCACCGGGGTAATGGAGGCCATGAGCAGCAACTCCCCGCCGCAGATCCGCTCCCAGCTGCTGGATAACCTCCGCTGGATTAAGGATGCAGGCATGAACAACCTGGTGGTCGGATCCCAGGCCAGGATCCTGTACGCTGATGCGGAAGGTCGGGTCAAGATCGGCAGGGCCTTCAACGATGCAATAAGGGAAAAACGGGTATCCGCACCGATCGTGCTGGGGAGGGACCACCACGATGTCAGCGGGACGGATTCCCCTTACCGCGAGACGGCAAACATCTACGACGGGTCCAGGTTCACGGCAGACATGGCGGTGCAGAACGTGATCGGGGATGCCTTCAGGGGGGCTACCTGGGTTTCCCTGCACAACGGCGGAGGAGTAGGATGGGGAGAGGTGATCAACGGGGGATTTGGCATGGTTTTGGATGGAAGCCTGGAAGCGGAGCGAAGGCTGGAAAACATGCTGTTCTGGGACGTGAACAACGGCATTGCGCGCAGGAGCTGGGCACGGAACCCGGCGGCCATGTTCACCATCGAAAGGGAAATGGACCGTTTTCCCGACCTGAAAGTGACCATGCCCAACCTGGTTGACGACAGGATCATCGACAGAGCCTTTGAAGATCTGAAATGAACAAAAGATAAGAAGGTACATGAATAATGTCCAATGGATGAGTGGCGGTGGGGC
>Ga0307445_10001603_pt1 | contig 12705 bp, 10 predicted proteins | sample SalMarSW160330MG_FD_202147 | JGI IMG/M metagenome (GOLD analysis project Ga0307445, IMG submission 202147) | Salt marsh sediment microbial communities from the Plum Island Ecosystem LTER, Massachusetts, United States - SW1603-30 | ecosystem: Environmental > Aquatic > Marine > Intertidal zone >...
GATCGAAGAACTATAAAGAAAGAAAGAAAGAAAAGAAAGGATGGAGATGGAACGGCCCCTGACCCCTAAAGAGATCGTGGCCGAGCTGGATAAGTACATCATCGGACAAGATGAAGCGAAACGGTGTGTAGCCATCGCCCTGCGCAACCGCTGGCGGCGGCAGCAGGTCCCGAAGGAGTTACGGGATGAGATCGCCCCAAAAAATATCATCATGATCGGCCCTACCGGTGTGGGCAAGACAGAGATCTCCCGTCGCTTGGCCAAGCTCGCCCAAGCACCCTTTTTAAAAATCGAGGCATCCAAGTTTACGGAGGTGGGATACGTTGGACGTGATGTTGAATCGATGATCAGGGACCTGACAGAGCTGGCCGTCAACATAGTGCGCAATGAAGAGGAGGAAAAAATCGAGGGCAAGGCCCGTGAGATGGCAGAGGAAAGGATACTGGACCTTCTGCTGCCTCCTCCCCCAGTCAAGGCCTCGCCACCCCCTGAACAAGGCGGAGTTATTGAGGTCACGGCAGAGCCCCCGGTAACCGAGCCCCCCCACAAGACCAGGGAACAATTGCGGAAGCTTTTGCGGGAGGGAAAGTTGGACGAACGGTTGGTGGAGGTAGAGGTATCCGATCGGGCCCTCCCTGTCGTGGAAATCTTCTCCACCGCAGGATTGGAAGATATAGACATGAATATTAAGGATATGCTCTCGGGGCTCTTTCCGAAGAAAACCAAAAGGCGGAAGGTCAAGGTGCCCGAGGCCATGGAGATCCTCAGCGAGGAGGAGGCTCAAAAGCTCGTCGATATGGACAAGGTGGTCAAGCTTGCCATCCAGCGGGTAGAACAATCGGGGATCATCTTCTTTGACGAGCTCGACAAGATCGCCAGCCGTGAGCAAGGCCACGGACCAGATGTCTCACGCGAGGGGGTGCAGCGGGATATCCTGCCCATTGTGGAGGGGACAACAGTGATGACTAAGTACGGAATGGTAAAAACCGACCATATCCTCTTCATCGCCGCCGGTGCCTTCTACGTCTCAAAGCCCTCCGACCTCATCCCCGAGCTTCAAGGCCGCTTCCCCATCAGGGTGGAATTGGAATCCCTGGGCAAGGAGGAGTTTGTCAGGATCCTCACCGAGCCCCAAAATGCCCTCATCACCCAGTATGTGGAGTTGATGAAGCCCGAAAACGTGCACCTCTCCTTCGCCAAGGATGCTATTGCTGAGATCGCCGAGACCGCCGCGACGATCAACGAGAGGACGGAGAACATCGGGGCACGGCGGCTCTATACCATCATGGAAAGGCTCCTCGATGAGGTCTCCTTTGACGCCCCGGAACTGAGCGGCCAAAAGATCGTCATTGATGCCGCTTATGTCAACAAGAAGCTCGAAGAATTCGTACAAGACGAAGACCTCAGCAGGTACATCTTGTGATGCAAAAACTGATTGAAAAGGCCGAGGTGCTGATTGAGGCCCTCCCCTATATCAGGCGGTTTTACCACAAGACCATCGTTATCAAATATGGGGGGGCGGCCATGGCTGACGAAGCCCTCAAAGAGGGGTTTGCCATGGATATTGTCCTCATGAAGTATGTCGGCCTCAACCCGGTAGTGATCCATGGCGGCGGTCCTCAAATCGGCCAGGTCCTCAAACAGATGGGGAAGGACTCCACCTTTGTGCAGGGGTTGCGGGTTACTGACCAAGAAACGATGGATGTGGTAGAGATGGTCCTGGTGGGCAAGGTGAACAAAAAGATTGTAGAGCTCATCAACCGCTGCGGGGGAAAGGCAGTAGGGCTCAGCGGCAAGGATGGTGGTCTCATCCAAGCGAAAAAACTTCACCTCCCCCCTCAGGAACAAGGCAATGCCCCTCCGGAACTCATCGATCTGGGCATGGTGGGCGAGGTGGAGGGGATCAATTCCGATGTCATCAAGACCCTGGATAACGGCGATTTCATCCCTGTTATCGCCCCGGTGGGGGTGGGGGAAGATGGGAAGACTTACAATATCAACGCCGATCTCGTGGCGGGCAATGTGGCCGCGGCGCTGCGGGCGGAGAAGTTGATTCTGCTCACTGATGTCACAGGAGTGTTGGGTAAAAAGGGCAAGCTGATCACCAGCCTGCAGGTTCACGAGGCCAAAGACCTCATTGCTCAGGGGGTTGTCTCCGAGGGGATGATCCCCAAGATCACCTGCTGCCTGGAGGCCCTGGCAGGAGGTGTGGTCAAGGCACACATCATAGATGGAAGGGTGAAACACGCCCTCATCTTGGAGATCTTCACCGATGGAGGGGTGGGAACGGAGCTATGGGCATGACGGGAGAGGAGTTGATCCGCGAGGGGCAACGGGTATTGGCCAATACATACACCCGCCATCCCATCCTCCTGAAGCGGGGTAAAGGAACACAGGTGTGGGATAGTACGGGCAAGGCATACCTCGACTTTGTCGGGGGGATTGCGGTCTGTAGCCTGGGACATTGCCATCCCAAGGTGGTCCAGGCCCTGGAGGAACAGGCCAAAGAGCTCATACACTGCTCCAACCTCTACTATATCGGGCCGCAGGTAGAGTTGGCCCAACGCCTCTGTGAACACTCCTTCGGGGAGCGCGTCTTCTTCTGCAATAGCGGGACTGAGGCCAATGAGGCGGCCATCAAGCTGGCGCGAAAGTACGGTGAGGGTCGGTATGAGATCATTACCATGGAAAATTCTTTCCACGGCAGGACCATGGGGGCCTTGAGCGCCACCGGACAGAAAAAGTTCCACAAGGGGTTTGAGCCCCTCCTGCCGGGTTTCCAGTATGTACCCTTTGACGACCTGAAGGCCGTCGAGGGTGCCATCGGCCCCCAGACCTGCGCCGTGATGGTGGAACCCATTCAGGCTGAGGGGGGGGTGATCCTTCCCTCACCAGACTATCTCAAAGGTCTGCGAGATCTCTGTGACCGGTCGGGGATCTTATTGATCTACGATGAGGTTCAAGTAGGGATGGGCAGAACAGGTATGCTCTTTGCCTATCAACACTGGGACACCCCTCCCCACATCATGACCTTGGCCAAATCCCTGGCCAATGGGGTGCCCATCGGGGCCATGGTGGCCACCGAGGCGGTTGCCCAGGCCTTTTCCCCGGGCAACCATGCCGCCACCTTCGGCGGCAACCCCCTGGCCACCAGGGTGGGTTGCGTCGTCATCGATACCCTCTTGGGGGACGGCATCCTGGAAAACTGCCAGGATATGGGTGCATATTTGATGGAGGGGCTCATAAATCTGAAGAAGCGTTACGCATTCATCCAAGATGTACGAGGCATAGGACTTATCATCGGGGCCGAATTGGCCTTTGAGGGGAAGGAAATAGTGGAGCGCTGCCTGGAACGGGGTTTTCTGATCAACTGCACGGCAGGAACAATCCTGCGCTTCCTCCCCCCCCTCATCGTGACCAGGGATGAGATCGACCGATTGCTCACCGCCTTGGAGGCAATATTCGCAGAGCGATGAAAAAAGACCTGCTCAGCATATACGACCTCACGGCTGAGGAGATCGAGACGATCTTTCAGAAGGCGGGGGAGTTGAAGGAGATGCACCGGCAGGGCGTACAGCACCGCCCCCTGGATGGAAAGACCCTTGCCATGGTCTTCGAGAAACCTTCCACCAGAACCAGGGTATCCTTTGAGGCGGGGATGTATCAATTGGGGGGGCACGCCCTCTTCTTAAATCCCCAGGATACCCAGTTGGGCCGGGGGGAGGCCATTGCGGACACGACCCGGGTTTTGTCCAGGTATGTAGACGGAATCATGATCAGGACCTTCGCCCAAGAACGGGTCGAGGAGATGGCCCGCTTCGCCTCGGTGCCGGTGATCAACGGCCTGACCGACCTGCTGCACCCCTGCCAGATATTGAGCGACTGCTTCACCATCTGGGAAAAACGGGGCGCATACCGCGGCCTGAAGGTGGCCTATGTCGGTGATGGAAACAACGTGGCCAACTCATGGATCAATGGGGCAGTGCGGCTCGGCTTCGATCTCCGGCTCGCCTGTCCCCCAAAATATGAACCCGATCAGCAGATCTTCTCCCGGGCCGTCGAGGAAAGCACTTCCACAATCATCCTCACCCACGACCCACAAGAGGCGGTGGAGGGGGCCCATGCGGTTAATACAGATGTCTGGGCCAGCATGGGACAGGAGGGGGAACGCAAAGAAAGGATCAAGGCATTTCAGGGTTATCAGGTAAACACAGCTCTGCTGCGAGGGGCCCGGGAGGATGTCTTGGTGATGCACTGTCTCCCCGCCCACCGGGGTGAGGAGATTACCGACGAGGTGATGGATGGGCCGCATGCCGTGGTCTTTGACCAGGCGGAAAACCGCCTGCATGTACAAAAGGCCATCTTGACCCTCTTAATGGGAAAAGAGCGGAACAATGCGAAAGGGTGTTAACAAAATCGTATTGGCCTATTCGGGGGGATTGGATACCTCGGTAATCCTGAAGTGGCTGCAAGAGCAGTACGACTGTGCGGTCATCGCCTTCTGCGCCGACATCGGCCAGGGCCAAGAGACCGAGGAGGTGCATCAGAAGGCCACTGCCACCGGTGCAAGCAAGGTATATGTTGTGGATCTGCGGGAGGAATTTGTCCGCGACTTTGTCTTTCCCACCATTCAGGCCAATGCCGTCTATGAAGGTGGTTACCTGCTGGGGACCTCCATCGCCCGCCCCCTCATCGCCAAGGCACAGATGGAGGTGGTCCGTACGGAGAAGGCCAACGCCGTGGCCCATGGGTCTACGGGCAAGGGGAACGACCAGGTGCGCTTTGAACTCACGTACTACTACCTCGACCCCCACATTAAAGTCATCGCCCCCTGGCGGGAGTGGGAGTTTCGCTCCCGGGAGGACCTCATCCGCTATGCCAAAGATCGAGATATCCCAGTCCCCGTCACCCCTGCGAAGCCCTACAGCAGCGACAGAAACCTCTTCCACATCAGCTTCGAGGGGGGTATTTTGGAGGACCCGTGGAAAGAGCCCGATGAGGCGATGTTTGTCCTCACCGTGTCACCGGAAAAGGCATCGGACAAACCCCTCTACTGCGACATAGCGTTTGAACACGGGATTCCAATCAGCATCGATGGGAAAGGGCATTCCCCTGCGCAGTTGCTGGCACTCCTTAACGAACTGGGGGGTGAACACGGCATCGGCAGGGTGGACATCGTGGAGAACCGATACGTCGGCATGAAGTCCCGGGGAGTCTATGAAACCCCCGGCGGGACTATCCTCCATATCGCCCACCGGGCCCTGGAATCCATCACCATGGACCGCGAGGTGATGCGCCTGCGCGATTCCCTCATCCCCAAGATAGCTGAGCTCATCTACTATGGCTATTGGTATTCACCGGAGATGGACCTGATGCGAACGATCGTGGATGAGACCCAGCAGAATGTCACGGGCACCGTCAGGCTAAAACTCTACAAGGGGAATTGTATGGTGGTCGGCAGAAAATCGGACACGTCCCTCTACCACAGCGGCTTTGCCACCTTCGAGGAGGACGAGGTCTATCGACAACAAGATGCCGAAGGCTTTATCAAGCTCAACGCCCTCAGGCTCAGGATCAGGAGGTTGCTGGGCCGATGAAGGAACGATACGATCCTCATCAGATCGAAGAGCGGTGGGAGCGGTTGTGGGATCAGGAAAAGCTCTTTCAGGCCGTGGAGGACCCGAATAGGGAGAAATATTATCTCCTCGAGATGTTCCCCTATCCCTCTGGCAAGCTCCACATGGGACACATCCGGAATTACTCCATCGGGGATGTCGTAGCCCGCTATAAGATAATGCGGGGATATAGTGTCTTGCATCCTATGGGGTGGGATGCCTTCGGCATGCCAGCGGAAAACGCCGCCCTGGAGCACAAGATCCACCCCGCCCAGTGGACCCACGATAACATCACCTATATGAGGTCTCAGCTCAAGCGCATGGGTTTCAGCTACGACTGGGATCGCGAGCTGGCCACGTGCGATGCGGACTACTATAAATGGGAACAGTGGATCTTCATCAAGATGTATGAACGGGGTCTGGTCTATCGGAAAAAAGATCTCGTCAACTGGTGCCCGGCGTGCCAGACGGTCCTGGCCAATGAACAGGTTGAAGCGGGGACCTGCTGGAGATGTCATGGCGAGGTAACCAAGAAGGAACTCGAGGGGTGGTTCTTTAAAATCACCGCCTATGCCGATGAACTGCTGGAGTTCTGCGATACACTCCCCGGGTGGCCGGAGCGGGTCATCACCATGCAGAAAAACTGGATCGGCAAGAGTATCGGGGCTGAGGTGGACTTCCCCCTGGAGGACGGCACAGGGGCTATCACCGTCTTCACCACCCGCCAGGACACCCTCTTCGGCGCCACCTTCATGGTGCTGGCGCCGGAACATCCCTTGGTCTCGGAACTCAGCAAAGACAAAGATCAAGAAGCCGCGGTCAAGGACTTTGTGGAGCGGGTCGGAAGGCAGGATCTGATCACGCGCACCGCCGAGGATATGGAAAAGGAGGGGGTATACGTGGGGGCCTCCTGCATCAACCCTCTGACCGGTGCACCGATGCCCATCTACACCGCCAACTTCGTCCTCATGGAGTATGGTACCGGCGCCATCATGGCGGTACCTACTCATGATCAGCGTGATTTCGAGTTCGCAAAAAAGTACGGGATACCAATGATCGTGGTGATCCACCCGCCAGGAGAAACACTCAACCCAGCTACCATGACCGAGGCCTACACGGATGATGGAATCATGGTCAACTCCGCCCCCTTCGACGGTATGGAAAACCGTCAGGCAATGGAGGCCATCGCCGACTATCTGGAGGAGAAGGGAATCGGCAAAAGGGCTGTGAACTACCGGCTGCGGGACTGGGGGATCTCACGCCAGCGGTATTGGGGTGCCCCTATCCCCATCATCTACTGTGACCACTGTGGTATCCAGACCGTTCCTGAGAAGGACCTGCCGGTGGTCCTCCCCCTGGATGTCAACCCGAAGGCGAGCGGGGGATCTCCCCTTGCCGACCTGCCTTCCTTTGTCGAGACCACCTGCCCTGCGTGTGGGGGGGCTGCCCGGAGGGAGACGGATACCATGGATACCTTTGTGGAGTCCTCCTGGTATTTTGCCCGCTACACTTCACCGGACTACGACCAGGGACCGCTCGATAAAGAACGGTTGGAATACTGGATGCCTGTTGATCAGTATATCGGGGGGATAGAACACGCCATCCTCCACCTGCTCTACGCCAGGTTCTTCACCAAGGTGTTGAGGGACATGGGGATCGTCCCGTTCAATGAACCCTTTACCAACCTCCTCACCCAGGGGATGGTGATCAAGGATGGGGCCAAGATGTCCAAGTCGAAGGGGAACATCGTGGACCCCGAAGATATGATCAAACGGTACGGGGCCGATACAACCCGTCTCTTCAGTCTCTTCGCCGCCCCACCGGAACGGGACCTGGAGTGGCAAGAAGAGGGGGTAGAGGGTGGTTCACGCTTCCTCAATCGCGTGTGGAGGCTCGTCTACGAGTTGAGAAATCGTCTCTCGAAAGAGCCTGCCCCCGCCCTCATGAGCAAGGCCGATCTCCCCCCTGATCTCTGGGAGATACGGCAGAAGGGACACAAGACCATCAAGAAGGTGACCGAGGATATCGAGCGGTTCCACTTCAACACTGCCATCGCCGCGGTGATGGAGTTGGTAAACCACCTGTACCAAACCAAGGACGGCATAGAGGCAACCCCACAGGCCGGCGCAGTCTGGCGCGAGACCATCGAATCGCTGATACTGCTCCTGTCCCCCTTCGTCCCCCATGTGTCGGAAGAACTCTGGAAGAGCTTTGGCAACAAGGAGAGCGTTGTCAAGGCCCCCTGGCCAGAGTACGACCAGGAGGCCATTACCGAGGAGGAGATCGTTATTGTCGTGCAGGTCAACGGCAAGCTCAGAGATCGTCTTCTCATCCCCGTCTCATCCGAAGAGGAGGAAATCAAAGCAATGGCCATGACCAGCCCCAAGGTAAGACGATATATTGATGGAAAGGAGGTGAAAAAGACCATCTTCGTTCCCCAGAAGTTGGTCAATATCGTATGCGCATGAAAAGCATAATTGTCCTGCTTTTGATCATCACGCTCTTCGCCACAACCCTCGGCTGTGGGTATCACATCATGGGAAAAGGGGGTGAGTTCCCCGAAGGAATCACGTCCCTGGCCATCTCACCTTTGGAGAACACAACGAAGGAAGCTAATCTCAGCGCGATCTTCGTCTCGGCCCTGCGCAGGGAATTTATCTACCGGCGTGAAGTGGAGATCGTGACGGAAAACAAGGCGGACGCCTCCCTTCAAGGGACCATTACATCCATCATGACGCGCTCCATTGCCTATGACAGGGAGGCACGAGCGCGGGAATACCGGGTTACCATCACCCTGGATCTCCTCCTGGTCCGCCGGGGAAATGGTGAGATCCTCTGGCGGGGTAATGAAATCAAAGGTTCTGAGGAATACTTGGCCTCAACCGACGTGATAGTCGATGAGGGAAGAAAAAACACGGCCATTCGCAAGCTCGCCGATGATCTGGCCGAAGAGATCTATATCAAGATCAAAGAGAGGTTTTAAGACTGAGGACGGATTTTGGGCGGTTTAAAGAGGAATTAACGAGGGGAAAGGCTCGTCCTTTCTATCTCCTCTATGGAGATGAGGGCTACCTCATCGAGAGGGCTCGAGAGGAGATCTTAGAGACACTGCTCCCCCCTCAATTCCGAGAACTCAATTTCAATGTGTATGATGCGGACCAGACCCCGCCATCAGAGGTCATCAATGCCTGCAACACCCTCCCCTGCATGGCCCAGCGGAGGACAGTCCTGGTCAAGGGCGCTCATCAATACAGCCAGAACGACCTGAAGACTTTCATCCCCTATCTGCAATCCCCCTCCCCCACTACCATCCTCATCTTTATTGGAGAGGGGATGCCGACGGACTTCATCAAAGAGATAAAAGATAGCGCCTTTCACTTCAAACGCCCCTCCCAGGGGGATACCCCCCAATGGATCCGCAGCATCTCCCAGGAGTTGGGCAAAGAGATTGCACCCGAGGCCGTGGCGTTTCTCCAGGAGGCAGTCGGGGGAGACCTCCAGGGGTTACGTAATGAACTTGCGAAGGCCTCACTATACATAGGCGACAAGATACGAATCGAGATACAGGATGTGGAAGGGGTGGTATCCGAGGTGCGGGTCAACACCATCTTTGAGCTCACCAAAGCCCTGGGGGAACGGGATCTCAAGAGGGCCTTCCGGGTACTCGGCACAATTTGGGAAAGCGGGGAACCCCCCTTGAAGATCTTGGGGATGATCTCCCGGCAGTTCCGTCATCTGCTGATGACGAAGGAGATCCTGGCTCACGGCGGTGGCACAGCGGAGGTTAAAAAACAGGTGGGGACTTCCAACCCTTACTACCTGAGGGAATTATCCGCCCAGGCGAAGGGTTTTTCTCAGCAGGCCTTGCAGAGGGCACTGAGGAATCTCTGGGAGACGGATTTGAGCCTGAAGCGGAGCCCTTTGCCGAAACGGCTCATCCTCGAGGGATTGGTCATAAAACTATGTAAATCCTTATGAGGAGGTCGACTCCGACAAACGATGAAAAACACCTTTTACTCCCTCTCCCGCTGTCGAAGATCTGGCCAAAGGGCCACCTTCGGCCGCCGTCTTTGTGGCGGGGGCGGGGAGGATTGGTCCCCTTCACAACGCCGCAAATATTAACGTACCCCCTTCTTTTCCTCGGACTCGATTATGTCCCAGATTTGAAGAATGAGCGTTTTGACTTCGCGATCCGTATATCCACCAATGAGGGTACATTCGAAGAGGTACTTTTGTCGCGCCGAAACAAAGATGGTGACATCTTGTTTCCGTTCCCCTTGTTGAATCGTCTTTCTGGTCAGTAAGGCCTTTTCATCTTTCGTTATATCTATCTCCTCGTAAACAACCTTCTTTAAAAACTGCTGATATTCTTTATCCTTGAGACGCCATAATTCATCTTCGATCCTCATAAACTGCTGAGCAGCTTCGTGGTCTTGCCACTGCGTCAACATGAGAAATTGTGTGTTGTCTCTGAAGGCAAATGCCATAGCACTGCCAAAATCCTTCATTATCTCATCTGCTCTCTCCTGGGAGAGAAGAATCAGAGAACTCCGAAAATCCTCTTGTGTGACTAAAAATGAATCTCTTGCTTGTTCATACTCACCTTGATCAGATTTGAATGGCTTGAGGGCGGCGAATCGGTTCAAGACTTTACCGTGATCAAAATGAAAGGCCGTAGATTGCGAGGCCCCCTCCTCAACCTGGCCGTATGCCGCTGTGCAGATGAAAGCAACTGCAACGAAGAGCATAAACAACGTCTTCATGCCATATCCTCCTTAATATAATGGAGCTATTATAGGGTGTTTCGAGAGGGGTTGTAAAGGCCCTTGAAGGTATCACCTGATGTGACGCGATTATAGCTCCAAAAAAACATTCCAGTCTCACTCCAAGCAAATACCCCACAGCAAGCTGCGGGATATTTATGGTTTCTTTTTAAATTCTTTAGTGAAATAGAAAGTATTAGTGGCAGGTTTCCAAAAGTAGTTTGTTAGAATAGCAGTTCTTTCTTACTCATCAAGATTTAGCCCCCAGCGTATTGACCAATCTGTTCAACCGTGATATCTTGCGCGCGCCGGTTCTCCAGTGGATCACCCCTTTGTTCACTGCCTTGTCGACAAGGGGGGTAACCTGGGCCAATGCCGCCTGCGCTTTGGCCTTATCCTTCGCCTGCACCGCTTCCCGCACCCTTTTGATCATGGTCTTGATACCCGTCTTGACATGACGGTTTCGCATGCGACGGGTTTCGTTTTGCCTCATTCGCTTTTCTGCAGATTTGTGTACAGCCAATGGGAACCTCCTTTTTTCTCTTAAGAGGCTGTTGAAAAACGCCCATCTGTTGCGTTTCTCTCATCCTTCGTCGTTGCGGCGTACATCCTAGTACGCCTCACGCCTCAGTCCCGCCTCTGGCGGGATGAACATTTTTGAACAGCCTGCGGCAAATCGCTTTTTTTACAATTTATTCTATTTAAGGATAACTTATTTAACTTTTTTTCACTCTCTTGTCAAGGACTTTCCCTCAACCAGGGCACAGAAAAGGGCCTGCCCTTGTAAGGAAGCAGGCCCCAAGTTTTGCACAACCTGTTGTTGCTTTAGTACATATCCATTCCGCCCATACCCCCCATTCCTCCACCAGGTGGCATAGCAGGCATCGGTGATTCTTTCTTAGGCTTTTCAGCTATCATGGCCTCGGTGGTAATGAGCAAGGAGGCGACACTGGCGGCATTCTGCAGGGCGAACCTGACCACCTTGGTGGGATCGATGATCCCCGCCTTGATCATATCGGTGAATTCTTCCTTGGAGGCGTCAAAGCCAAAGGAACCCTTTTCATTCTTGAGCCTCTCCACGATGACAGAACCCTCTTTGCCGGCGTTCCCGGCGATCTGGCGTGCCGGCTCTTCAAGGGCCCGCTTCACGATGTTCACTCCGATCTGCTGGTCACCCTCGAGTTTGAGTTTCTCAATGGCGGGGATGGACCTCAGGTAGGCTACCCCGCCACCCGGGACGATCCCTTCTTCCACAGCTGCCCTGGTGGCATTGAGGGCATCTTCTACCCGGGCCTTTTTCTCCTTCATCTCCGTCTCAGTGGCTGCACCCACATTGATGACCGCAACCCCACCGACTAACTTGGCCAACCGCTCTTGCAGTTTTTCGCGGTCATAGTCTGATGTGGTCTCTTCAATCTGGGTCCTGATCTGCCTAACTCTCCCCTCGATGGCATCACGCGCACCGGCACCCTCGACGATGGTGGTATTATCCTTGTCGATGTGAATCTTCTTGGCCGTGCCGAGGTCATCGAGGCCAACACTCTCCAACTTGATGCCAAGATCCTCAGAGATCATGCGACCATTGGTGAGGATGGCAAGATCTTCCAACATGGCCTTGCGGCGATCACCAAAGCCCGGGGCCTTAACAGCAGCGCACTTGAGGGTTCCCCTGAGCTTGTTTACCACGAGGGTGGCAAGGGCCTCTCCCTCCACGTCCTCGGAGAGAATCAAGAGGGGCTTGCCGATCTTGGCGACCTGCTCCAAGAGGGGCAAGAGATCCTTCATGCTGCTGATCTTCTTCTCGTGGATCAGGATATAGCAGTCTTCAAGGTCAGCCTCCATCTTCTCAGGGTTGGTGACAAAATAAGGTGAGAGATAGCCGCGATCAAACTGCATACCTTCTACGACTTCAAGGGTGGTCTCCATACCCTTGGCCTCTTCGACAGTGATCACACCTTCCTTGCCCACCTTGTTCATCGCCTCGGCAATAATCTCACCGATGGTCTCATCGTTGTTGGCCGAAATGGTCCCTACCTGGGCGATTTCCCTCTGCTCTTTGGTGGGACTACTCATCTTTTGGAGTTCGCCCGTCACGGTCTTGACCGCCGCATCGATCCCCCGCTTGACGTCCATGGGGTCAGCCCCGGCGGCTACTACCTTAACACCATCACGATAAATGGCCTGGGCAAGAACTGTGGCGGTAGTGGTCCCATCACCGGCCACATCACTGGTCTTGCTGGCAACCTCTTTGACCATCTGGGCCCCCATGTTTTCAAACTTATCCTCCAACTCGATCTCTTTGGCCACGGTAACCCCATCCTTGGTCA
>Ga0307445_10001605_pt1 | contig 12695 bp, 12 predicted proteins | sample SalMarSW160330MG_FD_202147 | JGI IMG/M metagenome (GOLD analysis project Ga0307445, IMG submission 202147) | Salt marsh sediment microbial communities from the Plum Island Ecosystem LTER, Massachusetts, United States - SW1603-30 | ecosystem: Environmental > Aquatic > Marine > Intertidal zone >...
CACCAGAAAACCCACGCCACAGCCACAATCGCCCTCTGCAAAGTCGAAGACCCAACCAGATACGGCGTAGCCGAAATGGCAACCGACAACCGCATAACGCGGTTCGTGGAGAAACCAGCCAAAGGCGAAGCGCCAACCAACCTTATAAACGCAGGTATTTATGTTCTCAGCCCCGAAATCTTCACGCTAATCCCGAAGGGAAAAAAGGTTTCAATGGAACGCGAAATCTTCCCGAAACTGGCAGAACAGGGAAAACTCTACGGACATGTCATCCATGGCTTATGGATTGACATCGGCAAACCCGACGAATACCTGCAAACAAACAAAATCATCTTGGATAAACTCGCCAAAACCCAAAAACCAAAAAACAAAAAGTATCAAGCAGAAACGCCCGTAGCACTGGATAAAGGCGTAACCATCGGCGAAAAATCCGTCATAGGACCATACGCAATCCTCGGAAAAAACGTCACCATCGGAAAAAATGTCCACATAACCAACACAGTCGTCTTCCCAGACGCAAAAATAGACGATAACGCCTCCATAAACGGGGCAATAATAGGAGAAAACGCCGAAATCGGAAAAAAAGTAAAAATCACCCAAGGCTGCATCATCGCAGACCAAGCAAAAATCAAAAACAACATCTCACTCATGGATGGAACTGCGGTCTGCCCAGCCCAAGAAGTTACGGGAAACATATTAAAATCCAAAATCATCTTTTAAAAAGGAGAAACGCCATGACAGCAAGAAAGCTTTTTGGAACAAACGGCATCCGCGGAACCGTCAACAAAGAACTGACACCTGAAAAAGCCACAAAAATCGCCTCAGCAACCGGAACCTTCTTCAACAAAAAAAACCTGCTACTTGGATACGACGCCAGAACCAGTGGACCAATGCTCGCCAAAGCAGTCACCGCAGGATTAACAGCCACAGGATGCAACGTTTACTTGGCCGGAATGGCACCTACACCAGCACTGCAGTACGCGGTGAAAAATCACTGCATGGATGGCGCAGTAATAATTACCGCTTCGCACAATCCGCCTGAATATAACGGCATAAAAGTCATTTGGAACGACGGCATAGAAATTTCACACGAGCAAGAAGTTGAAATAGAAAACATTTACTTCGAAAACAAACCCGTATTCGCAGAATGGAACAAACTAGGAGCAAAACACGAAATCGCTGTGGTGAACGACGAGTACGTCGAAGCCATAAAGAAACACGTGAACACTTCGGAAATAGCAGAAAAACATTACCATGTCGTCGTAGACGCTGCCAACAGCGTAGGCGGCTTGGCAACGCCAAAGCTTCTAAGAGAACTAGGCTGCAAGGTCACAACCATAAACGCAAATATTGACGGAACTTTTCCAGGGAGAATGCCGGAACCGCGTCCAGAAAACCTAGAGGAGATAGCTGTAGCCGTGAAGGCTGTGGGTGCAGATTTAGGTGTCGCCTTCGATGGTGACGCTGACAGGTCCATATTCGTTGATGAGAATGGAGAGATTTATTGGGGAGACAAAACCTTTGCGGTGATTGAGAAGGCCTTTTTGATTGAAAATCCAAAAGAGAAGATTGTTACCCCTGTGAGTTCTTCAACGCTTATCAAGGACGTTGCCGAAGAGTACAAAGGCGAAATCGTGTGGACCAAAGTAGGAAGTGTGACGGTTTCGCATACAATGAAAGCGGAGAAAGCCAAGTTAGGTGGCGAAGAAAACGGCGGAGTTTTTTACGGTCCTCATCAAGCGGTTCGTGATGGAGCCATGACAACCGCTTTGGTATTGGGCATTATGGCTAAGACTGGGAAGAAACTTTCAGCGCTCATCGCCGAGCAACCGCAGTATTTCCTTGAAAAAGGAAAAGTGGAATGCCCAGAGGACAAAAAAGAAAAGGTGCTGGAAAAGCTGCTTGAACAGGTTAAGAGTGCAAACGTGAGCACCATCGACGGAGTGAAAATCTGGTTTGAAGACAAAAGCGCCATCCTCGTGAGACCCAGCGGAACAGAACCCGTTTACAGGTTGTATGCGGAAGCAAAAAACCAAGAAAAAGCATTAAAGCTAATCAGAGACTACAGTATAACGCTCAAAGAAATCCTTGTAACTGTTTAGCTATCCAAGCAAGTTTGTGTTTGAAACGGAGAATAATTGTTCATGCCTGCAGTCCTACACTTGAAACCCGACGAAATAGATACAGACGAAAAACGCGGAAAATACACGGTAAGTGTTATAGGATGCGAGGAAAAAGGCGTTCTTTACGCTACAGCTTTCGCCGAAGCAGGGTTCAAAGTCACTTGCACCGATGCAGATCAGGCTCTTGTGAAGCGCTTGGCAAAAGGAAAAACGCCGCTTTCTGATCGGGAAATAGAGTCCAAATTAAAGCGGTTTTTGAGAAAAGGACAAATCAGTGTCACAAGCGAGTTAAAAAACGCGGTTTCCCAAAGCGGCATAGTTGTCATGACAGTTACTGCGAAAATTGACGGAAAAAAACAGACAGACTATTCGGAAGTAGAAAGCATCTGCAAACAAGTTGGTGCGGCGCTTAACCGAGGTGCACTGTTTATTTATGGAGGCATAGCGGGTTTAGGCTTCACTGAAGGAATCATCAAGGAAACTCTGGAGAACACGTCAGGATTCAGAGTTGGAGAAGATTTTGGTCTGGTTTACAATCCTATTCAATTTTTTGACAGCCAACCCTTCGATTCAATTACAAATCAGGAGTTAAAGGTTGCTGCAATGGATAAAACCAGCCTAGACTCGGCTGCAAAGGTTCTGGCAGTGATAACAAAAAAGGGCGTGAAGCAAATTTTAAATTTAAAAACGGCAGAAGCCGCTGTGCTTTTTGCAATTGCCAGAAAAGATGCAAACTTGGCTTTGGCTAACGAGTTAGCTGTTTTCTGCGAAAGCGCAGGAATAGACTATTTTGAAACAGTGAAACTCGTGGACACACAGGAACTGAGGTTCTTGCCGACAGTTGAGGCAGGAGAAGCGGGCAGGAATGAAGTGTATCTTTTGATGGAGAGCGCGGAAAACCTTAACGTCAAGCTTAGGCTTCCTGCGTTGGTTACAAGAATAAATGACGATGTTGTTCGACACGCGGTCAATTTAACAAGGGATGCGTTGCGTAGTTGCGGTAAGACGTTGAGGAGAGCAAGAGTTGCTGTTCTTGGTTCAGCTAAACCCACGGCTATGATATTTGTTAAATTGCTGGAAAATAAGGGAGCGAAAGTAAGTCTTTATGACTCTTTGCTTCCAAAAACTGAACTGGCAAATGTGGCGCGTGTTTTTAAAAGAAGCTTGAAAGAGGCATTGGAAGGCGCAGACTGTATGGTTATATTAACAGAGCAGGATCGGTTTAAACGTTTAAACCTTAAGAAACTGCGGGCTGTGATGAAAATGCCAGCGGCAATTATTGATTTGACAGGAATAGTTGAACCGAGAAAGGTTGAACGCAAAGGTTTTACGTATCGTGGTCTAGGAAGGGGAGTTGAAAAGAAATGAAAAAGTTAGGTGCGGCAGTGATAGGAACAGGTTTCTGGGGAAGAAATCACGCTAGAGTCTACAGTGAACTGGAATCGACTGAGCTAGTGGCGGTTTGTGACGTGGATCGCGATAGAGCAAAAGCTGTGGCTGACCAGTTCGGCGTTAAAGCTTACACAAGCAGTACCCGAATGCTGAAGAATGAGGCGATAGAGGCTGTGAGTGTGTGTACGTGGTCAACGAAGCTTGCCAAAGAAGCGCTTAAAGCGTTAAAGACTGGAAGGCACGTTTTGGTTGAAAAACCTATGGCTACTCACACGAAGCAAGCGGAAAAGCTTCTGAAAACCGCTGAAGAAAACGGTCTGCACTTGACAGTGGGCTTTTTGATGCGGTTCATTCCAGGACTGCAGCATATTCGAGAGGCGGTTGAAAAAAAGAAAATCGGAGAACTCGTGTGCGCCACTGCCCAGAGAGTTTCTCAGTGGCCTGAAAGGATAGGTGACGTGGGAGTTGTCAAAGACACTGCGATTCACGACATAGACGTTATGCGGTACATTTCCGGTGAAGACCCAATAGGCGTTTACGCGAAAACGGGAAGCATGAGGCACAGAAAGTTTGAAGACTACGCGCAGATAATGCTCACTTTTGAAGACGGAAAGAGCATCTTCATAGAATCCAACTGGATTACACCTTACAAAACGCGAATGCTCACGGTCACTGGAAGCAAAGCGATAATGAGACTGGACTATATAACACAGGAACTGTGGATTGAGGATGCGAGAGAAAATTTGCAGCCGAGATTTCCTTGGAAGGAACCCTTGAAACTTGAGCTTCAGCATTTTGCGGATTGCGTGTTGGAAACGGAGAAGCCCGTGATAACGGGAGTTGATGGGTTAAAAGCCTTGAGGATCGCTGAAGCGGCGCTGAAATCTTCTGCGAAAAACAGGGCGATAAAGCTGAAATAGAACTTTGCTTAGCGCTTTAAACTGAAAGGTTTACCTTCGTAGACGATTTTTTCGGGTATTTTGGCTTTCCATTTCTTCAAAAATGGCATGTCTTCCGCTTCTTTGCGCAGTTCGTCTGGCAGCATTTCTGGAATTTCGTCGCGTATTGGGTACCAACGTAAGCATTTGGGGCAGACGATTAATCCTTCGGTTATTTCGTCTTTTTCTTCGAAAACGTGAAGTTCAAGCGGGTGATGCTTATCGATTGGGCAAGCAAGTATGTCCATTAACTTCTTTTTCATTACGGTTCACGTGTTCACAGATGGCGTAGATTGTTATTAAGATTTACCAAAGCTGCTTGAAGCACACGGCAATTATGGAAGGTGTTCGGTTGCGACGGCTATGTTCTCTATTGTGCGAGGACTGGGAAAAGCAAATTGGTAACTTTGAGTTACCTGCTGTGCCTTGCTGATTGAATCGCTGAGTGAAGTTCTGAAAAACCCAATCAGACGAGAAATTGTCCTCTTCCTGTCCGACAAAGGAAGCATTTCTTACGTTGACCTGATGAACGTTGTGGAAATAACAAACACTGGAAAATTCAACTGCCACCTCAAAGTTCTGGACGACTTAATTGAGAAAGACGAGAACGGCAAGTATGGCTTATCCGAAAAAGGAAAGATAGCTGTGCAGTTCCTTCAAACTTTCGATAACGCAAAAAAGGCGGAACCAGTTTTTGAGACCCGCGCTTTCAGACTCTTTGCCGGATTCATGTGGCTGTTGCTTGTTTATCCTTTTTTGGGATTGCTATTCGGTTGGTATCTCTATTTTACTGACCCAACAGTCGCTTTCAAAGGCGATTTGACGATACCGTTGATAACGTTCAGTCTGATTATGATCCCCGCCTTTGCGCTTTTCAGCATTAACCAATTTCCAAAAATCGAGATAGACCGCGACAGCATCATTGTCAAGTGGGCTACAGGTCGCAGATTCTTCATTTTTGAAGAGGCAAAAATGGACGTTCGAGGGCACATTCTGAGGTTAGGCGGAGACTTGATGGCGTTTGGACATTTCATTCCCTTCAAGGAGAAAGAATGCATGAACATGCTGAGCACAAAAGTGAAAGCATACCGTTCAAAGCCGCTCTACATCGCCTACATGATTCCGCCCTTGTTTCTCACCGTTTTGTTCGCGTTGGCGCGGCGACTTGAAGGATTGTTTCCGCCAGAACTGTGGACTATCCTATGGGGAGTCACAACAGCTGTTTCAATAGCAATGTTCGCTTACAGCTTTCCCGCGGAGATTCGTTTAGGCAATATGCAGAGAGGCGTTTCCGCCATGATCTACAGTGCTTTCGGTGGAGTCATAATCGCTGTCTCCATACTTTTCAGTATGCTCTAATCTGCACTACATCGCTTGGTGAAGGTTTTTCTTGCTCTAAACAGCGCCACTTACAGCTCATTCACAAAACGTGTATGTCAGCCGCGAGTTGGTACCAGTTTGGACCTGTGCTTCTCACTACACGGACAAAAGGCACCTCAAAATCTACGCCTAACGCGTCAAGTGCTTCAGCTACATTCAGCTTAGCCTTCTCGGTGGGGCTTTCTTTTTTGGCGGCGTGCTCGAAACTGTAGTAGTGTATCCAGCCGCCAGACACCTTGAGTGCTGACACCGCATAAGGCAGATACTCGCGGGCTTTTTCTGGCAAAGGCATCAAAACCCTATCTGCCACTCGTTGCAATCGCTTGTGGATGATTTCTTTTGCGTCACCCAGCAATGCGATTACCTTGCCGTAAACTCGGTTAAGCCTAATATTCTCCTGCATGAACTGCACCGCCGCGGGATTCACGTCTATGGAAAAAACTTTCGCTGGGTTTGCGTGTTTAGCGATTACTATGGAGAAGCAGCCGACGCCCGCGAACATGTTGACAACAGTTTCGTTTGGTTTCACCATTCCAGCGATTCGCGTTCTTTCGTGGAAAAGCCTAGGAGAAAAATAGCATTTTGCCACATCAACGGAGAAGGAGCAGCCGAATTCCCTGTGAACCGTGCTTGTTTTGTTTTCGCCAGCCACATGAGTGAAGCGGCGTAGCCTGAGGGCGCCAGCCACGGGGCTTGTTTGCAGCAGAACCGTTTTCGCGTTACTGTGGCGGCTCATTATTGCCTTTGCGGCGGTTTGAGCGCGCCCTCGCGAAGTGGAGGGCAGCTTGATTATGGCAATGTCGCCTACAATGTCAAAGGAATTGTAAACTTTACCTAAGTCTTCGGAAGAAAGAACATTGGAAAGTTTTTTGCGTAGCCGTTTTCTCAAGCTTCCACCTTCGTTAATTCAGAAGGCACTGGAAACATTTAAAAGCAAAATACTTTTCCTTTGTAGGACAGGTAGTTTCCATGGAACAGTCGGGAATTGTTTACGAGTGTATAAGATGTGGCGCAAGGGTTCCATCCGAAGAATTGGAACTTCGTGGCGGAGAAACAAAATGTATAATCTGCGGTTACAGGATTCTAAAAAAGGTAAAACCGCCCGTAGTTAAACGTGTACAAGCCAAATAAAGAGAGGTTGAATTAACCTCACGGATTCATGAGACAAACACTTTTTGCTTTAAAAGATTTCTCTGTCCCCAATCTTGCGCAGTGCCTTTCCTCGCAGCTTTATCGTTTGACCGATTACCTCTTCAGGAGCTTTTTCAACAGTTTTTCGTTTAACTGTTTCTCCGCAGATTCCTCTCGGCAGCAAACGTCTCTTAACGCAGAGGGCGTAAGTACAGTTCGCAACGTTACACATCTCTTCGGTCCATCTGCACCACACAGCGTCACGGCGGTAGAAAGCCGCGTTTTTGACACATTTGAAAGATTGACACGAGGGAGAACAGGTTTTTGTTTGAGCCAATAGATACACCTCTATGGTTAGTCAATAAAATTCAATGTCGCGATGCATTCCCAAAAAACTATTTCTCTCAGAACCCATATAAACTTTCTTATTCCAGACTCATTATTGCCCATTTAACTTTCACTACTAGCAGAGCTGGCTCGTTTCCTTCTATAAACTTCAATAGAGACAAACAAGATTATTGCAAGCAAAACTATGAGAAAAGTTGCCAGCACACTTGCTTCAATGAGGAAAGGCCCTAAGAGAACGTACTTGGCCAGTTTAATCTGTATCGTTGTCGGTTCTTCAATCTGGAGGTTCAGCGCCTCATAAGAGCTCGCCAGTCCCTCTGGGTAAGCGATGATCTGCACATTGCCGCCAATAACATTGCTGAATGTTGTGGTTCCATCGGCCTGCGTTGTCGCTGACCGTGTATCTGTCCCAGACCTGTAGAGTGTGACGCTTACGTTAGGGATTGGCTGCCCAAAATAATCAACAACTTTCACCGATATTCTAATGTTGTAGAGGCTGCAACGGATTTCGCTCTGCGTGTCGCTAAAAACCTCGATAATGGTTGTATTCAACAAAATATTGTTGTCTGTGTAAACGCGCAACCTGTACTTTCCGAAGGTAACTTCCATCGTAACTCTTCCCTCGGTGTCAGTTACGGCGCCGCTAAACACCCCGCTTGTCAACTCAACCATTTCGATGCGGGCGTTAGGAATCGCTACTCTATTGTAATCGATGATAGAGAGAGTCAGAGTTTCACTTGGACATAGCACTGTTACTTCGTAAATTGCTTGTGCGGGCAAATTAGTGAGCGTGTTGTTACCGAGGTTAAAAACTACGCCGTAAAGAGAAGCGTTAATAAAATAACTTATTCTCGGCAGAACAGAACTGACAATGAAAATTGCAGAGAGATCTGCTTGACCAGAGATATACCCAGTTCTGGATAAATGCTCTTTCGTCGTGATATACTGGTATGTAATGTCTAGCGTAACGAAGGGAATTAAATCTCCGTTTTTGTTTTGCACGGTTATTTTAATGTTGGTTAACTCGCATGTTAAATCAAAGGAGCTTGCTCCCGTTATAGTGGCGTTTATTTCGCCAACTTGCACATCATTCCAAAACGCGGTTACAGTATGATCACCTCGTTCAAGGTTTAAAGTAGCTATTCCGTCATCTCCGCTTGTACCGTTGTATACAGTATCTGTTGCTTGGTCAAGGGCTTCAACTACTATTTGAGGCACTGGCTCGCCTGCCAAGTTCAAGTTTCGAATCTTAACGGAATAACCTGAAACAGCGAAGAACTGTGAGTCAGTGATGGATTTAGCCGTGTTTTCTGGAGTTATGGTTATGTTGTAATCGCCAACCAACGCATTGAATGGAACTGTCCAAGCCGAGTTTATTACGCCTTCACTTGAGGCCGTCACTGGTTCAGAATGCTCACTGGCGCCCGATTCCGCGTATGTAATATTGACTAGGGCGTTTTCGTTGGGCTGATATCCTATGGCGTGAATGTTCACTGTTTGGTCTCTGTGGTACTCGCTTAAATCAGTGAAACCTACGAAAAACTGATCTTCCGCCAGATTCAGTGTTCTATTCAAGTACACTTTGTATGAACCAGTGTATGCAGTGAGCGCGCCTGCAGGTTGAAAAGTGGAGGCGGGATAGGTAACCTGCGCGGTTGCAATCGCGGTTTGGCTTGAGACATCTAGTGCAACTGCCCGCGAATAATTTGTGTTGACGGGAGACGGAAGTTCAACTGTAACATTCGCGTAATACGCCGTTGCTGGGTTCACTCCAGTTAGTGTTACATTCAAAACAATGCTGTCTCCTTCCTGCAGCTGTGTGGGCGCAGAAGGCGCAAGGGCTTCAAGGTAGTAGGCTATCAACACGTTAAAGGGAGAGGTAGCGTTAATGTTTTCGCTGACATCTCTAAGCGTTATCGTGTAGTCGCCTCCAGCGATTTGAGGAATTGTGAAATTCGCATTCACGTTGTAGCCTTCCGCGTTTTTGCTTACTACTAGGTTGCTGCCAAACCAAACTTCGTATGCACCATTTTGAGTGTCTATGGTTCCTTGAAGGCTGACTTGTTGACCTACAATTCCCGTGTCTTGAGGACTCAACAAGTATATGTTCACGCCAGCTTGGCCTCGAACTACCGAGAGCGGCATTAACAGAAAAGAAACAGTCAGCAACATAAGAAGGACAATGGTGGCAGCTTTGGTTTTCAAACAATAATTCTCCTGGATTCTGCAGACTTTCACATCTTAATGGGAAGTTACTATTAAGAGAACATTTTAAACTTTGCCTTTAAGATGAGACATCCGCGGTTAAGCTAGACTGTTTTATAAAACGGTTTCTTATAGGTCTATATTCTAAAAAGCATGGGCCTGTGAAACGTCTTGGAACATTCGATTCCATCTTCGCTGTTGCAAGCATTGAAGAAACATAAGTATCATCTCGTTGGCAAACATTCAGCGGTTAAAAGGTGTAAGTGGCTTTACGAGTCGTTAATTAACGGCCGGCACTGCTACAAGCAGAAGTTTTACGGGATAAAATCGCACCAGTGCATCCAAATGACGCCGGCGCTTTTTTACTGCACGCAACAGTGCCTGTTTTGTTGGAGAGCACAGAGTGGAGACCTGCAAATCAAATGGGATGAAATGAAACTGCCAAATTGGGATTCTGCTGAAGAAATTATGCGAGGAAGCCTGAAAGCGCAATCCAAAATTTTGAGTGGGTACAACGGAAATCCGAAGACGAACTGGAAGAAGTTCACAGAAGCCTTAACGCCCAGACACGTGGCAATAAGTTTGACGGGGGAGCCGACGCTTTACGAGCACATCGGGGAGTTGATTCACGCATTCCACAATAGGGGGTTCACCACGTTTCTTGTGTCTAACGGCACGGTGCCATCTAAACTTTCGGAATTAAGCGAGGAGCCAACACAGCTTTATGTTTCTGTCTGTGCGCCAAATGAAGCGGTATTCAGGCGCGTTTGCCGCCCTCAAGTTCCCAACGCTTGGGCGAAGTTGAATGAGACGCTGAGTTTACTGCCGAGTTTCCGATGCCCCACCGTGATCCGCATGACACTGGTGAAAGGGCATAACATGGAAGCGGTTGATGGGTACGCGGAACTTGTTGAAAGAGCCAATCCCACGTACATTGAAGCCAAGGCGTACATGCATGTTGGTTTTTCGGGGCTTCGTTTGGATTATGGGAGAATGCCGAAGCACAGAGAAGTTTACGATTTTGCGACGGATCTAGCGGAGAGGACTGGATACGCGATTGTAGATGAGTCTGTTGAGAGTCGAGTTGTATTGTTAAGCAAACGTTGGGAACCTATACGTTTTGACCGTGGCTAAACAATAGTGCATAAGCAAATAATTCAAGTTTCAGTTCTATTCTGTCACTGTTAATAAGGTGCCTATGGAAACTGTGAAAGATAGCCTTAAATAGGTTTTCAGATGACCCTATTCTTGAACTATGGATTTAATTTAACGGGTGGTGAACTATGGTTAGTGAAGGAAGAGGGCGACTCTTCAGGAGAAAGGACGGTAAGTACCTGATTTACTTGCCGAAAGACCTAGCAGAAGACAGTATGTTCCCGTTCAAGGGAGCAGACTCAATTTTCGTCAAAGTAAGCTTCAAGCTGAAAGACGACAAGCTTCTGATTGAGAAATGGGTAGAACCTGAACCAGAAGAGGAGAATAGTTAGAAGAGAGGAAGAATCCTCTCAACATCCATTTTTTTAATAGTGACTTAATAAATAGTTAGCATGTTTTAAAGTTAGAATGGTGGGAACTTGACAACTTTACAGTCTATTTTGAAAGAAGTGAAAGAAGAGCTTACGCAGAAAGACAGGGTGCGAGAAAACACGCAGCAAACCATGCGGAAGGCAACAAGCCTTTCCAAGCAGTCAATACTTCTCATGCACCAAAAAAAGTATGAGAAAGCCAGAAAAACAATTGAAAACGCGAAAGAAATCATTTCCGAACTTCAAGGTTCAGCGAAGGAAAACCCAGACATTATCTACAGCGGCATGTTCAGCGCGGCGCTTCAAGAGTACGCTGAGGCGAACATATTTCAAGGGTTAATACAAGAAGCGCGCTTTGTCACGCCTAATGAAATTAAGGTGCCTGCTTTAGACTACGTGCTGGGTTTAGCAGACGTCATTGGAGAATATCGACGCTTGGTTTTGGATGCGTTACGTGAAGGAGATGCTGAAAAAGCCGAGGAACACCTGAAAACTATGGACGAAATCTACATTGAGTTGATGGCGATGGATGAGGCTTACATGCTTGTGCCGGGGCTTAGGAGGAAATGCGACGTAGCACGGAGAATTATCGAAGCCACCCGTGGAGACGTCACTCAAGAAGTGCGGAGAAAGTCACTGGAGAATTATCTGAAACAGTTTGAACAGGCGCAGAGAAGAAAGCGCCAGTCCCGAAAAGGTTAACCAATGCACCCCACCGTTACCGTGCCACATAATTTTTCTGTTTCAAAAGCTCACAAGGCACAACTGCTCTTATCGAAGAGAATAGTTGCTGATAACCGCCTGCCCAAAAAGCTCCATCGCATCGCCGGCGTTGACGTGGCGTATTACGGCGAGGTCGCAGTAAGCGCCGTGGCGGTTTTGGATTATGATTCTCTTGAACTTTTAGAGCGGCAAACGGCAACCATTCAAGTGAAGTTTCCGTACATTCCTACTTTGTTGTCCTTCAGGGAAATTCCTCCTGCAGTCGCGTGTATCAAAAAGCTGAAAGTGCAGCCTGATGTTGTACTCGCTGACGGGCAAGGGTTTGCTCACCCGTACCAATTCGGGTTTGCCAGCCACTTGGGTGTGGCGATAGGAAAACCCACCATTGGAGTGGCAAAAAGCCGACTGATTGGTGAGCCTATGACGACCGCGGGACATGTTTTTTTGTTTCAGAAAGGTCAAATAATCGGTGAAGTTGTTACGACGAAAGCGGGCGTGAAACCTGTTTATGTCAGCGTTGGACATTTGATATCGCTGGGGACAGCCGTGAAAATCGTAAAACATTGTGTGCTCAACAGTAAAATTCCTGAACCGATTTGGCAGGCTCACAAGATAGTTTCAGAAGAAAGGAGAATGCTGCAAGAGAAACATAAAACTTTATAGTTTTGTCACACGTAAACTCGGCGGATAAGGGTGTTGAAAAGTGGAAATCTCGTTTGACGAATTTCAAAAGCTGGATTTGCGCATAGGAAAAATCACAGAGGCAAACCAAATTCCCGGTTCCAGAAACCTCATAGGACTCGTGGTTGATTTTGGGACGGAGAAAAGGCAGGCGGTCGCTGGGCTTTTACAATGGTACACTCCGCAGGACTTAGTCGGCAAAAAATGCGTGTTCATCCTTAACCTTCAAAAGCGGAAGGTTATGGGTG
>Ga0307445_10001608_pt1 | contig 12688 bp, 11 predicted proteins | sample SalMarSW160330MG_FD_202147 | JGI IMG/M metagenome (GOLD analysis project Ga0307445, IMG submission 202147) | Salt marsh sediment microbial communities from the Plum Island Ecosystem LTER, Massachusetts, United States - SW1603-30 | ecosystem: Environmental > Aquatic > Marine > Intertidal zone >...
GGACCTGCGAGACTACGAGAATGTGCCCCTAAAGGAGAATGTGGACGATTACATGAAGCGTGAGGTTCTGCCTTACGTGCCCGATGCTTGGGTGGATGAATCTAAAACCAAAATCGGTTACGAGATTAATTTCAATCGCTACTTTTTCAAATACATACGGCCTCGGCCATTGGCCGAAATCGAGACTGATCTTAAGACTATCGAGAAGGAGATCGCCGATATGCTTGCAGAGGTGACGGCATGACGAAAGTGACTCCGCAAACTTACCAACGAGCTAGATACTCGACTTACAAAGACTCTGATATAGAGTGGTTAAGCAAAATTCCAGCTCATTGGAAAACACGTCGCGCCCGCTTTCTTTATAGCCAATTAGGGATTCCTCCAAGGGAAGATGATGGTATTGTTACCGCTTTTCGAGATGGCCAAGTCACCTTGCGCGAGCTACGAAGGACAGACGGATATACGTTTGCGATTAAAGAACTTGGATACCAAGGTGTACAAAAAGGCCACTTGGTTATCCATTCCATGGATGCCTTTGCAGGGGCAATAGGTGTGTCAGATTCAGACGGCAAATGCACTGGTGAGTATGTTGTATGTGAAGCACTTCTGCCTGGATTGAACAACCACTATTACGCTGAGTGTCTTAGGATTATGGCAAGACGGAACTATATATACGTGATTTGCCCCTCTGTTCGTGAAAGAGCGCCTCGCTTTCGTTACAATAGATTCAAAGACGTTTTACTTCCAGTACCACCAGTAGAAGAGCAAAGGGAAATCACAGTTTTTCTTCACCGTGAGAAAGCACGCATTGACAAGCTCATTGGGAAGAAACAACGACAAATTGAACTCTTCAAAGAAAAACGTGCCGCGCTCATTCATAATGCAGTTAAAGATCCATCTACCCGGAGTATTCGGATGGGACAAGTTGTAGATCAGATATTCCGTCCTATTGCCCGGAGAGACGAAGAAGTATACATCCCCATCGGCTTATACAACCGAGGACGCGGGATTTTCCACAAGGAGCCAACTACCGGCGCTGATCTTGGAGACTCCAATTTCTTTTGGATAGAAAAAGATGATCTGATTCTTAGTGGTCAATTTGCTTGGGAAGGCGCTGTCGCCCTTGCTGGCGAGGAAGAGGCCTGTTGTATAGCTTCACACCGTTACCCTATTCTTCGCGGTAAACCCAGTCTTATGACGACAGCATATCTGTTCGCCTTCCTTACCACTGAGACTGGGGTCTTTTTGTTAAATGAAAACTCACGAGGGGCAGCAGGCCGTAATCGTCCACTTAACGCTGGTAGTCTATTAAAAGAATCAATACCCGTACCATCCGTGGAAGCACAAGCACATGTCTCAACTCATGTGTATTTTGAGCGACCGATTGAGCGGATTCTCGCAAGGTCAATACAACTTCTTGAAGAATATCTTTCAGCCCTTATCTCGGCAGCGGTGACAGGCAAAATCGATGTTCGCACCATGCCTGCCGGCAGGCAGGAGGAGGTTCCCTGATGCGTGTTGATGTCAAACCCGATTTCCTTTTATGGGCCTGTGAACGTGCCGGGCGAAGCATCGATGAACTGGCAGAGCGAAAGTCCTTCAGTAAATTGCCCGACTGGATCAGTGGAGAGGCACGGCCGACATTCAAACAGCTCGAAAAATTCGCACAGGCAACCTATACCCCGTTCGGCTACTTTTTTCTTCCGAAGCCTCCCGAAGAATCCGTTCCCATCCCCGACCTTCGCACGGTCGGCAATCAATATATGGGCCGCCCAAGCCCCGACCTGCTGGACACGATACATGCTATGCAGCGGCGGCAGGCATGGCTTCACGAGGATCTGATCGAATGTGAGGCCGAGCCGTTGGACTTCGTGGGAAGTGCCCGGACAGCAGACGATTCGCAAGGGGTCGGGCGCGAAATGCGACGGATGGTCGGCCTCGATGATGGCTGGGCCGCTAAAGTCCGAACCTGGCAGGAAGCGGTCAGCGAACTGAGACATGCTATCGAACAGTTGGGGGTGATGGCCGTAATCAATGGCGTCGTAGGGAATAACACGCATCGCAAATTGGACGTTGGGGAGTTTCGAGGTTTCGCCCTAAGTGACAAATACGCCCCCCTTGTATTCGTTAATGGAGCTGACGCGAAATCGGCGCAAATGTTCACGCTGGTACACGAACTGGCTCACATTTGGCTCGGAGAAAGCGCCTTGACGGATACTGGTTTGATATCGCAACCCTCGCAAGAGATCGAATCGTGGTGCGATCGAGCGGCTGCGGAATTCCTCGTACCGGCGCAGGAACTGAAATCGTGCTGGAGGGATATACGGCATGAAGAAAAACCGTTCGAAACCTTGTCCCGACACTTCAAGATCAGCCCAATTGTAGCCGGCCGTCGCGCGATGGATTTGCGCCTTGTGGACCGGCAGACGTTTTTCAAGTTCTACGAGAACATCGGCTAAGACCAACCTCGGGTGGCGGTGATTTCTATAACAACCAAAATATGCGCGTGGGTGAAAAGTTCGCCACACAGGTTATTCTTGCCACGAAGGGCGGCCGATTGAGCTTCAAGGAGGCGTATGATCTGACAGGGCTTCGCGGTGGCGCTTTTCAGGAGTATGCCTATCGTTTGGGGGTCGATCTGCCATGAGCACAAATCTCCCCTATATTCTGGACTCGGACGTGTTTATTGCGGCGAAGAACAGCTACTATGCCTTCACGATATGTCCGGGTTTCTGGGACAGCTTGATTTATCAGTACGAGGTTGGAAATGTTCGCAGTATTGACAGAGTGAGGAGCGAACTGCTTGCCGGGAGAAAAACCGAAGACCTTGTCCAATGGGTCAAGAATGATTTGCCGGCGGGATTCTTCATCGGTACGGATGATGAAACCGTGATCTCCGCCTATGAGGAGGTCATGCTTTGGGTGCAGCGGAGCTCCCAATATTTTGATCAGGCCAAAGCAAAATTCGCGACCGAAGCGGATGGCTGGCTGGTGGCCTATGCCATGGCTCATAATGCCACTGTTGTAACGAACGAACAGCCTCGTCCGCAATCGAGAAACCGTGTTCTGCTTCCTGATGTGTGCGCGCAGTTCAATATAACTCCCAAGGATACCTTCTTCATGCTCGAGGATCTGTCTGTTCGGTATGAATGGAGAAGACCAAGCTGATGCCTGTTGATCATACGGAAAAAGCCTTCGAAACCGCCATAGAACACCACCTGACAACGGTCGGTGGATATGAAAAAGCCAACCGAGATAGCTTCGACACCGAACAAGGCCTGTTCGTCGGAGAGGTAATAGCGTTCATCCGCAAAACACAGCACAAGGAATGGGATTACCTTGCCAACCTCCAAAATGAAAAAGCCGAAGAGACGCTGATAGACGACCTGTGCCGAGCGCTCAACTCCGGCCACGAGGGGTGCCTTTCCACCCTCCGACATGGATTCAAGTGCTTTGGCAAGCTTTTTCGGGTTGCCTATTTCGCCCCGGCCAGTGGAATGAATCCCGAAACCCAAGCGCTTTATGCCGCCAATAAGCTCACCGTTACGCGCCAGCTCCGGTACTCGGCCAAGCATGGGAATACACTCGATGTGACCCTGGCCCTTAACGGTATTCCCGTCGCTACACTGGAACTCAAGAATCCTATGACCGCCCAGAACTGGCGGCATGCGATCACGCAGTACAAAAACGACCGCGATCCGTCAGATCTGATTTTCCAGTTCAAAAAACGTACCCTTGTACATTTCGCTGTGGACACCGATGAGGTCTATATGACTACACGCCTTTCGGGCAAGAGTACGCGCTTTCTGCCTTTCAACAGGGGCTGTGGCGGTGGTGCAGGCAATCCGGAAAATCCCGGCGGCTACAAGACCGCCTATTTATGGAAGGCGGTACTGGAGCGTCACAGCTTCCTGGATATTCTTGCAAGATTCATTCATCTGCAGGTGGAAGAAAAGAAACTCGGTGGGAAGCGAATCAAAAAAGAAACAATGATATTTCCTCGCTATCACCAGCTTGATTGCGTTAGGAAACTTGTGGCGGACGCATGCGAGAACGGCACCGGCACTAATTACCTGATCCAGCATTCCGCCGGTAGCGGTAAATCCAACTCCATTGCCTGGTTGGCCCATCGGCTTGCGAGTCTTTACAACGAAAATGACGAGAAGGTTTTCGACTCTATCATTGTGGTTACCGACAGGGTTGTGCTCGACCAGCAACTGCAAAACACGATTTACCAGTTCGAGCACAAGCAGGGGGTTGTCCAGAAGATCGACATAAACTCGACCCAATTGGCCGAGGCCCTCGGTTCCGGTGTGCCGATTGTGATTACCACACTCCAGAAGTTTCCGTTCGTAACCGAGAAAATGGGTGATTTGCCTATGCGCCGATACGCGGTGGTTGTTGACGAAGCGCATAGCTCCCAAGGCGGTGAGACGGCAACTGAACTCAAGGGTGTGCTCGCCGGTGCTGCTATCAAGGAAGAGGCTAAAGCAAAAGCCGAGGAGGAAGGGTTGCCCGATTATGAAGAGGAAATCCTGAAGACCATGGCAAAACGCGGGCATCAACCCAATATCAGTTTCTTCGCCTTCACCGCGACGCCCAAATACAAGACCATGGAGGTCTTCGGCACACCAGGTGCCGATGGCAAACCGAATGCCTTCCATCTATACACCATGAGGCAGGCCATCGATGAGGGGTTCATCCTCGATGTGCTCCAGAATTACACGACATACAAGACCTATTACAAGTTGATCAAATCAATTGAAGATGATCCAAAAGTCGACAAACGTAAGGCCGCGCGGGCGCTGGCACGATTCATGAGCTTGCATCCGTACAATATTGCGCAGAAAACTGAGGTCATGGTCGAACATTTCCGCCACTTCACGATGCACAAGATCGGGGGCAAGGCCAAGGCTATGGTAGTGACCTCCAGCCGTCTTCACGCAGTCAGATACAAACAGGCCTTCGATAAATACATCACAGATAAGGGCTATACGGGCATTAAAACGCTGGTGGCGTTTTCCGGGACTGTAATCGACCCGGACGCAGCAGGTGTCGAGTACACGGAACCAGGTATGAACGTGGACTCCAAGGGGAAGCACATCAAGGAAAAAGAGTTGCCTGAACGGTTCGGGACCGAGGAATACCAGGTTTTGCTCGTTGCGGAGAAGTACCAGACCGGCTTTGATCAGCCTCTCCTTCACACGATGTATGTGGACAAGCGTCTGTCAGGCATCCAGGCAGTGCAGACGCTTTCGCGTCTCAACCGGACGCATTCCGGCAAGGAGGACACATTCGTCCTAGATTTCGTGAATGAACCGGATGAAATTCTCAAGGCCTTTCAGCCCTATTATGAGCAGACTCTCATTGGTGAGCGTGCTGAGGCCCAGCAGCTATATGAGCTGCAAGCCAAGCTCGACGGCCACCAGGTTTATTACAAGGCCGAGGTCGAAGAGTTCTGCAAGGTTTTCTATAAGCCCAAACCAAATCAGATGACGGCGGATCATGCCCGGATGAATGCCTGCATCGATCCCGCTGTGGGACGCTATAACGGTCTGGATGATGATGTCCGGGAAGAATTCCGCAAAACGCTCGTGGCCTACAGGAACCTGTATTCCTTCATGTCACAGGTCATCCCGTTCCAGGACACCGACCTCGAAAAGCTCTATTCGTACATCCGATTCCTGCTGACCAAGCTGCCAAGGGGTGACCGAGGCCCGATCTATAACTTCAACGACGATGTGGCGCTGAAATATTACCGACTGCAGAAGATCGGCGAAGGATCAATCGTGATGGAGCCGGGCGCTACCTACGAGGTTTCGGGCCCCACTTCCGTTGGAACGGGTGTTGCCCGAGGAGAGCAGATCGAACTTTCCAGGCTGATTGACATCCTCAATGAACGGTTCGGGACGGATTTCCGTCCGGGCGACCAGTTGTTCTTCGAGTCCATTCGTGAAGATGCGGTATCTGATAGCAACCTCCGCCAGGCGGCGCTCGCCAACACGATGGAAAATTTCGGTTACGTTTTCCGTAAGGCTTTGGAAGGGCTCTTTATAGACCGAATGGACCAGAACGAAGAAATTACAGCGAAATTCATGAATGAGGATCAGTTCCGGGATACGGTCAGCAAGTATCTCCTCAGGGAAGTCTACGAAAAAATCAGAGAAGAGGCTGATGTCGCAAATAACACATGAGGCGCTCAATGTGGACCTTCTTTCACCAGAGAGAAGATTCCGCGTTTCATGCCGAGCGGCTAGATTGCTCAGCCGACAAATAGGTCGATAATAAGGCGGTCCAATTCCTCCTTCTTAACATTTGATTTTGCGACAAACCACTGAAATTGATAAGAAATTAAAAATTAGTCTGGTTATTGAAAAATAGGTTCGGGAAACGGGATCATGAGTGAATACCAGTACTACGAGTTTCTTGCCATCGACAGGCCGCTGACCTCTGAAGAAATGTCGATCCTGCGAGCGCTGTCGACCCGGGCCCATATCACACCCGTGAGTTTCACCAATGAATACAATTGGGGTAATTTCGGGGGCAATCCGGATAAGCTGATGGAGCGGTTTTTCGATGCCCATGTGTATGTGGCCAACTGGATGAGGGCTATTTTCATGGTGCGTCTGCCGATGGCGGCTTTGGCTAAAGAAGCCGCCGAAGCCGTGGCCGTGCCTTACATTTTGAATTTTAAGGCCACGAAAACCCATTGGATCATTACCTGGAGTCTGGAGGAGTCGGAAAACTATGACCGTTTTGGTATGGAAGACGGCCGGGGCTGGATGGCGCGTCTGGCCCCTGTGCGGGATGAGTTGCTGCGCGGGGATATCCGCAGTCTGTATATCGGATGGCTGGCGGCCGCGACCGGGGAAATGCTGGATGACGATGAGATGGAGCCTCTGGCCGTGAGCGGACTGGGGGGTTTGACATCGGCCCAAAAGGCGCTCGCGGAATTCTTGGAGGTAGACCCGGACCTGCTGGCTGGTGCCGGCATGGGCAGCCCGGCTGCGCAGGATACGGAAGTTTCACGACGGGAAATGCAAAAGTGGATCGATGCCCTGCCAAGAGAAGAAGTCAATTCGATCCTGAAACAATTGCTGGAGGGCACGGGGCAGCAGGCCGAACGGTCCATCAGGAACCGGTTTGCATCATGGCGGCGCGGCTTACAGACGGGCGATACTGACGCCCCCCGGCGTACGGTGGGAGAACTGCGGCGGAACGCCGAAAAGGCGCGTCTAATCCGGCTGGAAAAACAAAAACGGGACCGGAAGCAACGGGAGATCAAGCGCCGTGAGAAACGCAAGGCGTATCTGAAGAATCTGTCCAACGATTTTCCCAAGGCCTGGGCGTCGGTCAAAGAACCCGTCGAGCGCGGATCGGGGCGGGGCTATGACGAGGCCTGCCGCATACTCGTCGACATCGCCGAAGCCTATGACCTGTTTGCGACCAAAAAGCAATTTCAAAAAGAATTGAAAAAATTCATGGCCGGCCACCTGCGGCGCAAGGCACTGATTCAACGTCTGGTGAAAGCCGGTATCTGGAAGGGCCAATAAAGGATGAGCACGCGAAGCCCCAAAGAGGGTAAGGAACTCGAAGCCTTGGACAGACTTATTGAGGAAATCACCGTCGACGCATACGGCGATGATGAACAGCTATGGGCCTTTCGGCAGGCCTTCGAGGATGACGTTGCCCTGCCTGCCGACGGTTTTGTCATCGGGGAAACGGTTTCAGTGATCGCGGTGGACTACGACGGCAATGAACGGCGCGGTCTGACGGCAAAGTGCCGTCGTGAGGACGGATCCGAATATGTGATGGCGATCTCCGAGGTCGTGTTGCCGCAGGCTTCGACAGGGGCACGTTATATTGCCGCTTACCGCAGGTGGCTCAACCTCGATCCTTACCCTGCCGAAGCCAAGAAACCTTCCCGACGCGGGCGGCAGCACAAGGTCACCGACGACGACCTCTATTTGAGCAAACCGCTCGAACTGGTTGCGCTAGCAGTCAAGGAACGGGCCGCCCGGTGCCGTTTGCTGGGAAGCGACCGGATCATTACCCTGCGCGCCAGCCGTCTCTGGGAGGTGGTGCCTGGCGCCATCGTCACGGTGACGCCCCGAAAGCAGTGGCGTTACGGCGGTCATCCGTATCTTTCCGGCGATATTCAATCGACCCGGATCGACGTGAAGGCCCTCGATCTGGCGCCTTTGGGGCTTGCAGAGATGGGTATGTGGGACCCCAAGGGAGAGTACTGGGGAGAAGAAGGCGAACCCATCGAGGAATGGACCAGGCCGATCATCGCTCATGGCCCCCGCCCCATGTTCGAAATGGAGCAGGTGCTGCCTGGCGAGGACCCTGATGATCCTTTCAATGACCCCATCACCCGGTCCAATGATCTCAAAGATGCCGGTGGGCGGGCGGAGGCGGAAAAGATCTTGATGGAGCTGTGCCAGGCGGACCTGCGTTGTCTCGATGCCCATTCGCATCTGGGCAATTTCGTCTTTGACCACCATCCCAAGGATGCCATCCGGCATTACGAAGTCGGTTTGCGCATCGGCGAACTGTCTTTGGGTGACGACTTTACCGGCGTGCTAGCGTGGGGCCTGATCGACAACCGTCCTTTTCTGCGCTGCATGCATGGTTATGGATTGTGTCTTTGGCGTCTCGGACGCTTTGACGAGGCGGAGAGCATCTTTCAACAAATGCTGTGGCTGAACCCGTCCGACAACCAGGGCGTGCGGTTTCTCATCGATGAGGTGAAGGCAAAAACAGCCTGGAAGGATCGAGAAAACAAGTAGTCGAATGACAAAAACCTTCAAACCGATATTCACGATAACCAACCGGATCACTTCCGGTCTGACCCTTATCGAGCGGGCCAGGGGGTTCCTGGAGGCCGCCGCCTTGTCCGAGGACTGGGTGCGGGAGATGGGCCGCCGGGCATTGACCCTCGAAGCCCACCACACCACGCATATCGAGGGAACGCGTCTGACTTTAGATCAGGCCGAGCAACTCCTGGCAGGCAATCTTGTCCCCGAGGCCGACCCCGACGACGCCAGAGAACTCCTGAATTACCGGACGGCCTTTGATTTCGTTTCAGAGTACCTTGCCAGCGGAGATCCGATCACGGAGGGTCTTATCCGTGAAATTCACAAGCGGCTGATAGAAGGGGTCAGAGGCGGTTCGGCGGCACCGGGCCAGTACCGGAAAATCCAAAATTACGTGGTCAACTCTGCAACCGGTGAAACCATCTACACGCCGCCCTCGGCTCACGATGTGCCCATCATGATGGCCGAACTGGTGGATTTCCTGAGCAGCGAAGGGGATACACACCCGGTTTTGGTGAGTGGGATTGCCCAGTTCCAACTGGTCCATATTCATCCCTTTTTGGACGGAAACGGCCGCACGTCCCGCCTGCTATCCACTCTGTACCTTTACCGGGCGGGGTACGACTTCAAGCGGCTGTTCACGATCAGCGAATACTACGACCGGGATCGACCCGTTTTTTACCGGGCTATCCAAGGCGTAAGAGAAGCCGGTATGGACATGACCGGCTGGCTGGAATTCTTTGTCGATGGTCTGAGCACCCAGCTTGCCGAGGTAAGGGAGCGCGGCGAGCAGGCCATCCGCAAGGATGTGATCATCAAGGAGCATAACCTGTCCGACCGCCAGGCTTTGGCCCTGTCCCATATCCTTGTCCATGGACGGGTGAGTATCCAGGACTTTGAACGTCTCAACTCTCTTGTCAGCCGCCGTACCTTGCAAAGGGATCTCAAGGCAATGGTCGACAAAGGCCTGATAATCGAGAAAGCCTCAAGCCCTACTGATCCGACGAAGATTTACATCCTTGCAGGAAAATTATCCGGTTGAGTTGCTGCGCCATGCTGTGACACCGAGCTGTGACATGCTATGACAAGGACTGTGACAAGCTGTGACATGAACTGTGAAGTCTTGGCAGACCGGAATGTGATTCAACACCGCTTCCACCTCATCGGCGGCAGCCCGATCTTTGATAACCCGTTGATATTGAAGATTTTCGGTTAACTGTGGGAGAAAGAGAACGGTTATGAAGAGGGTTGCATACGGGGAGCCAGAAATCAAGCAGGGGCCTGAAATGGCCCCTTTTTGATTTCTGGCCCTCTATCTCGGCGAAAACATGTTGTGAGGGGACCGATGACAAACTGGTATGTCTATATTACCGACAAAAAGGGAAAATTCTATGTAGGCGTTACCACCGATGTGGAGAACCGCATGCGCCAACACGGTGTGGAGGGACCATTACTCATTGAAGGTCCTATGTCTAAGATCGAAGCGCTCAAAAGGGAGAGGAACCTGAAAGGCTGGGGTAGGGAGAAAAAGTTGGCCTTGATTAGGGATTCCTCCTCACAACAAAAGTGAGTTTACCCTGAGGGTAGCCGAAGGGAGGCCGTGCTGGGGAGCCATTCGAATAACTTCTGGTCTGTTTGCAATTAAATATGCCCGCTTGGTTTTACATGCTCAGACTCAAATCAGGCCAATTATACATTGGAGCTTCTACTGACCTCGATCGTAGGTTTTAAGAACATATGTCCGGCAAGGCCTGCCGGACCACAAAAGTCGATCCGCCTGTTGCTCTTCTACACTCCGAGGAATTTGAAACCTTCAGTGTTGCCCGCAGACGCGAAGCGCAGGTCAAACGTTGGACTCGAGCTAAAAAGGAAGCCCTTGTTTCCGGAAACACGGCCGGGCTTAAGGCACTAGCAAAATCTCCCCAAAATCAAAGGAGAAAAAAATCCTTTCTGGGCCTTGTCAAAGGGCTTGACCCGAGCATGGCACGAGCCCCTGTCTAGCGTCTTGTCGAGGGTCTTGTAGAAGGGCCATATGAAACGAAGTAAAGGACGAGTCGAAAGGCCTATACTATCTATCGGAAGCCCTTATGAAAAACAGGTTGACAAGTAAACATTTTAGGCCTAAATTGTTTACCAAGGTAAACAATATGAAAAGAGATGCATTGCTTACTATTATCGCTGAATGGCTGGAAGAATGGGAGGTGCCTTTACTGGTTCCCCGAAACCCTTCTGATATAAAACCCCAGGACCTCAAGCGCATTTTAGCCATTGTGGGGCCGAGACGGGCTGGAAAGACCTTTTTCATGTACCAGCTCATTCAATCGCTGCTTCGGAACGGGGGGTATTCTAAAAAACGCATACTTTTTCTGGATTTCGAAGATTATCGACTGGGTGAACTCACCGGGGATGCCATGGACGAAATTTTCACCGCCTTCCATCAGATTGCGGGACAATCCCCTCTTTTCCTTTTTTTTGATGAAATTCAGAATCTTCCAAACTGGAATCGCGTGCTGCGCACACTCCACAACCGGGGACAATTCCGAATCATTGTTTCGGGAAGCAACTCGAAACTCCTGAGCAGTGAAATCGCGACCGAGCTTCGGGGTCGCTACGAGGATATCATCATGCTTCCCTTTTCGTTCCGGGAATATCTTGGCTGCCGTAACATTTCATATACCACTGAATCACTTCACACCGCTGCGCGCGGCAACGTACTGGCCGCGTTTGATGAGTATATGAAGCATGGCGGGTTTCCAGAAGTCGCCATGGCCGGCAGCGAGACGGAACAACGGAAGCTTCTGCAGAGTTATTTCAAAACGACTTTTTACAGAGACATCCTTGAACGATACAACATTAAGGCTCGATATGTCCTTGATGCCCTAATGAACGACATCCTGGAGAATTATGCGGGTATATTTTCGATCACCCGGTTCGAAAAACAACTTAAAAGCAGTGATCTGCCCGGTAGTAAACGCACGATTGCAAATTATTCCCAATACCTTACAGAAGCTTTTTTCGTCATTGCAAACGAAAAGTTTTCCTTTTCTCCCCGCAAAAGAATCATGAATCCAAAAAAGGCGTATCTGACCGATACCGGTTTTGCCGCCCTGGGCCGTCCCTTTACGGAAAATCGCGGGAGAATCCTTGAAAATATCGTTGCTATTGAATTGTTCCGGCGCGGAATGGAAGCCTACTACTTTAAGAACAGAAACGAATGCGATTTTATTATCAAACAAGGCCGTAAGCCTATGCATGCGATACAGGTCTGCTGGGAACTCACCGGCCGGAATGAGAAACGTGAGATTGCCGGGCTTGTGGGTGCATGCAGCTCTCTCGGGCTGACTTCCGGCATCATACTGACGTACGATCAAGACGAAGCGCGTGAAATGGATGAATTGAAGATATCCGTGCGGCCGGTCTGGAAATGGCTGCTGGAACCGGACATAACCTGATCCAACAAACTGTTGTCGAATACCCGGACCTGGAACTCGGATGGGAATCAATCAATTCCACTCTTTATCAAATACCGAACCGAAGTTGACGGCCAGGGAAATCGGCCTTTGGATAGGGATTTGTTCACGTGCCGTGGAAAAACAGAACGCCAATTTGAACCGAGAAGGCGGTCTCGACCGGTAACTCGCCCTGAGCCGGGAGGAGTTGGCCCGGGCCCAGTTGATCCATTATTGTGATATTCTGTATTAGATCTTCCCAAAGTGGATGCAGCACCCAGCGCGAACGATTTGAATCCTGGCTTTTCACCCCAACGTATCATGCTCGCTAGCCAAGCATCTCAAGAGATCACCTTTCGTGTTTTCAAGATCCTTGAAAGTTACAATTTCAAACTGCCTCAGAACGCCTTTTCTTACTTG
>Ga0307445_10001610_pt1 | contig 12682 bp, 14 predicted proteins | sample SalMarSW160330MG_FD_202147 | JGI IMG/M metagenome (GOLD analysis project Ga0307445, IMG submission 202147) | Salt marsh sediment microbial communities from the Plum Island Ecosystem LTER, Massachusetts, United States - SW1603-30 | ecosystem: Environmental > Aquatic > Marine > Intertidal zone >...
CCGGAAGCCCTAAGGCGGTACGTGAAAATCTTGGATTTATCGAGAATGCGATACCGCATGCTGTTGACCTTCTGAACGAGGACGTCACCGACTGCAGCGTGGAATAGCGCGCAATATTGCGGGGTGTAGATACCCACTTGGAGGTCGGGGCGAAACGTGCGGGAGCCTTTAAATCGGCATACGGATCACCCTTTCAAGCTCATGATGTATGAGATGGAGGACGTCATCCTGCATGAATGCGCACAAACCGTCTAGATACTCCGGCGCTCCGATGTCCTCATGCCTGGAATTAAAATAATACTCCCGCAAAACCATGATGTTCCAGTCGTGGGTGACGTTTATGCAGGATGAATCCCCTGAAAGGAGCTGGCCCGCTAAAATACGCAATTGGGTTGCCGCCGCCAGATCCAGGGGCATGATGAAATCCGGGGAAAATTCGTTGTTGAACCATTTGCGCACGAACGAGGTTTGGCCGTAGCGGTCGATTGAAACGGCGATTTCATGCCACGGACCCACAATATAGGGACCGCCCAAGTCAAATATGGACCCTGCTGCATGCGCATGCGTCCCATTGCTCACCATCCCGGCACATATGCATTCTGCGGTTTGCACACACCGCTGCACCGGGCTATGATACAGAGTAACCGGACCGATGTTTTCCATGTTTTTCCCGAACAAAAAAGCGTCCGACTTGCCTTTTTCCGTCAAACAGGCATCAAGGGCATTGGAATAGTCGTGAATCGGTTCCCGCTCGGCGTGCCGTACTATGATTGCCAATGGCCGGGGGAATGCGCCGCTGTTGAATTGTGTGTGAGCCATAGCACAAATAAATTATCATCCCTGAATCAGTCAAGCGGTTATCCATATGGCGCAGAAGCTCGTTGTGAATAATCGTTGACAATCGATTAATCCGGCATGAGATGAAATACTTTCAAGGGAGGCATCTCATGACGGTTAAAACAGGGTATATCACTACGGATACCAAGGGAAACCGCGATATGATCGATTTGACCCCGAGGCTCAGGGAAATGATCGGGGAGTGGGATTGTGCCAACGGGATAATAACCGTGTTCTCGGTCGGATCAACTGCAGGGATCACGACTATTGAGTTTGAGCCGGGGCTCAAAAAGGATATGAGTTTATTTCTGGAATCGATACTTCCGTACGGCCATAAATATCATCATCATGAAACATGGCATGACGACAACGGGTCGTCTCATCTGCAGGCTTCCTTGATTGGGCCCTCGGTTACTATACCGGTCGCGGACGGTGAACTCACTCTCGGAACATGGCAACAAGTGGTTCTTGTCGATTGCGACACGCGGCCGCGGCGCAGAAAGATTGTCGTACAAATGCTTTACTAGTGCTGAGCCCGTGTGATTTTACACTATTCTACGGTATGTAACTGCTGAATAAATCAGCAGTTACATGTTGGTAATTAATTAAAAATCACGCAGTCGAAGCACTAGCCGTTTCTTTCGATCTCGTTTTCAAGCTCCTCATAAATACTGCCGGTTTCGCTCGTTTTATCCTTGAATGCCGTTATGGTCTTCTTGATGCCGTTCCCCATCCCCGGTTTATCGTGATTCGGTGCAGAGGGCTGAAAATGCTCATGATGCAAGTCCCCTTCTTCCTTATCAATCCCTTCATACAGGCGGTCCCTCGCACGATAATACCGGGCCTTGGATGAAACCATGCCCGGATTTTCAATCGTCGTTCGCCCAAGATTGAATTCCAGATTCTGGTCGCGCGTCAATTCATCCGTGACCGAAGCGATCAGGTGCTCAGGGGTGTTGGTCATCCGTATCAGCTCGTCGATTCCGAACTGGAAGGTATGTGAATCACGGCTCTTGGTGGATATGTTGTCCTCGATGAGTTTGTTTTCCAAAAAAACATATATCCTGGTGATCGGCTTTTCGTAAAACTTCGATTCCATGCGGATGAAAGTGAACCATACCCTCTGGCTTATGGCGGTGAATATTCTTTTTAATATGTCAGAAGATTTCTGGATGAGCTTTAACATGGCTCCCTTGTTGATGGGAAGAAGGACGGTGCTTCCGAAGCTAACGGCGGTCGCGTTTCTCGGCTTGTCGGAGATGATGGCGAGCTCTCCGAAAATGTCGCCCTCGCTCAGGATCGAGAGAATCATCTCGCTTCCATCCTGGTGCTTTACGATCTTGATCTTTCCCTTCTTGATAATGAAGAGTTCATCTCCGGGCTCATGCTCGCAGAATATGATCTGCCTGTCGGCGTAGCGTTTGTATATTCCCTCCGGAACAGGTTCAGAAGCCCACCGAACCCCCTTTTTTTGGATATTTTCGATTATCGCGCGCGCTTCTTGGATGTGTGCTCCCTGAGGGTATAGATTCATGTATCGTCTGAGGATATACCCTGCGGTTTCAAATCCATTCTCTTGATAATAGAACCTTCCGAGATTGAACATCTGGACGTCTTCGGTCAAGAATACCTTGTGTGACGCAGCCAGGGGGAAAATCATGGTATCGTACAGCCTGAGCTCGTCTGCGAATGTATTAAGGAGCTTGATCGCGATGTCCGAGTTCTTCTGTAAAACCGATAGAAATTTTTCCCTGGTTAATATAAACACCAACGTGTTGATCTTGGCGAAGGCGGTCTCCATTCTCGGCCGCCTGCTCAGGGACGATACTGCGCCGAACACGTCCCCTGCTTCAGCGGTATCGCCGTGGCTGCGGACCCTTTTCGTGGAGCTTTTGAATTCAACGAGGCCCTTTTCCACAATATACACGTTTTCGACGTCCTCATCCCCTTCAATATAGATGTATGAGCCCGCCCTGTAAAGAGTTCTGCTCTGGTCTTTCATCACGCTACATCCAGTAAACCTGCATTCGATCCCTCAACCCCGCCGCGGTATCCTTCCCGGACATGATCTCGACCACGGCCAGTGCGAATGGCAGCGCGCACCCCGGGCCCCTGCCGGTGATTATTTTTCCATCCGTGACTACCGGATCGGATACGATCACGGCTCCGGCCAGAAGGGATTCGTTGCCGGGGAAGCAGGACGCCCGCTTGCCCGTAAGAACCCCCGCCCTGCCGAGCACGATGGGCGCGGCGCATACCGCGGCTACTATTTTGTCTCGGGCGTTCAGTTCCTGTACCAGGGCGATGACGCGTTTATCGTCCCTCAGCATCGCGCTGCCGGGCATACCGCCTGGAAGCGCGATGCAGTCAAAGTCAGACGCGGCAACCTCGTTGATGCCTTTATCGGCAAACAGCTTGATTCCATGGGAGCCGGTTACCGGATTCTTCTGGAGATATACCGACGTCACCTTGATCTCTGCGCGGCGCAGTACATCTATTATGGTAACCGCTTCAATCTCCTCCAATCCTTCGGCAAGGGGCACTATTGCATGCATACCGACCCTCCTTTTTGAAGTTACCTGGTTTTTATTATAATATAATATATTTGGAATTTCTCATCAATAATTATACCCGATATACTGGCACATTCACTCCGGATCGGGTTTTATTATTGAAATCAGCATTTCAACTGCGGCCGGTGCAAGCTCCCGGATTTTTACGAGCTCCTCTTCGTTAAAATCCGATAGCACATGGTCTGATACCGTCGTTTCCGGCGTATCCGGCCGGCCTATTCCGAATCGTATCCTATGAAAATCCGGAGTACCGATTTCCTGGATTATCGACCGTATCCCATTATGGCCCTTATGCCCGCCGCCGAATTTTTTTTTAATCACCCCGAAGGGGAGCTCGATGTCGTCATGAATCACGGCGAGCCGCTCAGGCGTGAGCTTATAATACTCCAGCGCTTTTCGCACCGAAACCCCGCTCATGTTCATATACGACTGCGGCAGGAGTAGGAGTATTTCGTGCATTTGAATGATTGACCTGCCGGAGAGGGCGTGGAATTTTGAGGAAGAGACCGATACATTATAGGAACGGATAAGACACTCTCCCAGCATAAATCCTATATTGTGTCTGTTTTTTTGATACTTTTTACCCGGATTGCCGAGGCAGGCGACGATAAACATATCGGATCTCTCCAATTAAGAGCCGCCGGCTAATTTTTTTGTATGAATTCGATCGCGCCGTTCAGGGAGTCGAATATTTTTATCTGCATGGTGATGCCGGTAAGGTTGAACATATCATAAATCTGCGCGTTGATGCTCGTCAGCAGCAGATGTTTGTCGTTTTTTCTGAAAACGGAATAAAATTTAAGTATCGAGCCGAGCGTGATGCTGTCGATAAATGTCACCTTTGACAAATCAAGAATGAGATGCAGTTTTTTTGGTATTAGTTGATTTATATATTTGTCGAAATAAGGTTTGTTTTCCGTGGAGAGAGAGCCTTCAATTTCCAATATGACGATTGTATCATGTATGGTTCCGGTAAGTTTCATGGAGAATAACATGTTTTCAAAAATAAATGCAGGATGAATTCAAGCAGAATCACATTTATCTGTCAAGTAAATATATGATTAGGGGCAGGAGGATGCATTTTTATCGCAGCGCCCGAAAACCCCATCCCGGCACTCCGGGACTGCGAGGGTGTTTTATACGGGAATAACGTATGGGTACCTTCAAAACCTGCACATCTAACTTTGCTGCTTTGCAAAACCGTCATTGTAACAATAAGCGGATCGTTTAATATTCCATATATGAAAGGAGTCTCAGCACGTTCAGGGTCACCCATTTGTTGTTTCTTCCTATGTGTGATTTTCGCGCATCACCGAAAAGCATGCCGGTGTGCGCGCTTTCGAGATTCCACGTCCCGTCACTGTTCTGCTTGGAAATGATGATATTAAACGCCTCCCTCGCCCCCATATCCTCGATGCGGCCCGCCCTTGCGATAAATATCAGGCCGTAAAGAATATCATACTGTGAAAGGATCGGATATCCCAAAAGGCGGAAATCACTGTTCCAGCCACTACCGTGAGGAACCCGGAATCCCCGCCCGGTTTTGTACATGGAGCGTCTCAGGAAGAATTTCGCCGCCCTCTGTATCCGATCATTATACGCATCGCTTCCGGTCATTTTTTTATATTCGATGAGGGCCATCGCACATGCTATCGTCGCATAATAGCAGCTCGCAACCCCGGGATCATACTCCCTCCTCAATCCGTTGCCCGATCTGTTGAACAGAACAAGCTTGATCTGATCACAGATTCCCGCAAGCGGACAATGGAGCCATCCGTCATCGTGACGCTGCGTGCTTGTAATCCAGCCGATCCCCCGTTGGATTCTTTCGTCCAGATATCCGGCGCGCAGAAGAAATCTTATCATATCACCGGTCCTGCAACCCACCGCCACCGGAGGTTGCCAGTTGAAGGTGAATCCTCCTGCATCGGTTTGACTCGCGTGCATGATGTATTCGGCGGTGTTCTTCACCGCATCCGTCCTCCTGTCCAATCCGCGCTCTACTGCTTCCGCAAAATACCAGACAGGTCCTTTATAGAATAAATCAAAGTTCTTTATGTTTCCGAGTGCGCGCGTGTTGTTTTGTAAAAATTTTGTGATCTCCGGGGATTCGAACAATTTCATATAGGATTCAGGATCCCCGCCGTCGGTGGTGATTTCTTTTTTAGTCAGATATCGGATAGATGGATCCCCGTCTTCCAGGAGCCATTCAACCGGATCCATGTTTAAATATCTGCTTTTCAAGAATGCCATAATGGGTACGTCCCGCATCTGATTTAACGATAACCGCCGTGTGCGATTATGTCAATTAGTTTGTTTTACTATCGTGATGAAGAAAAAAGCACAAGGTGCCGGAGCACCGCAAAAAAATCTTTGACGACCCGGAAAATTACGGCGATTTCATTGAAATCAGATTCTTTATAAAGTATAATAATTACGGCATAGAGGTTCAGACGTAATCGGCGGCCGCGCGCCCAGTATAAATAGTTATTGAAAAAATATAAGTAAATAAGCAGTATATGCCGTAAATATAAATGAATAGGTTTCTCCCTGTTTTTATAACAGGGGATGAGGCGATGCATGGAAGAATAATCTGGTGATTTTGTTCTTGTTGATGATATTGACCGGTGGTTTGTACTATTTCTGGTGGCTTGCCCGGACGAGCACGATATTCAATGACGATCCGGTCGTCAATATACTGTTAACGATTTTTACCTGCGGCATATGGGGCCTTTATCTGAGCCTCAAATATTTACAGAAATCCGAGATATTGAACGGCAGGGACGTTAAATGGTATATGATTTTCTTTTTACCGCTGGTGTTCATTTACCCTTTGTTCATCCAGCATAATATCAATGAGAAATATTTTCCGGGCAGGTAGGATATACGGGAGTTTATGATGATAGTGCGATGCACACGATGTAACACGGCATACTCGGTCGATGACCGTAAGGTTGAAAACAAGAAATTTGCTTTTTCCTGTCCGAAGTGCGACAGCGAAAATATCATAGACAATCGCGGCGCCATGAGGCGCGCCGACCGCGGTGCGTTGAGGCCGACCGCGGCGGGCCGGAAGGCGAGGGATGAGGCGTTTGATGAGCGCAAGGGCGGTTTTTTGAGCGAATCAGGTATGGCCCGGGAACCTCGAGAGTCGCTGGATGACGTCATTAACACAGGCGAGGAATTTCCGGCCGAAGACCGTTTGCCGGTGGATAAGGAAAGAGGGATTGCTGAATCTGCCGAATCCCGTGAGATCGAGCCTTCATTCGAAGCGGTCGACTTGCCGCCGGCGGATGATTTAAGCTCGGAGCTTCCCCTTGACGATTATTTCCCTGATTCCGGAGCGAAAGCTGAAAAAACCGATGCCGCGCAGGAGAAGGAATCTATCTCAGGAGCGGAGGGGACAGGGTTACAGCCGGTCGGAGAGGGATCGGATCAGTCGGTATTTGAAGAGCTTGGGGATATCAGCGAGTATAAATCTGACAATGAAATGATAAAGGATGAGATGGATTCTGAATCTGCGCCCAGGGAAGAGGGAATTTTGGCCGAATCCGACAATGAGGCCCGTTTGTCCGAGGATGCAAACGTCATTATTGATGAATTCGAACCCCTGGCCGAGGAATCCGTTGATGAATCCGTTTCAGCGGATGGAAAATCTTTCCTGGAAGAAGAAATTAAAACCGAAGAGGTTTTTCCGAAAGATCACACGAAGGAGGAAGAGAGTATTACGATAGACCTGGACGCACTTGATATCGATATCGATCATGAGGCGGAAAACGCAACAAAGGAAAAACCCGGGATTGAGGCGGAACCTCCCGAAGCCGAAACGCATGCACGATCCGCTGATACGGGTGTTAGACGGGAGGACGATGAAAATATCACCATAGATCTTGACACTCTCGACCTCGATGTCGAGGAAGATAAGCATTTATCAAAAGGGGAGAGCAGGGAAGAGCTCGATCTGGATATTTTTGATTTTTCCGAAGAGACCATTCAGGAACTGGAGGATAGGTCAGAAAAAAAAGAGGACGAGGACATGACCCTTGACCTTGACAGCCTTGATATTTCCCTTGATGAAAGCGGTGAAACAAAAGAAGGCGAGATATTGAATGAAGACGATAAATTAACCCTTGCGGATGCAGGCCTTTCCCTTGATGAGCTGACGATTGACGAATTATCCTCGGTGTCCGGGGAATCGGAAAAGATACCGGAGGAGGACATTACGCTGTCTTTCGATGAAATCGACGAAACCGAGAGAGGAGGCGGTATCGATAGGGAGATGGAAGAGGCTGAAACAGTGTTATCGGAGTCCCCTCATTCAGGGGATGAGCTTCTTGAGGATTTTGATGATCTGTCAATAACAGATATTGATATCGATTTAAAGGATCAGGGCGAGGAAGCGGGAACGGAACCCTTTCCCTTTCTTGAACCGGAAGATGAATTGATTGCGATTACAGACCGGGAGAAGGCGGGGCCGGAAAAGAGCGGTCTTTTCGAAGAACTGTCCGATGTCGTCCCGCACGGGGCGGTGAATTTTTCGATCGATTATTCAATAAAAAATTCCCGGATAGGCGCCCTGTTGAGATTGTCCGGTGTTTTCCTGATCGGATTGATTCCGCATTTTGCCGTATATGCCGTTTACCATATGCTTTCATTTATTCTGGGTGTTCTGAATTACATCATCATCATTTTCACCGGGAAGAACGTTGAGGATTTCTCGGAAATACAGGAAAACTCGCTGCGCTATGCATTGTCGTTGGGAGCTTCGCTGATGGGCGTAGTCGATGAGATGCCCGTATTTGCGGGAAGAAACGACATCGATCATCCGGTACAGATGAGAATAACCTACCCCTCTCGGTATTCGAAGGTCCTCACGTTCCTGCGCCTCACCATAGCCGGTATCGTTTTGGCCGTTGCACCCCATCTGCTGGTTCTTTCATTCCTGACCCTCGTTGCTTTTATGTGTTCTATAGCCGGTATTGTATCTGTGCTTATTGCGGGAAGATGGCCTCATACCATGTTCGAATTTATGACTCGTTACCTCAGATATTCCGCCAAGGTGCTCGCCTTCAGCACCGGTGTCATAGACGAATATCCTTCATTTACATTCAATTGACCGGCAATCTCGTCAGTCGATGATTTGCACCAGCACCTTCCTGGTCCTGGGCCCGTCGAATTCGCAAAGATAAATTCCCTGCCATGTGCCGAGCTGCAGCGCGCCGTTATCGATAATGACATACGCGGAGCATCCGATCAATGAAGATTTTATATGAGCGGGTGAGTTCCCCTCTCTGTGGCTGAATTGCTGATGTTCAAGCTTGAGATGGGCCAGGCCCTTGAGTATGTCTTTCATTACCGCGGGATCAGCATTTTCGTTGATCGTGACGGCTGCCGTGGTGTGAGGCGTATATATGAAACAGACGCCCCGGGTAACCGCGCTGCGGTCCACGGCCTCTCGCACGCGGTGCGTGATGTCGATGATCTCTTCCCGTAATGTGGTATCGACCGTAAAAGTATCCATGTATACCTCCTAAGCGCGTACGAGCGATTTCATCATTGCGGCAACGCTTTCAGTAAGCGCGGAAAGATTATATCCTCCTTCCAGAAATGCAACAATCCTTCCCTTACAATGGCGGTCAGCCACCGCCATGAGCATGTTCGTAAATTCTGCGTATGCGTCCGAGCTGAGTTTTATGGAGGATAACGGGTCTGATCGGTGCCCGTCGAAGCCGGCCGATATGAGGATTATCTCCGGACTGAATTCTTCAAGTCTCGGAATAATTCGATGGTGAAACGCATGAAGATACTCATCATCGCCGTTTCCCGCCCTCATGGGAATATTCATTGTATATCCGCGCCCTTTTCCTTCACCGGTTTCCGTTTCTGAACCGGTCCCGGGATAGTGGGGGAACTGGTGCAGGCTGATATAGAGAACCGAGGGATCCCGCTCGAAAGAATGCTGCGTGCCGTTTCCATGATGTACGTCCCAGTCAACCACTGCGATTTTTTTAATGCCGTGTATTTTCTGAATATACCTGGCCGCGATGGCTATATTATTGAATATGCAGAATCCTGCGGCGTAATCTTTTTCCGCATGGTGCCCGGGAGGACGGACCGCACAGAATCCATTGTCGGCAACCCCTTTCATCACGGTATCGCTCATTTTGAGCGATCCGCCAACAGCCATGAGAGCCACCTCATAGGATTCCCTGCACACCGCGGTGTCCATTGAATCCAGGTGAGACACGCCGCTTTTAATCTCCTGTCCCGCCCGCCGAATATATGATGGTGAATGAATCAACTCGATATATTTCATTTCCGGGAACGCGGCGGCAACCTTAACCAGATCATTGTAATAAGGAGCGGCGGCGATGGCTGAGTGGATCGCCTCAAGGCGTTCCGGCCTTTCTGGATGGCCCCATCCTGTTGTATGCCTCAAAAAAACAGGATCAAATAGATATGCGGTGGTCATACGTTGAAAACGTTTAATACGGCTCTGACAATCTGTCAAATTTAAATAAAGGCTGCCATAAAAATAATTGATGCCAAAAACATTATTGACAGGCATTATTAAAATATGATATTTGTAAGTAAGGCTCCGTCGACAGGTTCACGCCCAGTCAATGCATTATCATATAATCGCGTATGATACAGGCACGCTGGTGTACAGCATACGGAGAGCGCATTGTCGATGTTTCGGCATGCATTCGGAGATTTTTTTACATTACCCTGAGACATGAGACCAATGATGCTTCCCGTCACACTTCAGTTAACTTTTATTGATCTATTTTCCCCCCGATGGTAACACGGCTGTTTGATTATTTTTACAGGAGGGTTTCGTTTGCCGGTGCCGTGGCGATCTTCTCCACCACGTGGTCTTTGGTCGCCTCTTTCTACGGCTTTTATTTCGTCCTCTCGATAATAAATTTCACGACGCTTGAATTGTTTTATTTTCTCACCCTGTTGATGGCGTGCACCATGATCGCCATATTTGTGCATCTCTGCCATTTCGGTTTGTTCCATCGATTCGGATTTTCCGGATTCAGCAGGACGGTGCGAATTATCAATACCCATTTTGACAAGGGTCGAATTTTTTTGAATTCCGATGCCCTCGGGAATAAGACGATAGAAGAGCTGTACACCTCGTTATCCTCGCTTTCGGTCCATAACATCCTTGTCGCGATTGCAAATACTTTTATGGTAATTATCGTGATGGCATGCGCCATGTTTGTGTACTTCAGAGATTTTGAGAAGGTTGCGTACTGTGTGGTCGGCGGTATACTTGCTTCAATTATCATCGGGTATTGCACATCGCTCATCACCGAATATTTCACCGGACCTTACAAGGTACGGCTGCAGCAGATTCTTTTTCAAAGATCAATACATGTCAAAACGAGGAACATATTGAGCTTCAAAATTAAGTCGATCTTCATTCTTATCCTCGTATTTTCGAGCATGATCATTTTAATGATATTGATCCGGAAGAGCGAGAAGGCGCTTTTTGAAATTATCGTCTTTATAGGTTTGAGCCTGGTCTCCGTCGGTTTATTGATTTTTCTTATTATAAACACGATCAACATATCTCTTGCAAGTATAAACCATGCCACAAAAAATCTCGCCTCGGGAGGGGACGGTATGTTTTTTCCCCCCTTTTCCGACAAGGAGTTCATGCTTTTTTCAGACAACTACAACAGGGCCGCCCTCGAAATCAACGATATACGTGCAGACCTTGAAAGCAGGATCAGTAAGAGAACCGAAGAATTGAGCGCCGCGTATGAACATGTGAATAAATTGTACCGGCAGATCCAGACCGACCTTAATCTTGCAAAGAGGATACAGAAAAGGATCATGCCCGAGAATTGCGACGGGATCAAGGGCCTCGATCTTACCATATACTATTATCCGATGGCCGATATCGGGGGGGATATATACGATATCTTTCAAATGCGGCCCGGATACGTGAGAATTTTTCTCGCCGATGCGATCGGTCATGGAATACAGGCAGCCCTTATCACGATGATCATCAAGGGCGAATATGAGAAAGTTAAATGCTTAAAAAGCATGCAGACCCTTCTGGAAAGGATCAACTCCTCGTTCATTGAGGTATATTACACGCTCAATGCTTTTTTTTCATGCATACTGGTGGACATTGATTTAAATCACGGAAAGATTCGATACGCGTCCGCCGGGCATCCTGACCAGATACATATCTGCAACAACACGATTGAAATATTAAGGCATACGGGCAGGCTGATCGGCATAAAAAATGGCTCCCGCTACGAGATCGTTGAAAAGGATGCATACGCACATGACAAGATTTTGCTTTATACCGACGGTTTATTTGAACAATTCAACGATAGAGAAGAAAGTTTTACAGAGCGCCACATACTTGCGCTGGCGAAGCCCCGAATGTCATCGCCCATTCATGAACTCCAAACCTCGATCATCGACGGAATGAAGGAATTCATGGGGGAAGGCTTCGAACGCTCGATCTGCGACGATATCACCATGATCGGCATCGAGATCAAAGAATGACAGAGGGTATTTTCGATCCCCACGGTCACCTTTCAGGGATACTTCCCTCATATGAATTCAGAAAGGAACAGCGCGATTTGTCCGCTTTTATTTTGGAGCGGCTGTACGCATCTGAAAACGGTGTCATTGAGGCGGGCACGGGCACCGGGAAAACCCTTGCGTACCTGGTTCCGGCCATTCAGTACTGTCTGGATCAAGATAAAAGAATAGCGGTCTCAACCGAGACAAAAACTCTGCAGAAACAGCTCATCGATAATGATATTCCGATAGTCAGGGAGATTTTCAACAGGTATTTCAATATGGACTTTTCATTCTCTCTTTGCCTGGGCAGCTCCAATTATCCATGCCGCATGCGCTTTGAAGCGGCCTTGATGGGCGGGAAGGTCCACGCAGGCGATCTGGATAAATTGCAAATGATCAGCCGGCTCTTTAATCAAAAAGAAATTTTCACGAATTTTGATCTGAATCTGCCCGGATACCTTTGGGACGAGATTAAAAGGGAAGGGGACTCATGCAACGCTTCCAGATGCCCGCTTGCATCCGGGTGCACCTTCCAGATGGCGAAAAGACAATGGATCCAGTCCCATCTGCTGGTCATAAACCATTATCTTTTTTTCGCAAATATCGCATCCGGAAAAACATATCTACCCCCCTTCGATATCGTGATTTTTGATGAGGCGCATTCAATTGAGGAAATCGCCGCGTCCCAGATCGGATTCAATCTCGGACGACAGGAG
>Ga0307445_10001611_pt1 | contig 12667 bp, 12 predicted proteins | sample SalMarSW160330MG_FD_202147 | JGI IMG/M metagenome (GOLD analysis project Ga0307445, IMG submission 202147) | Salt marsh sediment microbial communities from the Plum Island Ecosystem LTER, Massachusetts, United States - SW1603-30 | ecosystem: Environmental > Aquatic > Marine > Intertidal zone >...
CATATAATGTAAAGTTGGTTCCTCACGCTGGAGATAGTCATGAAAAAACATTAGATTTATTTACTAGTTATGTTCAGAGCTTTTTTGATTTGAATGGAATGCAGTGGCAATTTAATGTTGTATCAACGGATACTTTGAAAGATGCAATGGTCAATCCAGTAGATTATAGATGGTTATTAGTCAGAGTTTCAGGCTATAATGCATATTTTACGAAATTAAATAAAAATATGCAATTAGAAATAATTGAACGACATGAATATCAACCCAAATAAATTAATTCCTTTTCTATTTTTATATCTTTAAGTAATGATAGACAAAACATTAATAGTCGATATTAAAAGAAACGCATTAGATGATGGTCCAGGTATAAGAACCTTAATATTTTTTAAAGGATGCCCTCTTTCTTGTGTTTGGTGCCAAAATCCGGAGACAAAATCTCCTTCTTTGGAATTATCGTTTGATAAACAGATGTGTTCTGAATGTGGGAGTTGTATAGCTTCCTGTACCCAAGACGCTATTGATTTTGAGTATAAATTTCGCATTGATCGAAGTAAGTGTAATTTATGCGGTAGTTGCGTTGATAATTGCCCAAATTCCGCTTTAGAATTAGTAGGTAAATCATATTCAATTGAAGAATTAATGGAAATTATTTTGAAAGATAAAGTGTTTTATGATAACTCTAAAGGAGGGGTAACTCTCTCAGGTGGTGAACCTTTATATCATATATATTATGTTTATAATTTATTAAAGGAATTAAGGAAAGCTAATATTCATAGTTGCATTGAAACAGCAGGGCTCTATAATCGGGAAAAATTTGAGGAATATATTAAACCCCATGTTGATCTCATATATTTTGATTTGAAAATATTTAATCCCAAACTTCATTCCTATTATTGCAATGTTACAAATGAACGAATTTTAGAAAATTTTGAAAATCTTATAAAGCAAGATGTGATAGAAATCTTGCCAAGAATACCATTAATTCCATCTATAACAGATAGAAAAGAGAACTTGCGTGCATTAGCAGATTATCTAAGCTCATTAAACGTCAAAGAAATAGGATTATTACCTTACAATCCCCTTTGGCTTTCTAAATCTGAAAAAATCGGGATTGAACAAAGTTATAATCATTCTGAATGGTTAAGTAAAGAAAAAAAAGAAGAAATTAAAGAGATATTTTCAGACTTTAAGTTTAAAGATTTTTAAACTGGTTTACCTTGTGCATCCCATCCTCTAATTTGATAGTATTTTTCTAGTAATCCTTCTAATGGAGGAATATTACCTTTAGATCCACCCTTTTCAAGCGGAGTATAAAATCTCTTCCCAAAATTATCATCTGCTTTGGTTATTCCACACTTAACATTAAAAATTCTTTTCATTTTAACGATTTCTCGACCTGCTTTCATAAAATCATCAACTGTATAAGACCTACCAGTGATTCCATTGAGACCGTTGATCCAAGGTGTGAGTTTGTGAATGAACCAAAATCCAAATATACAACCTCCAGCTGCGGAATACGCTTCGCTACCATCTTGAATTTTTACTACGGCTTCAGCAACATCATCCCCTGTGCCAAACTTATCTACTCTTTCAGTTAAACCAATTTCTTCTTTTTGATTCATGTAGGAGGATAAATGCATCGGTTCATAACAATGATATCCGCCTCGAGGGGTTGTAGCATAATCTAATGCCGTGAGATTATTAGCTCGTGGTTCATGAGCTGGAATCTCAAGCCCTTTTCCATGCATTGAAAGTTCATCTGGTAATCCCTTTAACTCACAAAAAGATCTTACTCCTTCAGCTAAATCGTTACCAATTCCTTCTCTATAAGCAATTTTGGTGAAAAGCTTTTCAATTGATTCAATATTGCCCCAAACATTTTCTTCAGTAAAATTAAAACCATCTAAGTTATCACTAATTAATTTTCTTTCAATTGATTCAAGAAAACATCCTACAGCAGCCCCAAGGCTAATTGAATCTAGTCCAAGATCATTAACAATTAAATTCCATTTGATAATTGTTTCTAAATCATCAACCATTAAATTAGATCCTAGCATTCCAAGAGTTTCATATTCTGGACGAGTTACCCATTCACCTTCATACTCTAAGAAACCCCGGCAAGCTGTTGGGCAATTAAAACAACCATGCATTTTTACTACTCCTCTAGCCTGCATTGCTTTTGCTCCAAGTTTTTTAATCCCTATCCACCGTCCTTCTGTATAATTCTTGATAATTACATCTCCTACACTATACATAGAATCAATATGAACAGGTGTCCCCGAATCAGCCATAACCATTCCTAATGCTGATTTTTTTAATAATTCTCTAAGTTCTTTAGCAGCATCATTTACTTTATCTTTATCTTGAATAGGAACTTTGTTAGTACCAAGAACCGCAATAGCTTTTAAGTTCTTACTACCCATTACAGCACCCATTCCACATCTTCCAGCAGCATGGTGCTTATCATTGATTATACATGCGTATTTTACTAAGTTTTCTCCCGCAGGACCAATCGTGGCCACTTTAATTTTATCATTTCCAAGCAGCTCTTTTAATTTTTCATCAGTTTCTTGCGTTCCTTTACCCCATAATTCGGATGCATCCTTTAATTCTGCAATTCCATCATTTATCCATAGATAAACTGGAGTCTTGCTTTTACCCTTAATGATGACTAGATCATAACCTGCAGTTTTTAACTCCTTACCAAAAAAACCTCCTGAAGATGCTTCCCCAAGAATTCTAGTTAGCGGCGATTTTGCTGTAATGAAGTATCTACCACAAAAAGGAATAGCCGTGCCGCAAAATGGTCCAACTGAGAAAATTAAATGATTCTTTCCATCTAATGGATCAACCTCTGGAGAAACTTCTTTTGTGAAAATTGCAGTTGCTAAGCCCATTCCTCCAATTAGCTCAACTTCCTCTTTACTTTTATAATCTTCATATTCTATCTTATTTGAATCTAAATCTACTCTAAGTATTTTAGCGATCTCAATCACCTTTATTTATTCTATTATGTAATATTCCCTCATTGTATTATTTATAATTTGTCAATTTGCTAGAAAAATCAAATCTTGACAATGATTAAATTTACACTTCTCCTTTGAAATTACTCGCATTTTAGATAAAATAAAAAAATTATCGATTTCTTGGGACAATAATTTCAAGATTAGACATGGGATATGATGAACAAGGATGAAAGTAATTACGTAATTTATCCGCAATTCTTCTTTTATCATCAAAAGGATTCACGAATATTTCACCAGATATTAATGCAGAACGACAGAATCCACAGGAACCTGATCTACACCTGGAGGGTGGTGCTAATTTTGCTCTCTCTAATGCTGTTAAAACCGATTCAGTTGCTAATGCAGGAATTTCAGTTAATAAAGATCCCATCTCTACTTTTATTGAAAAGGTTTTTCCAATGCATTCTTTAGGATAATTTGGAATAGATAATGGGTTTCTTATTTCTCCAAAAACTTCCTTACGTATTCTTTTATATGGCAGATTAAATTTTGCTAATTCATTCTCAACGAATTCATACATGATTTGAGGACCGCAAATAAAAAATGAACATTTATTTATATCCACGTGTTTCTGTATTATTTCAGCATTAATGAATCCTTCTTCACACCCTTCTAAGTGAACTTCCTCACAGCTTAGTACATGAATGATTTTTATTTGATTGGGGAAATTCTTTTCAAACTTTCTGAATTCATCATAAAAGATGATGTCATCCTCTTCACTACTTCCATAAAATACTGTTAGTTTAGCATTAATTGTTCCATTTATTATGGATTTTGCGATTGATCTGAATGGGGTAATGCCTGAACCCCCTGCTATTCCTACTATGTGATTTAAATCCCTTAGTGGTTCAAAATAAAAATTACCTTCGGGACCAGAACTTTCTATTTTAGAACCAATTTTCCAATTATCCCATATATATTGAGTTAAAAATCCATCCTCTGCTTTCTTAATTGTAATTTCATAAAAACCATAAAGACTATCTAATGGAGATGAGGAAATTGAATAGGGACGTGTTATTATTGTTCCGTTTATTTGTACTTTTAGACTCAGGTATTGTCCTGCTCTAAAATAAGCTGTTTTCTTTTCATCAGATTCTGAAATAAGACGGATTGTTTTTGTTGACTTCGTTTCTTCTCTTATCTCACTTATGACTAATGTTTGCTTTTCAGGATGTAATTTTCTGGACAGATTCTTGATTGGATCATTCTTTGGGAGGTTCGAAGCTTTTTGTATCAATTTGCTCCTTTTAGAGATCAGATTTTTAAATGCAAGCAAATCTCTAATATTACCTTTTACGCTGAGATCAAACTTTTTATTATGGTTCTTCATTATTCTCCCTCCCTAATTTTTTGTAAAGTTAAAAATGCTGATATCTGTCCAGAAATTAAAGAATTAGTATAACTTACTCCTTGTGAAGAATATCCTCCACATATCTCTAAACCCTCAATATATTTCTCATCATTCATTGCCATTAATCGTGGAATAAACGAATCCCAAGGATCACTTTCATATCCATACGCAGAACCTTGAAATGCACTTGTATATCGTGAAAGGGTTTGGGGAGTAGCAATCTCAATTTCTTCAATGTGATCTTTAATTGATATATTAAGTGCTTTCTCAAATGATATAATTAAATCATTCGCAATTTTAGATTTTATATTGAAATAATCCTCTGATTTCACGTTATCCCATACACCTGGTAAGAAAAAGGTTGTTATCATCAACATTGAAGTATTTGGAGGACTACAATCATTTATAATGTTATTTAAACAAGTTGTTGCTTGTACCATGGGTGAATTTAATGTTTTAAATGATTCATATATTTTTTCTGTATTCATTGAATTAAAAATGTGATAACTGTAATTTTTTATTCCTAATTGTTCAGCAGAAGCATTTAAACCTAAATAGACCGAAAAACAACTAATTGCGTGTTTTCGGGCATTAACAAATTTATAAGCGATCTCTGGAACCTCTTCCTTTGGAAAAATTAAATTGTTATATAATATAGTGGGAGAGGCGTTTGAAATAACATTATCCGTTTGGATTTTATCTCCTTTAGAGGTTTGAACTCCAATAATCTTACCATCTTTGACTAAAATCTTTTCCACCCTCGTATTATATTCAACTTTTCCCCCGTTTTCTCGAATTTTAGATTCTAAAGCCGTTGAAAAATCGTGTGTTCTGTATTTCGGGAAATATGCTTTCCGAGTGAGGAAGTAGTAATGCATAGCTGAATAAAAGGTGAAATTAACCCTATTCGTCGGGATTCCAATATAGATCCAATATGCATCTAAAATTTCTTGTGCTTGTTGAGGGATTTTTAAAGCATTATTAACTTCATCTAAACTATATGGAACTGATTTTAAAAAACTCTTATACTTTTTTAAAAGCACGTCCTTCTCTGGATTACCTTTTGATTCTGTAAGATAGGTAATGGCTTCATTGATTTCCTCTGATAAAGTTAGATAATTCAAGAGGGAGTCTTTACTACCAGGAACGGCATTATCTATTGCTGCTACAAAATCCTCAAGACCAAAAGGGACTACAATATTAATCGGATCGTTTATATCAGTACATATTAATCTAAACGCCTCAGGTATTTCTACAAATTCGACTTGCAAACCTAAATCATCCTCGAATAATCTTCTAATCGACCCTTTATTATCGTGAGGACCATAGTCACATAATTCATGAAGAGTACCTTCAAATTCGAATCTGCCCCTTACGAAACTAGTGGCAAACCCCCCTGGTAAATTATGTTGTTCGAAAAGAATTACCTTTACTCCTTCTAAAGCAAGTTGAGCCGCAGCTGTCAAACCACCATTTCCGGCTCCGATTATAACTACTTCATAAAATTCATTAAATTTCTGATCACTCATGTTTTAACTTCCAATAATTATCCTTATACCTTAATATTAAATTTGATATCAAGTTCTAATGAATATATGGATTCCTTATTCTATATATACCTAGTTAAATTATCATGAGGATTGAATGAATAATTAAATGCTTAAAATGAATTCTATTCATTTTGGTTAGAATTTAATAGAAAAGAAAAAAAATTAAGGATTTTTTACAAATAGTTTTTCAATAAATTTCGGTAACATCAATCCAATGTAGAACTCCAGAGTACTTGTAAATAAAATAATTCGAGCAATAACGTAGACTAAAGTCATTGGAATAGCGAAGTCCAATACCGTGCCAATTGTGAATGATAAAAACGCAATAAGAAGGAATTTTCCTTTTAAACTTATCACTCGGTCTTGCTCTTTTATAGAGCTTATTGAAAATGAGATTCCCACATATAAAAAGAATACAAGACTCACTATAAAATAAATCTGACTTGGTACCGACCAATTTATCATAAATGGTGATGTTCCAGTTTCCGCGATCATTGAAATATCAGTAAATACGAAAACCAAGAAAAATATCTCATAAAATATGTTGATTGAGAGGTTCAAGATAAGGATTATATTTTTTGTTCTTTTTTTCTTAGGTAAGACTTTTAAAAATGCAATAAGACCTAATACGATTGTTATAGGTAAAAAGGCTATGCCAAATACTATAAACGCTTCAATACTCACAGGTGCCGATGTGACTAAAGTTATTATAAAAATTATTATAGTTGGCCACCAAGGAGTCGTGAGACCAATCCAGAATAATCCAAAGAGAAGGAACTGGCTTTTTCTAAGTTTAAAGTATTTTGAAATAATAATCAGTCCTGTTATAATTGAGATTATTACAAATATCAAGGTAAAAACACCATGAATCATATCCAATAATTCGATTGCTATTTTAGATCACCTTATGATTAATTATAAAAAATTATAGGAATAACTTGAAAAAAAGCTTTTCGCATACATTTTTAGAAAATATTATGGAGTGTTCTTCTCTTGGGAATATCATCCTAATACTTCTTTTTAAACTCATTATTAATTCTGAAATTAATAATTCTGTATTTATTGTTGGTATTATCATTTCTATTATCAACAGAGTAATTGCAATTGCCATTACAGCATCACTAAAAGAAACTAATCTTTCTAAATCCCCTCTCGATTAATTAGAGATGATTTGATTATTATTATTATCTAATATTTTATTTTCTTCCATTAAATATTCCTTAATATCTAATTTATCCTGTTAATTGCCTTTTGTTTAAATAATTTTTCAATCTTTTTATTAAACAGTCAGATAATTTCGAAGAATAAATATGTATAAGATGTTATGTTTTTTCAGTTCATCCAAACAAAAGGGAATAAAAAACTTAATTTAATTACTTAATTAGGGATTTTCCAAATGCTTTTGCGTTTTCAAAATCTTGTGCATTCGGTCGACCTTTGGTTTTTTCTAGATATTCTTCTTGCTTTTTTCTTTCTTCAAGAGGTAATTTTTCTAGCATTTTTAACGTTGTTTCCTTCGGAATGCCCAGGTTTTCACCTACACAATCAAATTCACCTATTACTTTCGAGTTATTTTCTTCAATTGTTTGGAAAATTCTATTAAAAGCTTTTTGATATGCAGTAGGACTCTGATGGGTATTGAAAAAAGCGAATTTTGGAGGATATTCTACAACTTTATTCATGAAAACCGTTACTTTTTTATGTAATTTTCCAGCATATATGCCTGACCCTAATACAACGAGATCATAATTCTTTAAGATTGAAGGATCTGTGTCCTCTATTTTAAAAAGATCCACGTCTTCGCCTTCTAATCCTTTAGCAATACTTTGAGCTATTTTTTCTGTATTTCCTGTATTAGAGAAATAACACACCATTATTTTCACTATACTATCCCTCTTACTATACTTTATTGACTTTAATCTTATAATCCTTATAATAAAGACGTTATCTTTTAATAGGTATTGCCTCAAATACCTCTTTTACTTTATCTGGAGGAAAAACATCAAGACTACCATCCTCATTTTGAATCACGCAACCAGAATTAACCAAAATCTTGAAACGTTGCGCAGTTTCCTTAGGATTGCCTGCACAGACAAATTGGCAATTACCACAAGTGAGTTGGATAGTACCCGTTCCACCAAAAGATGCTGGTTGATATCCACTTGAACTATCTTTAATAGGAGGTCTTTTCTTTTGACTTGTCATTGCGAGAGACTTTAGTCGCAATACTTCTATATCGTTTTCGGGATAACCATAACGTCCTGGAGACCAACTAGAAAATTTACCCGAGGGGTGTAATCCATTCGATCCACCACATGTGAGAAAACAACGCATTTTATTGATCCGTTTAGAATAACTAAATGTATATCCACCTATTTTTATAGTAGTTTTTTCTGTAGGCGAGAACATTTGATAAGCACATACTTTTGTACAGATCTTACACTCATCACAAAATGTCTCTGATTCTGGAATCGGTTCTGTTGATTCAAGTTTTGCATCAGTAACAATGCCTCCTAAAATAATAGCGGTCCCATGCTCCCTTGTGCCAACATTTCCTGACCAACCAAATGATGCGATTCCAGTTCGAACCGCAAGATATCTTAAAGAAAGCTCGGGTGGTAAAGTGACTTGCCATCCCGGGATATCTGTTCTATATTGATTATTGGGAAAAACGGATATAGCTTTATAACCTTGTTCAACTAACTAATGCTTCACATGTTGAGATGCTTTCCATATAATTTTGTGGATGTTGATATTCTCTTCTTCATGAATCCCACGAACGCTTGGATCTTCTTTTCCTAAATATTTCAAAATCATCTCTTTATCAAATGGTACATAAAAACTTATTGCTGATTGAGCTTCGGGAAGGAGATAGGTAATATCAGCTCCTTTAGGTCCGCCTGACATCGTTTCAAGCGTTGCAAACCCAACCTTTTTTGCTCCAGTTTCGAGCAACATTTCCTTTATTTGGTTTTCTAAAGAAATATTAATTCCCTTTTACTCTTGATTACTTTACTAATATATTAAAATATTCAAGATCTATAAAAACTTTACATCACAGTAAAGAATTGAACTAAGAAGAACATTTGATATCTCAAGATATAAATTCATTCACAATTTTGATTTATTTCATCGCAGGCGAAGCATAACAGTAATCACAATTATGTTTACAACGAAAAATACCCGTGTAACCTCCAATATCTTTTGATTTGAAGCACCCACAATCCTTACGTTGACCCGAATCTCTAACTTTTAAGATCTCTTCACCAATAATTGTTTCAATTTTAAATGCATCTATGCAATGAGCTTGTCCTATTCCTTCGATTTCCAATAAATCTGGCTGACAACAAGCCTTCATCTTAATATTGTTTTTAATACAGATTTCTAATAAACTTCTAAGAATCATTTTTTTCTTTTCTAAGTTTAAATCGATGGGGATATAACCTCTCGCGAACATTCGATTTTTAACTTTAGAATACATGGTTGCAAAAGAAAAGGTTATCTCATCTAATCCCATTGAAGAAACATTCTCAATGATATAGCTGAACTTGTCTATATTATTAAAAATTCGATTATTTCCCTTCTTCTTGTAAAATACAATTGGATCAAACCTATAATTTACGGATGCCTCCCCAAATTCGTTAATTAACCATTCTAACTGAGTGAATCTTTCCTCAAGAGAAATTTTTACATTACTTTCTAATTCTGAAGGGGAATTGATGGTAAATTGAAATACATGTCCTTTATATGAATGAAATACATCAGGATTGAGTTCATAATACTCGATCCAACTATGAAAATTTTTACTCCACCAAACCCAACATTTCACATCTTCGGGATTTAAAGATACTCGAGACACTTGTTTTCGGTTAAAGGGATTCTTTACATCAACAAATCCTTCTTTTATTCTTTCAAGAACCCATTTCATTAAAAATGCAGGAATATCTGTTCTACGAGAACAAGAGATGATTTGGGTCCTAATTTCCTTTAATGCTATATTTTTTTCCATTATCCGAAATCTCTCTCTATTATGAAATATAAATCTTCATTGCTTCAATAAAAAGTTCTTGTTGATCAACTAGCGAAAGTTTCTTATCTCTTTTGATTAAATCTTTTTCACTCGCAATTTCATTGATAAATTTATTTAGCAATAATTCTTGAAAAATAACTAAATGTGGATTGTAAAACGCTTTCTTTTGTTTAATATCTTTCCTAAGAAGTTCTCTGAATTCAGGTTCAAGCCAAATACGAAAAGGACCAGGACTATGTTCTGCTTTATGTTTTATCTTGAATTGACTCTTTAACGTGTAGATAACTTCATAAATTGTTTTGCAGATAATTCGGATTTTATCTTGATTCTCCTTGTATAAATAATTAATAGGGACTGGGAGTCGAAGGTGTAATAATAAGCCCATTCCCCGCCTAAAGTTTATATGACCATAGCCAAATATAATTTTTTGGAAACCATTTCTTTCAAAAATATTATTAATTGATGCAATGATTTCTGGTAAATGTTTAGGAGGACTTAATACATCCTCAAATCCAGGAAAGGCGATAAAATCAGATATATTATCTGAAGTTTGAACTAAAAGCGCAAATGTTGAACGTTCTTTAAGAAATTCATCAAATTCATCATCATTCAACCATTTTTGTGAACATTCTGTAACAGATTTCATAATTTCCATGAATGATTCCACTTCATTAACCGATCCTTGGATAAGTGTAGCCCATTTGATAGTTTCACTCAAATTAGCGAATTTTCCTGGAAGTTTAAAGGGGGAAATAACAAATTCACTAATCAAAGGAAAAATTTTATTCTCTAATACTTGTTGTAACCCATTAAATGCTGAATTTATATCGTCTCCAAATATAATCGCTTGTTTAAGATCCGTCTCTGGTTGATATAATTTGAATGTTGCGTTTAATACTATGCCAAAATAACCGTTTCCTCTTACAATTTTAGTAAAATAAGGATCATTTTTGGATATATTAATGCATTTTCCCTCTGGAGTCATTATTCGAATCTCCTCAAGCCAATCTGATACAGAACCAAGTTTACCAGAAGTTACGCCACTAGCATCAGTAGAAATAATACCCCCTATTCGAACCGGTAACTTAAAAGCGCTTGCTGGTTGGATTGGAAAAATGTATTTGTTATTGCTCAAGAGGGGGATTTTTTTAATTAGATCGGAAATCAAAACGTTTTGCTCAACGTGAACTATTCCTTTTTCCAAATCCACGTGAATTGATTCCTTATTTGAATGAAGATCGGCAAGATCAACGATTATTCCAAAATTAGCATAAGCTCCCGATAACCCTGTTTTACCCCCGGCAAAACTAATAGGCACTTCGAACTCTCTTGATGCATTTATAATATGACGCAATTGGTTTTCAACTAATGGTCGAAAGATAATATAAGGAATAATATGCAGTAAAGAAGTATCTTTTATGGCACCCCCTTCTATCAAGTTATTAACTAACATTACATTTCCAGAATTAATTGGTCTTTTTTGATTGTTTAACAATGCGTTCGAAATTGAATTTTGTACTAAGAAACCGCAATTTTCCATTTCTTTAATGAAGTCAATCCAATTAATCTTCTTCTTTAGTTTTAAAATCAAATCGGCACGATTCGTCATTATCTCTAAATTAAAATAAGTATTTACTATTAAAAACAATTTTTAAATAGTGAAAAATTAACTATTCTATGATTCCCACGATTGAATGGACTGAGGATAATAAAGTCAAGATGATTGATCAAACGATTTTACCTCATGAATTAAAGTTTTTAGAATTTACAGATTATAGAGATGTAGCCACTTCGATTAAAGTCATGAACATACGTGGTGCTCCTGCTATTGGTGTAGCCGCTGCTTTTGGAATGGCTTTAGCCACAATCGAATTTAAATCTCTCTCTAAAGACAAGTTTCTTTCATCAATGAAAGAAGCTGCTAAGATCATTAAAGATACAAGGCCAACCGCATCAAATTTATTCTGGGCAGTAAATAGAGTTTGGAAAATAATCTCAGATTTTCCGGATAATCCTCAAACTTTGTCAGATCTAGTGGTTGAAGAAGCAAAAATAATGGCGCAAGAAGATATAACTGTAAATAAAAGTATTGGAAAAAATGGTGCTAAGCTATTAAGTGATGGAGATGTTGTTTTAACACATTGTAATGCAGGATCGTTAGCTACTGTTCAATATGGAACTGCTTTAGCTCCCATTAGAACAGCAATTGAAGAAGGTAAAAGAATAAGTGTAATTGCTGATGAAACCAGGCCAAGATTACAAGGCGCAAGATTAACAGCCTATGAATTGCAATATGATAATATTCCTGTGAAAGTTATCTCTGACACATCATCTGGATTATTAATGCGTCTTGGAAAAGTGAATAAAGTAATTGTGGGAACTGATAGGGTATCTTCTGATGCAGTATTTAATAAAATCGGAACCTATTTGGTTGCTTTAGCTGCGAAAGATAATGAGATTCCTTTCTACGTTGCAGCTCCAACTTCAACACTTTCTCTTCAAGATACTGTAGATGATGTAATAATTGAACAGCGGGATCCAATGGAGGTAAGTAATATACTAGGAAAAGTTCGAATTGTTCCAAAAGGAGTAGAATGCTTAAATTATGCTTTTGACGTGACTCCATTTCGCTTGGTTAGTGGAATAATCACGGAGGATGGTGTTTTCACTCCAGAAGAAATGTTATTAAAATATAAAAAATGATTTAAAC
>Ga0307445_10001615_pt1 | contig 12645 bp, 12 predicted proteins | sample SalMarSW160330MG_FD_202147 | JGI IMG/M metagenome (GOLD analysis project Ga0307445, IMG submission 202147) | Salt marsh sediment microbial communities from the Plum Island Ecosystem LTER, Massachusetts, United States - SW1603-30 | ecosystem: Environmental > Aquatic > Marine > Intertidal zone >...
GGGGAGCCTTTATTAAGATTCGATCTAATGAACCAAATATTCCAATACCTCAAAGACATTGGAAAAATTGAAGAATTCAGATATTCAATAACGACGAATGGAACTTTGTTAAGTACTGACATAGTCAGATATTTAAACGCATATGACATCAAAATTTCTATTCTTGTAAGTTTAGATGGCCCAAAACAAATCCACGATAGGTACAGGGTTTTTCCTAATGGAGGACATACTTTTGATCTAATTATCGGAAACCTAAAAAAAATAAAAAAAGAGTATCCAAGATATTTCAATGAGAATATTGCTTTTTCAATTGTTCTGGCACCTCCATATGATTTTGAATTAGTTGAAGATTTTTTTCTCAAGAGTTCAATTACTACGGGTTTGTTCGAGCGATCAACTTTTTCCTTTGTTGATCCTTATGGGACTACTTTTTTTAAAGATTTCAAACTGGATGACGAAGAAAAAAAGATAACTGACAAAATTACTATATTGAGAGAAAGATATAAAAAAGCTTTAGTTGATAGTAAATACGAAAATTTGGCAATTGAAAAAAAATTTTTTGATCAAGACTTTTATTGGATCAATTTTCGACCAATGAGCATGTTGGATCAAACATACCCCCCACAAGGGACGTGTTTTCCAGGGAAAAGAAAATTATTTGTAAATGAAGACGGGAATTTTTTTATGTGTGAAAGGGTTAATTCGAATTATGAAATTGGAAATGTCATAGAAGGATTTAATTTTAAAAAGATATACCAATTCCTAAAAAAATATGAAAAATTCTTTAAGGATTGCAAGTATTGCTGGGCTTTGCGGCTGTGTTCCAAATGCTTTAATTCTATCAGAAAAGGAGAGGATTTTAATGAAGAACGAAGAAATGATTTATGCAAAAGGAAGCTTAATACAATTGAGACAAATTTAAAAGAATATTGTGAAGTTCGAGAAAAAAATCCCAAAGCATTTGCTCCTTTTCAAAATATACAAATTAGCTAACAGCTCAATGAATGAAGTATGCTAAAGAAGAAAGCTGTTATAAATTTTTGATTCGACAAAAATAATGCAAAGTGATATTGTTTTGCTGTAAAGGTTGACATCAGAGAAATTTGGGGAAAATGAAGAAAATTGCCGGTCATCTCATCCTCCTCGGAATTTTGTTTTTTTTCCTATCCGCCCAGGAGATCCAGCATGAAGCCATCGCTATTAACATCGAAGTGGCCGTAAGGGTTTTCGATGGGAAAACCTTCATCGATACCCTGACCATTAATGACTTCGAGGTACTGGAAGAGGGAATCGAGCAAAAAATCGAAGCCGTCTATCTTATAAAGAAAACAAAAATTCAAAAGCAAGATGAGTTGATGGAAAATGAAAAGCCTATTAAGACATTTGCCCCGAAAGTGAGCCGTAATTTTGTCCTTGTTTTTGAAAGCACAGAATACGTTCCAAAAACAGCAGACGCTATCGATTATTTTTTCCAAAATGTCATGGAATCCGGTGATACACTGCTCGTTACCACCCCCGCAAAAAGCTACACATTCAACAAACGGTCCTTTGGAAGATATTCTAGAGAGGAAATAGCATCCCAATTGAAAAACAAACTGAGAAAAGATACTCTCATCGCTAACCGAAAATTCAAATCTCTTCTTAAAGAGTATGAAAGCCTTTTGCAGGTTCCATTTGAGCAAGACTTACATAAAGAGACTCTGAAGGGAATCCTGAGACAGCTCAGGGATCATATTTATTTGAGCGAGAAGAAACTTTCTGATTTTTCTGATTACCTCAAAACGATGGAGGGCCAGAAACACGTTTTCATATTCTATCAAAAAGAAGTGATACCCTCGCTGCCTGATGCCGATCCATTTGAAATCATGGATCTTCAAAAAGATGTGACGTTCGATGCCGGTAAAATTAAAAGAGCTTTTTCAGACAGTTCGATTTCAGTCAATTTCATTTTTATAACAAAAACTCCAGAACTTTTCGACATGAGCATGGAGCCAGCCCGAGATATCGACAAAATCGATCAGTCTGCCCAAATTTATAACGCTTTTAGAGATATCGCCGTGGCCACGGGAGGGATTGTGGACAGCTCGGCCAACGCAGAGTCATCATTCCAAAAAGCGGTCAATGCTTCGGAAAACTACTATTTGTTGTACTACACTCCCAAAGAGTACATAGCCGATGGGAAATTCAGGAGAATCGAAGTCAAGGTTAAAGGAAAAAACTATAAGGTTTTTCATAGAGCAGGCTACATCGCCGATTAAAAATAGTGAGAAATAGACGGTGCCTTCCAAGTTTTCATTTTCCATTTGTTATTTTCTGAAAGAGCAAGCTGCTCAAAGACGCCTTCTCCACAGATCCTCCCGGATTATAAACAACAGAGCAATCCCCATGATAGATATAGATTGGCCGAAAAAAGACACCTAATAAATTCAGTCTTTGGCTATCAGTTTTTTTATTTCCTTTATGTATTCTTTTATGTCTGGAATATCCTTCTTGAGTATTCGAAAGACTTTCTGGTCATCCACTTTCCAGTATAGATGCACAAGCAAATTTCTGAATTTGGCCATGCTTTTTAGCCGCTCGACAAGATCATCAGAGAGCATCTTCAATTCTCTGAGAACCTCGAAACAATCGGAATGGTCATGTGGAGCCCTGCCTCCAGCTCTGGCAACAATGTGGTTACACACATCGATGGCTCCTTCAATGGCAACGATTAGATTGTATTTGGCACTATCGACTTTATCTGAATTCGAAAGAAAATCCTTTTCCGGCAATTGGGCATAGCCATCAAGTTTGCGCAGAGATGAGTTGATCTCGCCCAGGAGCTGCCGGATTCTGTCGACATTGAACTCAGGCACCTACGGCCTCCCTCAAGTAGATTTTAGCAACGGGTTTAAAATCAAAATAGTCGCTCCATGTGCGGCAAAGAAAATCTTCTCTGATAGCCATATCACGATCAAGAATCAATTCGCCTTTTGACGCATGGTAGCGAAAACTCAAAGGGGCAAAATTCAGGATTTTCACATCTACAGAAACATCTAAAGATTTCTCGAGCTTCAAAGATGAGGATATCTCAAAATCGACAGGATTTGGCTCTGCCGTTTTTTGGTCAAGGAAAATAGCAATATCGATGTCATGGAAGTCATTTCCCATCAGAAAAGAGCCGTGAATGTAGGCAAAAACAATGTTTTTTTCCTGAGACAGACGATTCCGCAGTTCCCGGATGATCTTGTTTTTTGCGGCATCTTTCAAAATCATGATCTAAGCCATCGATTTATCCATTCCAATGAAAATTATCTGATTTAAGCATAATGATATACAGCCAGAAATGCAAGGTTGAAAATCAAAAGATAAGCTTACATCAATTCGTTGCAGAAGAACCTTCGGCAGCAAACTGGCTGCGAAAGAAATCCAAAAAGGGATTCCAGTCATTCAATGATATTGTCCTATCTACCAATCATATTGGTTATATAACCAATTTTATTGGTAATATAATCCCTGATAATCTAGAAAATGTGAAGTCGAATCTGCATGGAGACATGATTGATGAGGTGGAGCCGGAGCAAGAGGCTCCGGCTCCGTGAGGCACTATACGCTTGACGCCTATCCTTTTAAAACTACTTTAAATAACGATTAGCAACCGCTAAATTTCTCATGTAGAATAAGATTAACCAAAATTTTAATGATTGAGTTGAATCCTCATGGCTAGGCTAGGTCAATTTTTCGATAAGCTCGACAGGAAAGCGTTCCTCCATTTCCACATCTGGGAATTCGCCTACCGTAGCTTTTTTAAGGAATATGCCCGTCTCTTTTTGCTCAAAGCCATGCTCAAACACCCTGTCAAAACGGCAAAAGGACTGAAGGACTATCGCCGTTTCATCAAGTCGCAGGGAAACCTTTTTCCTCGGTACCAAAAATATTTAACTATCCCGGATGAGAAGCCGTTCCAAAATAAAATCGCACAACAAAAGAATGGCCCCTTGCTCGGCTTGGGATTCTGCCTCAAACCCCATGATCCAGAAAACAGCAGGCAGTCATGCCCCTCTGGCCGGGCGAACCACGAATGCCTTTATCTTGAAAAGAGGGAAACTCAAAATATTTGCCAAGGATGTGCCATCTACAGAATCGCCAAAAAAAGCTTGGAACTTGGATGCCCTGTCTACATCATGACGTCCGCCCAAGACATCGCCATCGATTTCCTCCTTCCTCAGATCGACAAAGGACTGTTCCCCACAGCGATCCTCCTCCTTTGCCCCTATTCTGTCCAAGCGATCCTGCCGTCGCTTTTTATATGCGGGATCGATGCCTATCTCCTCGCTTATGACAGCGGATACTGCAAAGATTACAAGGAATGGCGGCAGGCGGATCTTGGCACCAAAAATGACATGACGAAACTGAGCGAAGAATCTATGGAAAAACTCTTCGCATGGCTCGGTCAAACCGATATCCCCAAAATCACCCCCCACTCATTCAGCCGCACAGGCAACATTTTCTATCCAGAATGACCCGATAAATCGCTATTCTCCCCATGTTTCATTAAATTGCGCTCGGTGTTTTATGTCCAGATCTTCAGAAAAAGATAGGCCAGCCCACTGGCTGCCAACTGGATGGTGAGATTGTCCGATCCATGGAAGGAGACAGCTTCGACCAAAGCGAGAACAACAGATAACACAAGAGAAGCGATCAGGGCTTTTGCAGCCGGTAACTGATAGAGATACACAAAAAACAAAAAAGAAAGAACCAGGGAAACAACAAAAACAGAAAGGCTTCCCTCCAACGATCTTTCTGCCACTTTCACTTTCCTCAAACTCGGCACCTTATATTTGTGCTTGCCGAACCGAACCCCTACCGGTTCGGCAATAGCGTCGGCCGCCCCGCACAGGGCATAGCCCATGATGGCACACCCTCCAAAAAGAAGATTAGAGATCAAGCCGCCTGCGGCCGTAGTCAGGTAAGGAACGACGATAAAATAACCCCGGCGGGGAGAATCCTTTTCCCTAGCCATGGATTCGAAAAAAAAATTCCCTTCGCCTGCCATTGCCGAATAAAAGACAAAAATGCCCATTCCTATGCCGAGGATGTTCACGGCCGGCATTCCGCCCCAAATGTGGAATCCGGCAGCGGTAAAAAAGATCAGGAAGTGAAGCGTTTTCCGCGTGTATCCGGTTTTCCAGCCGGCGTATCTCTTGAGGGACCCGGCCAGAATCCCGCTCACGAGGATGGCAGCCGCCGATACGATGGCATAATACAAAACTTGCGGATAGGGTGGTACAAAATCCAGGATCAACTCTTTCATCGTATCTTGAAGCGGACGTAGTTTCTGTATTTGGGGAAGGCGATGGCCAGCTTGTCCTCGACGATGATATCCAACAGGTATTCTCCTTTTTCTTCAGGATCGTAGGGAAGCTCGATCCGGACTTTTTCCCTTTCCAGAAGCTGGTCTTCTGTCCATCGCAGTGTTTTGGCCTGTTCGATCCAGTCCTTTTTTTTGTGGTTGTGGTAGACATTCACTTCGATCCCCAATTCGCTTATAAACGAACCATCCTTTTCCACAAAGTTTATCCGCGTCACAGGAATGGAAATGCGGATGTTGCCCTCATCGAAATCAGCCTCGAAGGTCAACCGTCTTTTGGCTTCTTCCCTGCTCCCCGGTTCGATGAGGTTCAATTTGGCCGCTTCCAGAAAATGGAACAGATCCGGCTCGGGATCGCTGATATGCCACCTCCCCATCCGTCCCCGGTTAAAGGTCACATACAAACGATAGCGCCAATAAGCCCAGGTCTCTACCCTCCGGCCTTCCGGTTCCAATATCCTGCGCCCGTTGTTCATCAGGGCCGACCCATCGAAGATCAGACTGTCGGGCGGGCCGAGGACGATGTAAATCCTTCCTCTTTCCGTATCCCATCCTCTATATTTATCCTGATTTTCGGCCGTCAATTTTCTTTTAGCCGGATTCCTCCAGCCGAACCACGTGTTGGCGTACTCAACCCTCTTTACAAATTCGGCCTTGTTTTCGTTTTGCTCTGTGCTACTATCCGGATCCCGGATCCGCCAGAACTCCTCGATAAAGTCTTCCCGGGATTCTCTATCTGGGAGGCGCTTGTAGATTTCGATCTCCTCTTTGGTCATGATCAGACGGGTTTTTTCATAAAAGGATTCATAAAAGGGATCTTGTTCTATGTCGATGGGCGTCCGGCATGCAGCAGTCCAAACCAACAGGATGACCAATGGAATGACTTTATTAAACCTTTTCATCAGCCGTCATAAAAATTATACTCCCCTTCCCCCTTCAAATAAAGTCTTCTGACTCGACAAGGCAACTTTCTTACTACTTTTCTGAATCTCTGGCCTGAATAAACGATTTTATTATTCAATCTCAATATTTCTTGAATTACTGCGATAAGTTTTGATAGTATCTTTCTGGGCGGCAAAACAGCCGCATAATACATGTTAGGACTATAAGAGGGGTAATATGCCAAACGAAAAAATTGAAAAATTGGCCGTATTAATAGATGCAGACAACGCCCAAGCTTCTATCGTTGACGGGCTGCTATCGGAAATCGCAAAGTTTGGGACAGCTAATGTGAAAAGGATTTACGGTGACTGGACACTTTCAGGCCTAAAAGGCTGGAAGGACGTTCTTTTACAGTATTCGATACAGCCCATACAACAATTTGGGTATACTACAGGGAAAAATGCGACAGACAGTGCGTTGATAATCGACGCAATGGATTTACTTTACTCGGGCAAGTTCGACGGTTTTTGCATCGTATCCAGCGATAGCGATTTCACCAAGCTGGCTTCAAGGATAAGGGAAGCCGGTCTTTTTGTGTATGGATTCGGGGAGAAAAAAACTCCCAAAGCATTCGTTTCTGCGTGTGATAAATTTATTTTCACCGAAGTGCTGCGCTCCAAAGATGATTACAGCGAGAAAATAAGACGAAAGACAACCGGCGAACTCAAGAAAGACACGAAACTCGTCAGTTTATTAAGAAACGCTGTCGAGGCATCATCGGACGATTCGGGTTGGGCTCATCTTGCAGCCGTTGGCAGCAACATTGCAAAGCAGGCACCGGAGTTCGATCCACGAAATTATGGTTTTAAAAAGTTGGGGGAACTTGTATCCGCAACAATGCTATTCCAGATCGAAGAAAGAACTGTTGGGGATGGGCCCTCAAAGGCAGTTTATTTAAAAGACCAAAGAAAGAAATAAAGAGAAAAACTTCTGACAACGTAGATGAAAAGAGCGTTTTTATTCATCGCTTTACTTGCCTTCACTTTACAAGCATTTGCGCAAGAGGAACAAAAAAGCTCATACATTGAATATGAGTATTCAAAGTGTGGTGATAGTAAACTTAAAGCATATGTCTTTTCCCCAGAAATAAAAGACTCAAAAGAATCATGTTCAGCCATAGTCATTTTTCATGGTGGTGGATGGACGATCGGTGAACCGGCGTGGGCTTTTGAGCTGGCACAACATTATAAAAAACTGGGGATGGTGGCGATAGCCGCACAATACAGACTATCGAATCAAAAAGATGTGACTCCTCTCGAAGCTATGTCCGATGCACGGGAAGTGATTAAATGGATGCGGATAAATAAAGATGTTTTACATATAGATCCTAATAAAATTGTTGCTTATGGCTGGTCGGCTGGAGCTCATCTGGCTGCATCAGCGGCTATTTTCAATGATTCACTTTCAACACCAAATGCTCTTATTCTTGTGTCTCCTGCAGTTTCACTACAAAAAGATGATTGGTTCAATAAAATATTACTGAATAGAGCAGAGATCGAATCCGTATCCCCTGATAAAAATGTAAGAGAAGGAATGCCTCCCACCATAATTCTTCAAGGTCGAGACGATACTGTTACGCCATTAGCCGGTGTTCAAAACTTTGCCGATAGAATGAAAGCTGCGGGAAACTATTGTGAACTAATAATTTATGATGGTGTTGGTCATCTTTTTACTCCATCGAGTGAACCTGACGATCAATGGCCTAATCCAGATCTGAAAATTAAAGCAGAGGCAGCTGCCAAAGCGGATGAATTCTTAAAATTATTTGGATATATAGAATAAATGCATACATGAAGGAAAAAATTCTTCGATTCAACCTTTATGTGGGCCTGCTAGTCTTCGTCATTTCCGTTATTCTCCTTATCCTACAATATTCCTTCATAAAAACGTGGTTTTATTGTTTGGCGTGGTGGTCTTTTATCTTGGTGATGGACAGCCTGAATTTCAGGAAAAGAAGAGTCTCTCCTCTTTCCGAATCCACCAAAACTTTTCTTTTTTCAGCTTTTGTCTCGGTTTTTGTCTGGCTCATCTTCGAACTCTTCAATTTGAGGCTGAAGAATTGGCATTACCATGATCTTCCTTCTTTTACCTTTGAAAGATGGCTTGGCTATTTCATTGCCTTTGCTTCCGTGATTCCTGCCTTGCGGGAGATCTCTTGTTTTATAGAAGGTTTTCTTAGGAAAAAAAATCTTGCCCTGTTTCAGCTGAAAGTCCCTCCTAATTTCCTAAAACTTTTTGCCTTTTTAGGTATGCTTTTCATCTTTTTAACCATTGCCTGGCCTCGATTGTTTTTCCCACTGGTCTGGCTCTGTTATATCTTCCTGCTCGAGCCTTTAAATTACAGGCTGAAGAACGCAACATTTATCGCCGATCTGGAAAAAAAGAACTGGACAAAGATTTGGAGCTGGATTCTGGCTGGTCTTGCGGCGGGCTTCTTCTGGGAATTATGGAATTTTTTCGCAGGCTCACACTGGGAATATACTCTTCCCTATCTAAATTTTTGGCGGGTCTTTCACATGCCCGTTTTCGGATACACAGGATTTATGCCTTTTGCTCTGGAAATCTTCGCTTTTTATCAATTGTTTGGGTGGGTGCGAAAGGAATTAGAAAAGAGAATTCTTATTAAGACTTCGCTTTTTCTGCTTTTGATTTTCTTTTATCTCGGATGTTTTTACCTGATCGACACCCATTCCCTCGTTCGATAAAAATATCCTTGCTTCTTTATTTATTCGATCACAAACCAGGTGAATGATTTGGGGGCTAACGTCACCGGGATTTCGACCCGGTAATTTCTGTCGAGTGAATAGGTGATGGCCTTTCCCTCCTTTTTCCTGATTTTTGCTTTCTCCGAGAGCCCAGTAAAATAAAGAGGCAGCACCAAACGCTTATCGAGCGTTTCGTTCGTCGGGTTGTAAACCATGGCGAACCCTTTTTGCCCAAGCCAGGGATTCACATGCAGAGTACAATCCCAATCCCGTCCATCCGGCCGGCGTACGTGGATGATGTCGGAATTGAGGATGTCGCGGTATTTTTTGTACCAGTTCACCGTTTCCTTCACTAACCTTTTTGTTACCTCTGTATCGTAAAGCCTAGTTCCTCTGTAACAGGCCTGCACCCCGGCTCCGAAATTCTGGATGAGATGGGCTTCATAGGCATCCAGGTGTTCCGAAAGAGGCTCCAGCGTTGCCGCTTCCCCTCCTCCGTGGTATTCGACCAGCGGAACGAACATCCACCCCATGCTGGGTGTTTTTGTCCAGGTCCCATCATAGATGTTCTGCCGCCCGAGAATGATCTGCCTTTCTCGCGGCAGGGACTAGTTGGTCTCCCTGTACCCCATTCCGGTTTTGTTCGACCCGGATAAAAAATACCAGTCAGGCACATTTAGATACACGCCTTTGCCCCGGCACCATTTGTAAAAATCCGTGATGGTTTTCCACTGAGTCCACTGGGAATCTGTCAGTCCCCAGTGCCCGGGATGTTTTGTCGAAGCGCAGAGATCTCCGGGATAAGACCCGTCGTGCTCCAAAAGATCGAAGCTTGACCTTTCAAAAAATTGCGTCAGTTTGCGGAAATACTCCTGTCCCCATACGCTGCCCAGGCAGGGGGAGTTGTTGAAAATCGCGCCCCCGGTTTTTCCTGTCTCGGGATTGATGACATCGTGTTCGTCGCTTATGCGCCGGCTTGCCAGAAGGGAATAGCCTCCCAGCTCGATTCCCTTTTGATGGGCATATTCGGCCAGTTCCTTGAAGCGATCGATATACGCGGGATCTTCATTTTCCATATCGAGTCCGCTCCCAAAACTGATGATCACCATCTCGAAACCGGCTTCGATACACTGATCGATGGCTTGGCGGATAACAGCCGGATCGGAACTTGTGACGTGCATAAAGATCGGATTCTCCGTGATCCAGGGTGCGATCGTCCGGTACATCCGGCGCTGGGCCAATCCATTGCGCTCCCGGTCTGTCGAATCGAAGATGAGCTCGAAGGTCCGGAATGACTCGAATGTCTCATTCGGCTTAATGGCGATCCCCGGCCCTAGCGGAGGCCGGCTCTCGAGCAAACAGGGTGTCAGCCGCTGGTAGTTCACTTGAGTCGAATATTGGGGATCCGGAACCCAGTGGGTCGTTTTGTTGGCTGACTTTGCGGACATGCCAAAAAACGCATAATCGCTCTCCACGTGCATGTTGGGGCGGCTCCATTGCCTGTTTTCCTCGACCGCCACCTCTGCCTCCACAAAGGCAAGCACCTCGCTTGTAAAACTATCCAGTTGGATGGTTTCGCTTTTTCCGTTTGTGATTGTTATCCATTTGGACAATAGAGGGATATCATCGTACATCTCATAATGGACGGATACCTCCACCCCTTTCAGTTCATTCAAGTCGGAGTGGAAATCCATGGTGAGGGACACACCCGGAGGAGGCCAGGGAAGATCGGAAGCATAACGGTTGTGTTTCCAGGCAAAACGTGGCTGGGTTTTTCCGATCCTATATTCTGTAAACTGAAAAGCGCCTTGTTCGGCACTCATAGTGTCCAACCACTCTGGCAAGAGATAGGCATATTCGACTTGACCGATAAGCCCTCCAACATCGTATGTTTGTCCATCGATCTTTAGAACCGCCTCAGGCTTGATCCCTCGGAGGATGGATTCTCCCGTCATCAGATTCGCAAAACCCACCGTGGCCGCATTCGGTGAAAGCCTGAAAGAACGCTCGATCAGACCGTTTGTCATCACCAGGTCTTTATCATTATTTTTCGTTTCAATCTCAGCTGGATACTGCCCTCTTGATAAAAGCCAATCCTCGATTTTTCCCATTTTTGTCTGCCTACACGATAAGAGAAAAAACAAAATAAGAGACAAAATCAGGGAAGTTCTGGCTATTCGAATCAAATTTGGCAACACAGTTTACTCCTATTTGTTTTACGAATTATAATGTTCTTCTCTACACAAATAAAGCAAGCCGGTTTATTTCACAAAATATTATTTTCGAGCCTTGTGATTGTCTCCGACTAAATTGGATGGGTGATTGCTGTGGGACAAAAAGGTAAGTTGATGCTATCTCAGCAAAGTTTGTCAATCAGCAACATATCCGGCACGGTGTGTGACTTTGTATTTCTTGCCTTTGACCTTCACCTCGATCTTTTTGAACTTCCCGTCAGCCACGTAATTTTTCGGGGTGTAGTACAGCAGGTAATAATTCTCAGTTGCCTCGACAGCCTTCTCAAATAGGAATTCCGGATTTGAGGAACTATCCACCGTTCCCCCAGTAGCATCGGCCAGCGTCTTGAAGGCATTAAAAACATCCGAGGAAAATTCCTGCATGTCGATGAAGGCATTCCTCTCAGCCATTTTAGTAAGAAACAGAAAATGGGCTGAAATCGATGAGTCTGCATAGGCCCGCTCGACTGCATCGACATCTATGGCATAACCTCCGGAGGGAAATGCCATAATATTGGCAAGCATCATATCTAATCCGGGGTTATCATTAAATAGAGTGGAATATTGGGTCATTATCCTGTCCGGGACCTGAGGAATGTATTCTCGCTGATACAGGATGAACACGATCTTCTGTCCTTCCATTTTTTTCAACGCTTCGCCAAAATCGATGAGTTTTTTCTGCTCAACTCCTCTAATGTTAAGCAACCTGTCATGAACCGACTGATAAGCGGTGATGACATCGCTGATTTCTTGAGTTGAGGAATATAGAGATGAACTATACTCATCTAACATAGTCTCCACATCGGAACCCTTAGGGGCGATCAGCATTCCCAAAGCGCGGACAACCTTCTTCATCTCATCTATCGTGTTCCTGTATTCCGTGTTTCCCATCCTTAAGTCTTTTTTCACGATATTCTTCAAGGATTCTGCCATCTGATCTTTCGTCTTCATATTCAGCGACTCCGGTGTCAGCCTGTAGCTGCCGGCAGGGGTCAAAACCCGGACGGAATCGGATGCCTGCATCACGTTCTGAAAAAAGTAATCGATGACGTCATCGATCTGGGGTAGATATTCTAAGAGCTCGAACACAAAAACAAACTGCCTCTGTTCTTCTGGGGCAAATTCCTTTACCCTATCCTCCTGTTCAGGCACGGCCTTCTCTTCGACGCTCTCTTTTCGCTCGATCGCCCTTTCTTTGATCAAATACACGGCATCGATATCCTGTTTTTTCCCATCTTCATAAATGACAAAATCCTTGATGGTGAGATTCTCGATGAATTTGTTCCCATCATACACCCTGACCGGCACTTCGATATTGATGGCTGTCGCTTTTTCCTGGATTTCCTGGTCCTTTTCCTGCGTTTGTGTAGGGATTAGTGTAGATGCCAGGATAGGGATGCTTGCAACGAATAGA
>Ga0307445_10001616_pt1 | contig 12645 bp, 10 predicted proteins | sample SalMarSW160330MG_FD_202147 | JGI IMG/M metagenome (GOLD analysis project Ga0307445, IMG submission 202147) | Salt marsh sediment microbial communities from the Plum Island Ecosystem LTER, Massachusetts, United States - SW1603-30 | ecosystem: Environmental > Aquatic > Marine > Intertidal zone >...
CTATTTGGGATATCAGTTCCTCAAGCGCCTGTGCCGCGGCACGTTGCGAGGAGATAAGTTGGTCGAGATCTTGTTGGTCCCCGGAAAGCACTCCCGGCGAAGACGAACTGTTCCACAGGTCCGCGAGTACGTCCTCAAGATTGTGCTGCGGCGTTCCGGGAGTGACGGCGGCGGGAGATGACGGCCGCGCATCGGTTCCGATTGCCACCGGCTTGTTGTCGGAAGCACTAATACGACGCGTTTCGCTTTCACTGGATACGACAGTCGCACTGGAAGCGACACGCATTGCTCGATCACTGGGCGACGCCATAATTAGCCCCACGCCTGCAGCCAAGACGCACACGGCCATCGGCACAAGAAGAATACTGCGATGGAACGGCATGCCTCGCTTCCAATCCGGGTTGAGCGCGCGCAGTTTCTGCTCTATCAGGTCGCGGTACGGGCCCACTTGTGCCTGACGGTAGAGTTCGTACAAAGAACTGAACCTCTCGCCAATTGCAAGCGAAAGATCAACTTGCAGCAGCGCGCGCGGCACGTTTACAGGCAAGCGTCGGCCAATGAACCATGCGACGAGCAGTACGAGGAATGGGATAGGTGCCAGCATGCAGATCTCGCCGCTGTCAAGGCTAATAATCCCCAGATAACCGGCAACCATCACGGACGCGATAATGAGCGTGGTAGCGAAAAAGCTTAGCGCTCCGATGTGCGTGCCACGAACAAGCCGCATTCTCCGTTCTATGCGCGTAAGGGTCTGAAAGAAGCTCGCCATCTTAATTACTCCTCAGAAGACGTCTGTAGAAAACGAGCACGCACGCCAGCAAAAAGAGCGGTGTGGCGTAGCCGAGCAGGTATGTGCCGAGGCTCGCTCCCCAGAACAAACAGGTGACAAACCCAATCGGGCTCAGCCACGGAACTGCGACCAGAGGTGCGAAGTAATAGACCATGAACAGTGCATATTTTGCCAGGAAGCCGAGCGGCGACTTGCCGCCGCTTCTTTCTTCGATCATATGGGCAACGACAGCGACAAGGAAACTCACTATTATCGAGTATAGAAGAATGAAGGCGAAGGCCGCCAGCCGTTCCGGGTAGATTCCACGGGCAAACGCGAGATACGGGATGGTCAACGCGACTGCCAATCCAATCTGTGCCAGGAGATGAACGCACATGCGGTATCCGACATCGTGACGCGCGGCGCTCATCGCCCCGAGCGAAAGCCCCAAGACGCCGAGAAAGAACATGAACACGTAGAAGTAGACCGGTTCGCCCGACATGAACGCAAGCGCACCGACATCCTTCACCTGATTCGCCGGCGGAAGCGAGATGACAAGCGCAATGCCGGAGAAGAGAAGCAGGCTGAAGAATGAATCGACATTCTCGGAACTTATCGGGTAGAACCGCTTGTCTTTCATCTTTCCCCCGCGATGACTATCAGCTTCACATCTCTCACTTTTTCGCGATGCAAAGCCGCCGATCTGTTCAAGTCGGATACCGCACCACCAATCAGCCACGTGCCTTGGGAAACGGCGTAGCGCGCAGCCACGACCGCGTATAGTGAAGCAATCTCTCTCCTATCAGGTAAGAACTCATCCGGGAGAATGCCGTCCGAGAGCGTGTAGGTTGCGTATCCACAAGTGATTGTCCCGATATCAAACGCAATCCCGTCATGGATAAACACCCCGTCTTCCAGTGGATACTCAAGTCCGTTCTCAATCGCAATGCTCTCATCTCCCGACTCGTAGAAGGAGACGGGGATCACGGAGTCAGCGCCGTCGCTGAGCAAGCGATCCTCTCCACGTTCAATGTCGACTGTGGCTGCTAGGTTCGTCACAACGTCGATATCATAGTTGTGTCCGGTCAATTCATGCGGCACTTCCTGCATTGCCGTCCGGTCGACGCTCACTGATGTCGTCACCGGATGAGACCCAATACTGACGAGACCGTGAGCAGCAATATCGTATCCGAGCAAGCCTTGAACAGAGAGATGAGTATTAATACGGTATATGTCTGCAATGCGTTTCGTATCGTTTATATAGAAACCGGCATAGACCGACAGAACAACAGATGCACATACAAGATACGCGGGCAACCGTCGCGACTTCCTAGTACGGGAAACAATCACCATAAGCGATAACAATACGCACACTACAAGGGCAACTGCGGTGGGGTATCCGGGGCGGGACACTTTCATACTATTGAGCATTCCCTGCGCTTCTCGCGTGATCCTTGCCGGGACAGCGGGGGACACCGCCTGTTCAAGAACACGAATCTGTTCCTGAGTAAGCGAATACGCATTCCGCGTTACCGTAAACGCGTTTCCCGCACCGTAGCGCTGTTGTATGATTACGGGCGTGCCGCTGTCATCTCTCATGATGACAACGGCTCCCGGGCGCAAGTCGCCAGCAAGTGTGTGATCTGCAGTGACACGCGGATCAGCAATTGCAATCAAGTCACGTACAAGTGGGGAATCGATCAGGAACACATCAGATCCGGTGAATACAACCGTTGCTCCGCCGGCATGCGTCCAACGGCAGATTGCCTCCCACTGCGCTTGTCCCAAATCGGTCGTCAGCCGCCCAATCCAAAGTGAACCTACTCCCTCATAGCCAATCCACGCAGTGGGAAGACTCGTTGCGTCGACCAACGTGCTGGAGGCACCGAGTGATGCAGAGAATCCGCCCACGGCGACGGCAAGAGGTGTTGGCGACCATCCGCTGCGCAGATCAACCGTTTCTTGCGCAATGGTGTTGCCTGCATCATCCGTCATGGATACGACAAGTGGATGGGCAAAGTCGTACAGTGGCAGTGATTCGGTGTATGTCGTCGATTCCATGCGCACAACGGGAAACTCGGTCGCGCTTGTCGCCTCTCCTCGCCACGCGTTTCCGATGTCTTGAGTAATACGAAATGCTCCACGAAATGGACGCTCTACACCAGAAACAGTAATCTGAATCGGCGTTATCCGATCGGTCACGAACCGGCCGGAGAACCCAACGATCACGTTGAGCTGCGGCGAAGCAACCGCCTCCGCCGTGACGAAAAGCAACAGACACAGAACTAACATACACAACCGTGAATATTCCATCATTGCCAGTTTCTTGCGGTTAGGATACGACCTGAATGCGTCTTGCCAACACTACACTCGCGCGCGTTCCCGAGCGATATTTGCATCCCCCCCGCCATAAGTGCGGCAACTATCAATATATAGGGTATTCCGGCCGGTGTCGAGAGCCAATGCCCCCGATTTCGACACAACCAAGTGCGGCGGTCGCTTCTCGCGATGCAAAGAAAGCTAGCTGCTATTGCGGAAGACGATCGACGGCAACAAGTGCGTCTTCGTTCAGCACGTCAGCGTAGATCTGCGTTGTTTGGATAGAGGTGTGGCCGAGTTGTTTCTGCACCAGCCTGATGTTGAATTTCGAGGCGCGATACAGCAAAGATGCGTACGTGTGCCGGCATGAGTGAATGGAAAACCGCTTTGGCAATCCAATGTTCTCGGCCGTTGTCTTGAATATGCGATACACAGCGGTGCGAGTCAGCGCATGACCCGACCGAGCGGATACGAACAGTGGCGCACGTCCCGCCGTTGATTCACCTACCGTGTCTTTCCAGGCGATGAAGCTTTCGAGATGGCTGCGCAACGCCTGCCCGATCTTCACGCCCCGTTTCTTGTTGCCCTTGCCGTTTCTTACGATGAGCGACGCGTTTCCATCTTCTATGATCACGTCCCGCATCTTCAATGCGCAGATCTCGGATACGCGCAGTCCGGAGTCGAGCGCAACGTGGAGGATTGCCCAATCGCGAACGGGGTTGCGGCGGCCATCTTGCGGGCCTTGGTCGGCGTTGCGGCGGCAGTGATCTTTGAGCATTGCTACCTGTTCCGGCGTCATGAAATCCTCGTGCGTGACTTCCAGGGGCATGTTCGTCCTCCTCTTGGCATCGAAAACGGTACCAAGGACGAGAGACGTGTCCACGGACAACTGTCGCAACAAAAGAGCACTTTTGTTGCGTAGAACGCGAGCATTGCTTGTAAATCCCTATTTATAGGCTGTACAGCTCACGAAGATGCAAGCGCGCCTCGCTGTAGAAATGAACTTGCCTCTATTTCGGATACGCCTGACCCGTTTGAGGCGATTTATGTGCCTCTCATTCGATCGTGAAACTTTCGACGATCTTTTTCTCCGCTCCCACTACTTCACCTTCGACCTCTATGTAAGGAGCGATGCCCGATCGGCTCAGCTTCTCTCTCAGTAGATCATCAAGCTGGAATATCCCGGCCGAGTTGGACATGCGAACGTGGATCCGCACCGGCTTCACCTTCCCGACCCCAATCTCCACCTTCTTTATCGCCATGGCGGAAATTGCGTGAATCGATGTAGATCCGCTCTGAAACGGGATACGCGCGCGCCCTGATTCCATATCGAGAGCGTCCGCCACCTTCACCACTCCCGCCTCTATGGTGAGCGGTCTGATGTCGCGCCGATGTGCATGTATCGCGTGCAATATCTCGCCTTCGACGATCGTCGCCTCACGCACGGGATATATGTCGGCGAGGAACTCCTCGATAATCGCCGGCGCGAGGATGAGCGAAAGATCCTCATGGCGGTGTCGGTGAATCACGTGGCCGATGTCGTGCAGCGCGGCGGCAAGGCAGACCACAACTTCTGCGTCTTCGACCGTAAGCTTGTGATCGGAAACAATGTTTGGCGAAATACCACCCGTCACGATCAGGCGAAGCATCTTGATTGCGATGTTGGTGACTATCTTTATGTGCACTGGCCCGTGGTCGTTGATGTGCATGCGGTCAATGGCCGTCACATTGGACGCGCTCCAGAGCGTAGCCAATCGCTCCGACCCGTCGATACGTGCGATAACGGCCTGCAATGTCTTGTTCCCATGTATTGGCACATTAAGCCCCACTGATCTCACCCCTGAGAGCTTCCCACCATGACTGCCGGGCAAGCTGAGATTCAGTGTTTGTGTCCCGGTTTTCAAGGAACTCGACACGTTTACGAAGGAACGCAATCTCCTCCTGCAATGCCGCCACCAAGCGGCTACAGTCGCCGGGTATGACTTGGTTTGATGTGAAACGAGTATCACGTTCATTCGCCCTAATATGCTTTATGTCAGCACTAGTACTCATAACGCTACTCGCTTCGCTGATTCTTAGTCCACTATCGTGCAATTCCTGTAACTGGCGCAGAAGCACAAGGCCCGCGTCAGCAACGAGGATCTGGTTGTTCGGACCGCGCCGCAGGTGAGGATAGAGAAGATCCTTGATTGCATCGATACGATTCCTGACCTGATTGTTGGTCGTAAGGCCGAGTGCTTTGCGCAGGTCGTTGATCGTGTACATGATTACCTCCGTTGACCAACCATACCGAATTTTCTTCCGAACACCAACGAATTGTCCAGGCGCGGCTGATCGGATAGCCTTTTCGCATAATGAGGATTCAGCTGTTAAATGAGGAACTATCTCGGAAGATCGCTGCCGGAGAGGTGATTGAGCGTCCGGCGTCCGTGGTGAAGGAGCTCGTGGAGAACGCCCTCGACGCAAAAAGTGAGAGTATAGGCGTCGCGCTCGTTGACGGAGGAATCAGGACGCTTGCGGTGCGCGACAACGGCGATGGCATGGGAGCGGACGATCTCCGGCTGTGCGTCGAGCGCCATGCAACAAGTAAGATTTCGCGCGAAGAGGACTTGTCCAACATCCGGACACTCGGCTTTCGCGGAGAGGCACTGGCAAGCATCGGAGCCGTGTCTCGCCTGCGGATCGTTACCCGACTTGCTGAAGAAGAGACAGCGCACGAATTGCGTGTTGCTGCCAGCGTGAGTGAAGGCATTCTCACAGCGGCACGTGCAAAGGGGACCACTATCGAGGTGAGTGATCTCTTCTTCAACCTACCGGCACGTGCGCGTTTTCTTGCATCGTCGAGGAGTGAGTTCTTCCACTGTAATCGAGTTATTCATCGTTTGGCCGCGTGTTCACCAGCCGTTGGCTTTACGCTTGGTCATGGTGAGCGACATGTGTTCTCATCCCCACCCGTGGCTGATCTTCGCGACCGAATCGGCCAACTCTATGGTGCCGAGATCGCTCGTCTGATGATCCCGATATCGGCGGAGAAGGACGGAGTGAGTATCCATGGCTACGTGAGCTCTCCCCAAGTTCGGCGCGGGAACCGCCGTGATCAGATATTGGCTGTAAACGGGCGTCCGGTGGAGGACCGGGCGCTTGCCTACACCCTTGCTACCGCCTATCGTGGCTTACTCAGGCCGGGGATGCATCCGCTCGCGGTGATCCTGATCGACATCCCACCTGAAGAAGTCGACGTGAACATCCATCCGCGTAAGATGGAAGTGCGTTTCTCTCGGCAGCAGGTCGTGCAGGAAACGCTGACGCGCGCTCTGCAGGATGCGCTCTCCTCTCGTTTCGTCGTGCCTTCGTTTTCGTCTTCCGACCGGGGTCGCTCGGCCTATGCTGGCACAAGAGACAATACTCCCGTAGATGGACAGGAACTGGAGCTTGAGTTACAGAGAAGGATCGGTACTCAGAGGCCCACTCATCACGACGAAAAAGTGAGGGTCGACAGGGAACGGCGCGTAATCGGGCAATTCCAGAATACGTACATCCTTGTAGAAACACGTGATGGTCTGGAGATTGTGGATCAACACATTGCGCACGAGCGAATACTGTATGAGCGCCTGATGGAGCAGTTCAAAGGCGGCACCGTGTCGCAGCAGCGGTTCCTCTTGCCGGTTCGAGTTGAACTGCCGTTCGAAAGCGCGAACGTCATCACCTCCGAGAAGGATACCCTCGCCAAACTTGGGATAGATATCGATGAGTTCGGTGGTGGAACATTTCTTATCCGCGGATATCCGTCGATCATCGTCAAGTCGCAGTCCCAATACGGGTTTAGGGAGCTTCTGGAGAAGATCGTCGACCAGCTCACCGACGGAACCGAGTTGAGAAGAACCCTGTTCGATCATTTGATGGCGGAGCTTGCCTGTGGAGCGGCAATCAAGGCAGGCGCACGCCTCTCGTTCGATGAACAGCAGGAGCTGGTCGATAGGCTGATGACGCTTGATAATCCGTACACATGCCCCCATGGGCGCCCGATCATCTTCGGCATTGAGCGCGATGAACTCGATCGTCGTTTCAAGCGTCGCTAGGGAACCAGCACCCGTAGTGCATTCGGAACGACAGTCACCGTAAACGAGTCTTTCGGCAGCTGGTAGGGTTCGCCGTCTATGTGACCAACCAGCTTCTCTGATGAAGATACGGTAACTGCCACATCTTGATGATAGGACACTTGCGAAAGCTTCAGGTGTTCACCTTTTCGTGCCTGCGGAAGACGAACAAGGCGCTCGAGTTTCGGGAAATCCCCGATTGCGCTTATGTCGATCTTGCCGTCATCGATCTTCGCTCGCGGGGCAAGTTTGAACCCGCCACCACAGAACTGACCGTTGGCGAATCCGAGCGAGATGCAAGTTTTCTCTTCGTTCCATCCATCGCCGCATAAGGACACAGAAAAAGCGGAGAATCTAAAGACTTCCCTTATCGCGGCGTAGAGATATGCCGGAGCTCCCCGCATGTGCTCCATCTTCAGCACATCCTGCGCCACTTTGGCGTCAATGCCGATTCCGAGCCCGTTCACAAAATAGCGGTCATCGGCAATGCGCCCGAGATCGATTGTCCGCTCATTACCGCTCACAAGAAGATCTACGGCTTTGCGTGGATCTGACGGAATATTGGTCATGCGGATGAAGTCGTTTCCCGTCCCGGCCGGAATGACGCCAAGCACAGCATTGGATCCGATAAGACCGTTTGCCACTTCGTTAATCGTGCCGTCGCCGCCCATCGCAACGATATGGGTGAACCCGGCTTCAATTCCCACTCGCGCGACATCTGTCGCCTCTTCCGGCTCATTGGTGTAGTGTAGGTCGTAGTCCACGTTGTGGCGGTCAAGCTCCGACTGCACCATAGGGAAGATCTCTTTGCAATGGCCTTGGCCAGCAATCAGATTCACGACAAGGAAGTATTTCGCGTTTTTCATAGCCGGCATCCTACCGATGCCGGGACGCTCTTGTCAAGGCGCAGATTCTTCGTTTGGATGTTTGACAGTGCTTCTCTCAACATGCTATACTGAAACTGCCAATCTACTAGATCTGAGAACGGGCTTGACGCATGCCGCAAGGCACGCGTCAGAGGCAGTTGTAGCGCCGTACGTCCGCGACTGAAGATCGTAACGGGCGGCGGTCAAGGAGGAAAACAGTGAAAAAAGTCTGGCTACTTGGTCTAATCCTAGCATTAGTATTTGGGGTGCTGGGAACCGCACAGAGTGTTCCTAACCCGGACACGCTTGTGTACGTAACATTCGCCGGATGGGATTCATTCGATCCGGCATGGGTTTATGATACCGCGAGCGGCGAAGCGATGTTCCATCTTTATGACACGCTGATTGGCTACGTGGGTGGATCGACATCCGACTTCCGCCCCGTGCTCGCGACAGAGGTGCCGAGTGTCGATAACGGCGGTATCACAATCGCCGCGGATGGCTCGGGTACGGTCCGTTTCCACATTCGCAGCGGCGTCAAGTTCCATAACGGCGACGTAATGACCGCGGAAGACGTGGTCTACTCTATCCAGAGGAACCTGCTTGCTGATCCGACCGCAGGTCCGAACTGGATCCTGCTCTATCAGCTATTGGGCGTCTATGAATTGAACGACATCATCAACTCCGACGGTGCCGACGCCGCCTATCAGGCCGTTATGGACGCCGTTTACATTCCGGCAGACGACCCGAATGCGGTCGAATTCAAGCTCCCGCTGGTGACGCCTTACTTCCTAAACACCGTGTCCGACAACTGCTCTTGGTCGGCGATCGTCGACAAGAGTTGGTGCATCGAACAGGGCGCGTGGGACGGAAAGCCTTTCAACTGGACTGACTGGCATGACCTCGCTAAAGAGGACATGGCTCTCTACAACATCGAGAACGGTACCGGTCCGTTCATGCTCGAAGGGACTCCGGACCCGGTGCAAGGTTATACCCTCATTCGCTACGACAACTACTGGGATCAGCCGAACCTGCCGAAGCTGAAGCGGGTTGAGGTTGTGTACGAAGAGGAATGGACCAACCGTCGGCTGATGCTCGCCAATGGCGATGCGGATATCGCGGACATCCCGGTGCAGTATAAGTCCCAGGTGGAAGGTACCCCTGGTGTTCGCACCATCTACAACCTTCCTACGGGTGCAAACGGTGGATTCTTGCTCAACATGGACATCGTCACCGAGGGTAACGACCGTCTCGGCAGCGGCAAGCTGGACGGCGCCGGTATTCCTCCTGACTTCTTCACCGATATCCACGTTCGCAAAGCGTTCGCTTACATCTTCGACTACACCACTTACATCGATCAGGTGATGATGGGTGAAGCAACCCAGCCGGTCGGCGTTATTCCTCCGGCCGTCCCTTACTACAACCCTGATCAGAAGAAATACACCTATGATCTGGAAAAGGCTCTAGCCGAGTTGAAGCTGGCGTGGAACGGAGAGGTTTGGAAGAAGGGATTCTTCATGCGCCTCGACTACAACGCCGGTAATGAAGGCCGAAAGACGGGTTGCGAGATGATCCGTGACGCCTTCATGAAGCTGGATCCTCGATTCAACATCGAGGTCCGCGGTATTCCGTGGGCAAACTACCTCGACGACAACCGCGCCCGCCGCATGACGATGTTCTTCATCGGCTGGCTGTGGGACTATCCTGATGCCGACAACTACGTGGTCCCTTACCTGCACAGTCAGGGGACTTACGGTGGTCGCGGAAGCTTCGCTAAGCTGGGTGCGGTCTCCGAGCAGATGGACGCGCTCATTGAAGCAGGATCAGCCACGCTCGATCCCGCGAAGCGTAAGGACATCTACTACCAGATCCAGCAGTTGGCGTATGAAAACGCTTTCAACATCATGACCTATGAAGGCACGGCTCGCCGTTGGATGCGCACTTGGGTCGGTGGCTTCGGCTACAACGCGACCTGGTCGCGCAACAACTTCAAGATCATGTACAAGGAAGCAAACGCGCCACTCGATCCAATGCTTAATGCATTCGATTACAAGGTTGAAGAGTGGTAGACGACAGCTGAAGTCAAATATGGCGGGGGCGCTTTGCCCCCGCCATTTCTTGGGTTTAGGCGCAGTGCTGGCTTGGGCTACCGAGTCAGGAATGGAGGGGTATGCTTAACTTCATCTTGAGACGGCTCTTGTTGCTCCCACTCGTGTTGTTCGGAGTAACGCTTCTCATCTTCATGATGGTTCAGATGATCGATCCGTACAAGCGACTCGGCCTCTACGTGAATGATGCGATCCTCGCCCGGGCCAAGCCGGAGCAGTTCCCGGCTTTGCTGCACAAATACGGTCTGGACCGGCCCATCTGGGTCCAATATGGCAAGTGGCTGAACGGGCTCTTTCATGGGAATCTTGGCTATTCGCCGTCGGCGCATCTAATGGTGGAGGACGCCATCGCGAAGTATCTGCCCGCAACAGCGGAATTGGCGATTTTCGCGGTTCTACCAATAATTCTCTTGGGGATTAGAATGGGGGTGTTCTCGGCTGTCCATCAGGACAGCTTTGGAGATCACTTCACGCGTATCCTTGCGATCACGGGGTGGTCGATACCGACATTTGTTGCCGGTCTGTCGTTATTGCTGATATTCTATGGAGTATTCCGGTGGTTCCCACCGGGCCGTCTTTCCACGTGGACGATTCCGATCATGCGTTCAGCGAGCTTCGTACACTACACAGGGTTAAACACAGTCGACGCGATCCTAAACGGAAACTGGCGCATCCTCCTCGATGCGTTGCGTCATCTTGTGCTCCCCGTAACGACGTTGTCCTATATCTCATGGGCGCTGATTCTCCGCATAACGCGATCCTCAATGCTGGAGACCCTGCGCCAGGATTACATAACCACTGCTCGTGCCAAAGGGGTCAAAGAGCGCGTCGTTATCCAACGACACGCAAAGCGGAATGCCCTCATCCCGGTGGTGACGATTGCCGGGTGGACGGTCGCCGGACTGATGGGGGGCGTCGTTATCACAGAGACGATCTTCAACTACCCGGGACTGGGTCGGTTTGCCGCATCGGCGGCAATCCAGCTTGACATCCCGGCCGTACTCGGGTTTGCCCTGTTCAACGGCGTATTGATGGTACTGGCGAACCTGGCGGTAGACGTCTTGTACGCGGTGATCGACCCGCGCATACGATTGGAGTAGTGGACTCATGACTGAAGTGCTGATAAGCATCATACGTTACTTTCTAACGATCCCTGCACGCCTGTTTCGTAGCAAGCTACTGCGCAAGTTGCTTACGACACCCACGTCACTGGCCGGGGTTCTGCTGATCCTCGGGTTCACGGTGATCGCGGTCTTTGCGCCGCAACTCGCTCCTCCGGTGCAGCCAAGCAATCCCTATATGATCCCACGCGCCAGCTATCAATCACAGCCCCAGCCGCCGGATTCTGAGCATCTGATGGGAACGACACAGGGCCAGTACGACATCTATTACGGTCTGATATGGGGGACACGTACCGCCTTTCGCGTTGGACTCATCGTGACATCGGCGATCGCGTTCCTCGGCCTCGTTATCGGATCCATCTCCGCCTTCTACGGAGGGATCGTCGACGAGATAATCATGCGTATCGTCGACATCTTCATGACGATGCCGTTCCTCGTTGCAGCGATGGTGATGGTGACGATATTGGGCACCGGATTAGACAACGTGATGATCGCGCTGATCGCGTTCGGATGGATGGGATACGCACGTCTAATCCGCGGCGATATCAAGGCGATTAAAGAGATCGACTACGTACAGGCGGCACACGCGCTCGGTGCAAGCAGTTTCCGAATCATTGTGCGGCACATGCTTCCGAACGCGATATTCCCCATCTTTGTTATGGCGACGATGGATATCGGATCGATGGTTCTCACCGCTGCTGCTCTCAGCTTCCTCGGGATCGGAGCGCAGCTTGGATACGCGGATTGGGGACAACTGATATCGTTTGCCCGCAACTGGATGTTGGGTGGATACGGGAATCCTGTGCAGTACTGGTATACCGTTATCTTCCCCGGCGTAGCGATCGTGTTGTTCGTGCTCGGGTGGAACTTATTGGGTGACGCCCTGCGTGACGCTCTCGATCCTCGCATGCGCGGATCGCGCTAGGGGCAGGCCAAGAAAGACTCTTCTCAAGATGCATTAACTGACAGGCGGGACGCATCTGTGCCCCGCCTTCATCTTTCATTTTCCCGACATCTCGCCTTATCTATTGTGGCAGCGGCGGAATACAGCGCTCGCTTACGAGTCGATCCGTCATATGCTGCGCGTGCGCAATCTTGCGCTCGGCGGCCGTTCTCAGTTCGTCGGCGGTCACTCTGATCCCCGCTATGCCCTGTTCGATCGCCTTCATGCCCACAGCCACGGCCTCGTTTACGAATACATCGCGATCCATCATCGCAGGCACAATGTAATCGTCACGTAGACCTTTGGCCTCGGCGGTGGCGGCGATCGCCTGCGCGGCAGCGATCGTCATTTCATCGGTTATCGTGCCTGCCAAGACATCAAGCGTCCCGCGAAATATTCCGGGAAACCCAATCGAGTTGTTT
>Ga0307445_10001619_pt1 | contig 12641 bp, 7 predicted proteins | sample SalMarSW160330MG_FD_202147 | JGI IMG/M metagenome (GOLD analysis project Ga0307445, IMG submission 202147) | Salt marsh sediment microbial communities from the Plum Island Ecosystem LTER, Massachusetts, United States - SW1603-30 | ecosystem: Environmental > Aquatic > Marine > Intertidal zone >...
ACCGGCTTACGATGGGGCTGCCTGCATGAATGAGATCGAAACCCACCTGATGAGCGGCTGGACCATAAGTCATTACAGTGAGCAGGGAGGATTGGAGACCTCGGCGTACGATTGGCCTCCGCTCAGCGGGACGGCCTTTGCCAGCGACTGGCGCAACGGCCAATATAGCGTCGTGAACTGGGGTGCACATGGTTGGAGCGATGGCGCGGCCCGCAAGCTGTGGTCATGGGACGACGGGGATGGGGTTCCCGAAACACATGATCCCAACGAGATGTCGTGGCCGTATTTCATCGGCACGAACTCCGATCTGGATGACGATCACCCGTCTATTCTCTTCCCCATCTCGTGTGTGATCAATTATCCTGAACCCAATGACTGGGGCAACCTGGGGATTGACCTTCTCACCAAACCGTTGTTCGGTGCCTGTGTGGGAGTGGTCGCTGCAACTCGGATCGTGTACGGTTCGTCCGAGTGGCCTACAAATCCGGGCGGTGGCGAATCCATGTGTTACGAATTCAATCGTTTTATGATAGCCGGACCGGACGGAGCCGAGAAGGTAGGCGACGCGGTGTACGACTCCAAGTTCTTCTGTCACAGCAACTATGGCTTTGCCCACTATGCCGAATACTGGAATATGGTGACCTACAATCTCTACGGAGATCCTTCGCTGGTAAGGGAAGGCATCCGTCCGCTAATTCACGGCGACTGCAACGGCGACGACCAAATCGATTTGGGAGACGCGGTTCATTTGCTCAACTACTTGTTTAAGAACGGGCCTTCCCCGCAACCGCTGGAGGCGGGCGACTGCAACTGCGATCAGACAATTGAGTTGGGAGATGTGGTTCACCTTCTAAACTATCTGTTCAAGCAAGGCCCTTTGCCGTGCGAAACGTAAAGTGCATACTGACTCATAGCTCAGCCATCGGGAGGTGCTCATGTCCTGAAGCGAATGAATTTGATGTAAGCGAAGACAGAATCGGAGACCTTGAGATTTTGTGGGGGCTATGGAGAGGAGACTTGTAAGATGAGAAGAAGAAAAGACATAAGCTGGTCGGGCATAATAAGCTCGATGATACTGACTTTAATCTTGGTTGCGTTTGTGGCTAATCCGCTAACCTCGTTGGCCGCGACCCACACCAGCCTAACCGAGAGCGGCACCAGCACCACTTGAACCTACTGCAAATTCGCGCAGGCTGCGCTGAAGCAGATTTATACCGAGGGTGCATATGATTTCTATTTTGTCTCCTTGGTGAGCAATAAGAACACCCACGCGGGGGACAGGCTCGACGAGTTGAACCTCTACTATGTCCCCGACGTGTTTTTTGACGGGGGTTACGTTGTCAACGTAGGTGCCAGCAGCGTTCCGGGAGCGGTGGCCACTTACAGTGCCAGCTTGAACACCTGCGGCAACCGGGTGGTTCCGGATATCGACTTGGAGGTATCGGTGGGGTGGCTGGGCAGCGCCACGCTGGATATCAAGGTCACGGCCTTAAACAACGAAGCCACCGACTATTTCGGTCGCCTCCGGGTCTACGTCACCGAGATCTCTTCCAGTATGGGCTGGTTGGATAGCGGGGGAAATCCTTACGCGTTTGCATTCTTGGATTATGCGTTTAACCAAAACATCTCGGTGGAAGCGGGAAAAACCTGGAAAGACTCCACGGCCTGGGATGGAAATCTCCACAATGACGGATACGGCCATACTTTCGGCGGAATCACACCGGACAACATAATGGTCATCGCGGCGGTTTTCGATTCCACCTGGCATCAAGGATATTCTTACCCTCCCAGTAGCTATCCGTTCGATGCCTACTATGTGGACCAGGCCGCGGCCGGCTGGATCAATCTTCCGCCGAATGCGCCCGGCAGTCCTTGGCCCGCAAACAATACGCCCAACGTGGATCTGGATCAGAATCTCTCTTGGTCCTGTTCGGATCCGAATCCCACCGATTCCGTCACCTACGATTTGTACTTGGGAACCACAAATCCTCCGCCGCTGGTGGCCAGTGATCTGACCGTTTCCAGCTATGAGCCGGGAACCATGGACCTTGACGTAACGTATTTCTGGCAGGTGGTGGCCTGGGATAACCACGATACCTCTACCACCGGGCCGCTGTGGCACTTCGGCACGGACGACAATTGTCCTTCGGTCTACAATCCGGATCAGGAAGACGCCGACCAAGACGGCGTGGGCGACAGCTGCGACGCATGCACCGACACCGACGGCGACGGTTATGGCAATCCGGGATTCCCGGCCAGCATCTGCGATCTTGACAATTGTCCTGCCGTTTACAATCCGGGTCAACAGGACGCGGATGGGGATGGCATCGGCGATACCTGCGACATCTGTCCCGACGAGTACGGAGTGGGCTGCTGTGACCCCGTGTTCTTGAATGCGCCGCCGCATATCACCTCGCCGGCGGTCGACACGGCCGCTCCATCGTCCGAGCCGCACGTCTATGTGGGCACGGCCCACGACACCAATTGCGACGGGACCGGGTTGGAGATCGGTTTCTTCGACTTTCCCTCCTGGTGCTGGGCGTCCGGAGATTCGCTGCTTGGCCTGGCGGGTTGCGACTTTGTCGATACCTCTTTCATGGTCTTCGTTTCGGACGGCAGCAAAGCCGACACCCAGCAGGTGACCCTGGTGATCGATCACTCCAACGTGGCTCCGTCCATCACCTTGCCCGGGGACACCCTGGACGTGGCCTTTGGACAGCAGTTCGGCTACTACCCGGACATCGTGGACCCGGACGACGACGTGCACACCGTGGCTTATCCGGAATATCCCCACTGGTGCTTCGTCGAGAACGACTCGGTTGTGGGCACTGCTCCTGACACCGAGTTCGTCGAAGTGCTTACGGTGATCGCACAGGACTTCTGTAAGGCGGATACTCTCTCCTTTGCCGTTCGCACGGTTCCGGTAGGCGACGTGAACGGAGACAAATTGGTGGATGTGGGCGATGCAATTTACCTGCTCAACTACCTGTTCAAAAACGGAGCGGCTCCCACGGTCTGGGCCACGGGTGACTGCAACTGCGATCAGATCATCAACGTGGGCGATGCCATCTATATTCTCAACTACCTGTTCAAGAACGGAGGTGCGCCGGGAGACTGTTAGCTCTGGCGGATAAAACTTGCCACAGGCCCCCTTGAGAGCTATATTGACCGGGCACTGGTTTCGAAAAACGACTCTCGAGGAGGACCCAAGGCATGAAGCTCACACAGGTCTCCGGGGAAGACCGGGGCAAGATCGTGCTGTATGCACTCAGCACCTGCGTATGGTGCAAAAAGACCAAGAACCTGTTGGAGAAGCAGGGCGTCGGCTACTCCTACGTGGATGTGGATCAGCTCGAGGGAGAGGACCGGGAGAAGACCATGGAGGAAATCAAGAAATGGAATCCCAAGTGTTCCTTTCCCACTTTGGTGATAAACGACCAGAGCTGCATCGTAGGCTATAGAGAGGACAAGATTAAAGAGGCTATAGGAAAATGAGCGACCAGATCGCGGTCGATCAGGAGCAGGTCGATCAGCTTTACGGCAGGCTGAAAAGGGAAGCGGAGGAAGCCGGCTATCATCTTAACCCGGACGTAGAATTCACCAAGGAGCTGATCAGGGGTCTTTTGGTAAACGAAAACAGGTACGGATACTGGGCCTGCCCATGCCGGCTGGCTTCCGGGACCAAGTTCGAAGATCTGGATATAATCTGTCCCTGCGATTACCGGGACGCGGACGTGGATGAACACGGCGCCTGCTATTGCGCGCTCTATGTATCTCAGGAGGTTTTGAACGGAAAACGCCAGGCCGGCTCGATTCCCGAGCGCCGGCCGCCGCGAGAGAAAAGGTCACAGATACTGGAGACGGAACGCAAAAGCTCTGCCGCGCCCTCCTTGTCCAAACCGGTTTGGAGGTGCCGGGTGTGCGGTTATCTGTGCGGCAGGGATGAGCCGCCCGGAGTCTGCCCCATCTGCAAAGCCAAGAAGGAGAAATTCGAAAGATTCATGTGACTCGAGCCTGCCTGTTCAAGAGAATCCCCATGAAGAAAAGGACTGAGGCGGTCCTTTTCTGCTTTGTGTTGTTCGTTTCCTTGCTCTGGGGAACGAGCAGAGCCGATCTTCATCCACTGGAGCCGTCCCGTTCAGCCGAGGGACATGCAAATACTGCAGCCGGTTCTTATCCCGAAGACGTCATAGTATACACTGCCCACCAGGAGTGGCTCTCCCGCATCTACCTGCTGCGAATGGACGGCACCATCGTCGATTACTTCGAATACTCCTTCTACTACTTCGCTGACCTCGAGGTGGTCAACAACCAAGTATACGCTGCCGAAGCGTTCGCTCCCCGGGTGTATCGGGTCGACCTACAAACCGGGAGCCTGGATTTGGTGATCGACGATTGGAGTCTCTATTACTTCTATGATTTAGCCTTCGACGGCACCTACTTCTACCTCACCGAATGGGACCTGAACCGATACGACATCAACGGAAACAAGGACGGCACGGCGTCCTTCGACCAATCCGTGCATGGCGGAGCCTGGGACGGCTCCTACTACTGGACCCTGACCGATGAGAACCAAATCAAATGCTGGAACATCTCAACCTGGCCTACGGTGACCGAGGTGTCCGAAAACAACTTCTCACCGCCCACATCCAGTTGTCGGGGACTGTGGTTCGACGGAGAGTACTTCTGGACCGCAGAGAGCAAAGACGGTATTCTTGGTCAGATCTACCAGTTCAATCACCGGGGCACGGTGATCAACCAGTTGATCGAGCCGGCTTTCATGGGTTGGTCGGCATGTCTGGTCAAGGCCAGCGACTATCCCCGGATTCCTCAGACGCCCTCCGGCCCCGCCGGCGGGGAGACGCAAGTCCTGTACGAGTTTTCCAGCACCACCACCGACCCGGAGGAGGACAGCGTGTTTTTCTGGTTCGACTGGGGGGACGAAACCGGAGGCGATTGGCTGGGACCCTACGTCTCGGGAGACACCTGTCGGGCTTCCCACGCCTGGACCAATTCCGGTGATTTCCTTGTCCGGGCTAAGGCGAAAGACGTCAATGACTACCAGAGCGAGTGGTCGGATGAGCTGACCGTGTCGGTATACGCGCGCGGAGACTGCAACCGCGACGGAATAATAGAGATCGGCGATGTGCTGCATCTGGTGAACTATTTGTACAAAAGCGGACCGGCTCCGAATCCCATGGAGGCCGGGGACGTCAACCGGGATGGTAGGATCGACTTGGGGGACGTGGTTTATCTGTTGAACTATCTGTTCCGCAATGGACCGCCGCCGCACTAAGGGGAGGCAAAAACGTATGCTGGTTATGCCGGCACGCTTCTGCGAAACACATTCGCAGAAACAAAGATGGTCGCATGTCTCTGCGAGCCGCCCAACCTATTGATTACCAGTGGAATAGAAACGTGAGCTGAAGACTTGGGTGCGGTTTTTTGCGCGGCAGAAGAAATACAAATGGGTTTCTCCAAGGACCGGACTTTCCATGTCGTGCTAAGTTACTCATTCTGCATGGATTATCGATTCAATTAAGGACTCGACATCCTGCTCGTCTCGGCATGAAGTTTGATTGTATTTGTAAACGTCCGCAGATTTCGTCCGTCAGCAGCGGACGAAACCGTCAGTCTCTTTGCCGCGGCAAGAGACCTTGATCTTCCTTGCCCTTCCAAGACGACACCCCTGGAAGCCAGCGGATCGGTCTATCGCTTCTGATTCTCAGTAGGCGTTGCTTCTTCGGAGGTAGCCGAAGAGACGACCTCCAATCATTCTCATCCTGGCGAGACCTCTCCGGATAGTCACCACATCCAAACCTTCCAACCGACCTCTGATTTTTGCACTTAATGCGGCCAACAGTTTTTCTTGACTTTTTCCATACTTGGCTTATAATTAAGTTGTGCCTGCTGTTTTACTTACAGACAACGAATCGTTCTCCAACCCGAGAGGAGGAAATGATGTCCTTCGCTAACGGACGGAGGTGCGTTCTGACTGCACTTTTCTCCGTCGCAATTATGCTGGGCGCCAGCTTGTTCATCGCGGCTCAAAGCAGCGCGGATGTGGTCAGCGTGACTATACCCGTGGGAGCGTACGCCGTTGAGCAAGGGGAAGAAGGTCAAACCGTGACGGTGGAAGGCTACGGCCGTCTGCTGATCCCGGGCAAGCCCAATCTGCCCTCAAAGATCTTCGCTATCGCCATCCCGCCTGGAGCGGAAGTAACACGGGTCAGCTTCGAATTGGGTCAGGGGACAACCCTGCCCGGAACTTTTCAGATACCACCCTCTCCCCTGCCCAGGGTCATCACCCAGGAGGATCCCTTGTTGTATCAAAGGGAACTGCGAAGGTATCGGGAGAACTATGCCTCGGTGTATGAAAGTGACGAGCCGTATCCTGCCTCCGTGGGAGAGTATGTGCGCCCTGCCGGATTCCGGAAATACAACCTGGTGGACGTGCGGGTGACGCCGGTTACCTATCGTCCCCAGTCCGGTCAACTGACCTACTATTCCCAGGTGACTGTTCACGTGGAGTATATCATAGCCAAGAATTTCGCTCGGAGCAACGCTGTAAGCGATGAGATACCAAGACAGGAGCGCATAGCGCAGGATATCATCTTCAACTACTCCCAGGCGCAAGCTTGGTATTCAAGTGCGCCCGGAAGCAAGGACAACTACGACTTCGTGATCATCACGCTGGATGCGCTGACCTCGGCGGTGACGCCTTTGGCCAGTTGGGAGATGACCAAAGGCAGAACCGTGAACGTGGTGACCACCTCCTGGATAAACAGCAATTATACCGGCTACGATCTGGCTGAGAGAATGAGGAATTTTCTGAGAGACAAGTATCCTTCCGGCCAGTGGGGCATAGAGGACGTCTTGCTGGTGGGACACTATGACGACGTCCCCATGCGCCGCACGGAGCAGGACCTGGGATACGGAAAGCCGGAGACCGACTTCTACTATGCGGAGCTTTCGCTGCCCGACGATCAATCCTGGGATTCCGATCAGGATCACAAATGGGGCGAGAATTCCGATGCCGTCGACTTCTACAACGAGGTGAATGTGGGCCGCATTCCGTGGAGCGATCCTACCACGGTTCAGCACATCTGCGAGAAGTCGGTGGCCTATGAGCAGAATGACGATCCCTCCTTCAAGAAGAACATCCTGCTTTTGGGGGCCTTCTTCTGGGACAACGATCCCAATCCTCAGACGGATAATGCCGTTTTGATGGAGGCCAAGGTGGACCAGCCCTGGATGGCCGACTGGACCATGACCCGGATGTATGAACAGGGCTATTCCAGCTATCCCATGGACTACAATCTTAATTTCAACAACGTGCGCAATGTGTGGTCGTCCAACACCTTTGCCTTCGTGAACTGGGCGGGCCATGGCTCGGAAACCGGCAGTTACATCTATCACAGCACGGGCGAGGCGTTCGTGTCCACCTCCACCTGTTCCTATCTGAACGACGATTATCCGGCCATCTGCTTTGCCGACGCCTGCAGCAACTCGGACACGGATTATCTGAACCTGGGACAGGCCATGCTTCAGAGGGGTGCGGTGGGGTTCGTGGGGGCCACCAAAGTGGCTCTGGGCTGTCCGGGCTGGAACGATCCCTATGACGGCTCCAGCCAGTCGCTGGACTACTTCTTCACCACCTACGTCACCTCGGGCGACTATACCCAGGGACAGGCCCTGCAGCAGGCACTCAGAGAGATGTATACCAACGGGCTTTGGGATTACCAGAAGTACGAGGCCTTCGAGTGGGGGGCCTTGTGGGGCAATCCCGATTTGGGAATGCCGGCTCCCGCGCTTTTGGTGATTAAACTTCCGGATGGCGTGCCCGACTACGTCCAACCCGGCATAACCACCACCATAAACGTCAGCATCCAGGACAGCGGCGACACCTACGTTCCCGGAAGCGGGATGCTTCACTACCGCTACGACGGCGGCACCTATTTGACTTCGGCGTTGGTTCCTCTGGGAGGAAATCTATATCAGGCCACTCTCCCTGCGGCTGAGTGCGAGGAGAGTCCGGAGTATTATTTCAGCGCCGAAGGCGTCAACTCCGGGGTGACCTACAATCCCCCCGCAGCACCGGCCGTCGTGTACTCCTCCATTATCGGAGAGCTGCATCCTCTCTTCGCGGATGACTTCGAGACCGACCTGGGCTGGACCGTGGAAAACGACGTCAGCCTGACCGATGGGGCTTGGGATCGCGGAGTTCCGGTGGGAGGAGGCGATCGGGGCGATCCGGCCACGGACTATGACGGCTCCGGCAGCTGTTTCCTCACGGACAACACAGACGGCAATTCGGACGTGGACGGCGGCACCACCTGGCTTATCTCCCCTGCCATTGACGCCACCATAGGCTCCGAGGTAAGGGTCCATTACGCCCTGTGGTACACCAATAATTCCGGGGACAACCCCAACAGCGATCTGTTCAAGGTTTACATATCCAGCGACGATGGCGCCAATTGGACCCTGGCGGAAACCATCGGACCACAGAGCCCGGTGGGCTGGAATCAGCACGAATTCTACGTGGAGGATTTCGTGACTCCCACTGACCAGATCCGGGTGCGTTTCGAGGCTTCGGATCTGGGCTTGGGCTCAGTGGTAGAGGCGGGTATCGATGACTTCGGTCTTTACGTCTTCCGCTGCCAGGAGGCAGTGTGCGTGGATGGCGACGGGGACGGTTTCGGCGACCCGGGACACCCGGAAAACACCTGCCAAGACGACAACTGTCCCTACGCTTACAATCCGGGACAGCAGGATGCCGATCAGGACGAAATCGGGGATCTGTGTGACGACTGTACGGATACCGACGGGGACGGATACGGCGATCCGGGATTTACGGCCAACCTGTGCGACCAGGATAATTGTCCTTCTGTTTATAATCCCGATCAGGCAGATTGGGACGGGGACGGTGTAGGCGATCTCTGTGATATTTGCCCTCACCACTCCGCGGACGACTGTTGCAACCCCTCTGCCTCCAATGTACCGCCGGAGATAACCTCAGCCGCCAACTGGGTGGTGACTCCTTCCGAGGAGCTTTTGATCTACGTTGCCGCCGCCGCGGACTCAAACTGCGACGGGACAGAGCTGGAGATGAGCTTCCTGGACGTTCCTGCCTGGTGCACCGTTTCGGGCGATACTGTCTTTGCCAGCGTGGCCTGTGACCAGGAGGACGGCAGCTTCAAGATCACGGCCTCGGACGGTTCAATGGCGGATACTTTGACGGTGCTGGTGACGGTCGATCACTCCAACGTGGCTCCTTCTATCGCGCCTGTGGGAGACACGGTGAACGTGGCTTTTGGACAGGACTTCGTCTATTATCCCAGCATAACCGACCCGGATGACGACCATCACACCGTGGCTTATCCTCAGTACCCGCAGTGGTGCTCGGTGGCGAACGACACGGTCTGGGGCACTGCCCCGGATACGGTTCTATTCGAGGTTCTGACCACAACGGCGGCCGACTTCTGCAAAGCAGACACGCTCTCCTTCACCGTGCGAACCTATCTATGCGGTGACGCCAACGCGGATGAACTGATAGACTTAGCCGACGCCATCATGATTTTGAACTACCTCTACCGGAACGGCGACGTCCCTGAGCCTATATCGGCGGGAGATGCCAACTGCAGCGGAATGGTGGATGTGGCCGATGCCATCTATGTGGTGAACTACCTGTTCAAAAACGGGCCAAAGCCAGGTTGCTGAGAGTCAACCGGCGGAGGATTCCCAAACGGACTTCGCTTTACAAACCCCGACTCGAACGCGAGCCGGGGTTTGCGTATCAGGTAAAAAGGGCTTGTAGCACACCAGTTGCCCTATTGCAGGGAGTGTTGAAAGACCGGTTTTTCTTGACTTTTTCCAGGGTTGGGGTTATACTGCATTAGTGAGAAAGGATCGAATGCTTGCCAAAATCAACCTTTCCCCTCTTGAAAGGAGGAAAAGATGTACAAGTGCGGAAGGGTGGTAATCTACCTGATAGCCGTGCTGATCATCGGCGGGGCCATGCTGAGTGCCGATACCGGCAGGGCGGCTGTTATCTCGCAGGACGGGACCATCAGCGTGGCTGTCCCCATTGGGGCATATGACATCCGACAAACGGCTGAAGGTCAGGAAATCTACCTAGATGATTTCGGGCATCTTTTGGTGCCGGGCAAGCCCAATCTGCCGTCAAGGATCTTTGCCATGGCCATTCCTCCGGGAGCCAAAGCCACCCAGGTGACTTTTGATCTGGGTGAGGGCATTGCTTTGCCTGGAACCTACCGGATACCTCCCTCTCCGCTGCCCAGAGTGGTCGGCCAGGAGAATCCCCTGGTGTACCAACGCGAAAAGCAGATCTATGATGACAACTATGCTTCGGTCTATGAGAGCGATGAGGCATATCCGTCTTCCGCGGGAGAGTTGGTCCGCAGCGCCGGATTCCGAAAATACAATCTGGTGGATGTGAGAGTCACGCCGTTTGCATATCATCCCCTGTCGGGCCGGCTGATTTACTATCCTGAAGTCAGGGTCAACATAGCTTACAGTTTTCCCAAAGACTTCTCGGCGGGTGACATCATGACGGATAATCTCCCGCGTAAGGAGATGGTCGCGCAAGAGATCATCCTCAACTACCAGCAGGCTCAGGATTGGTACCCTGCCAACACCGTCGGGAGCAAGGAAACCTATGATTTCGTGATCATCACCCTTCCTCTTTTGGACGCCTCGGTCGCCCCTCTGGTAAACTGGGAGACGCTCAAGGGTCGAAGCGTCAATGTGGTGACCACCACCTGGATCAACAGCAATTACACCGGCTACGATCTGGCCGAGAAGATAAGGAACTTCCTCAGGGACAAGTATCCCTCGGAGCAGTGGGGCATCCAGGACGTTCTTTTAGTCGGCGATTACGATGACGTGCCCATGCGCCGCTGTGCGCAGGATGCTGGATACGGCCAGCCGGAGACCGACTATTACTATGCGGAGCTCTCCCTTCCGGACGCCTCCTCCTGGGATGCCAACGGCAATCATCAGTGGGGCGAGAACTCCGATCCCATCGACTTCTATGCCGAGGTCAACGTGGGAAGGATTCCCTATAGCGCAACTTCCACTATCCAGCACATCTGCGAGAAATCGGCGGCCTACGAGGCCAACAACGACCCGGCCTACAAGAAACACATGTTGCTTTTGGGAGCCTTTTTCTGGTCAGACACCGATAATGCGGTGCTCATGGAGGCCAAGATAAATCAGCCCTGGATGTCGGACTGGACCTTCACCCGGATGTATGAGCAGGGTTACTCCACTTACTCCTCCGACTACAATCTCCGATTTACCAATGTCCGCTCGGTCTGGTCATCCGGCCAATACGCCTTTGTCAACTGGGCCGGGCACGGCTCGGAGTATGCCAGCTACATCATGTACTCCACCGGTGAGGCTTTCGTTTCCACCTCCACCTGCCCCTACCTCAACGATGATTATCCGGCCATAGTTTTTGCCGATGCCTGCAGCAATTCCGACACCGATCATAACAACATCGGTCGGGCCATGATGCAGCAGGGTGCGGTAGGCTTCCTGGGCGCCACCAAGGTGGCATACGGGTCGGGGGGCTGGGAGAATCCCAGCGACGGCTCCAGCCAATCCTTGGACTATTACTTCACCACCCGGGTGACATCTCTTTCGTACACCCAGGGTGAGGCGCACCAGTGGGCGCTGAGATACATGTACAGTCACAATCTTTGGTATCTGGTGAAGTATGAGATGTTCGAGTGGGGAGCGCTCTGGGGGAACCCCGATCTGGGGATGGCGCCGGTGCAGACCTACATGTGCGGAGATGCCAATGCCGACGAGTTGATCGACGTCTCGGATGCCATCTATCTGCTCAACTACCTCTATAAGAGTGGTTCCGCCCCGGACCCGGTGGAAGCCGGAGATGCCAACGACGACGGGATCGTGGACGTGTCCGATGCCATCTATCTGTTGAACTACCTTTACAAGGAAGGACCGGCGCCGGGCTGCTGAGACCGGAATCCTGACAAACCCTGAGTTTTGAACGCATAAGCCCCAGCTTCCACAAGCTGGGGCTTTTCTCATCTGAACCCTAAGGGAGGGACTGAGGAAAGCCTCGCCTCACGCGCAAGCCGTACACGAGGAAGACCCGCGCCTGCTGTTCGATCAATCGGATAGAGACACTCCGGACATTATTACGCCGCGGGGCAGAAGTCAGCTCTCACAAGACAGAATCGCCTCTCCATTCATCAAGAGGCCCAGCCAAAAGACCGACAAATCCATAAGAAGGGGGGCTTTTTGTTACTGCCGGTACGAATATATGTGGAATACAGGGAGGACTATCCGGTCACCCTGGCGCTCATCGGGATCAACCTCCTGGCATTCGTTCCCGTGTTTCTGACCCCCTGCTGCGGGCTACTACCCTTTTTCACCAAATACGGATTGGTTCCCGGCTCGCCCCAACCCCACCAGTTCCTCACCCATATGTTCCTCCACGGCGGGATAATGCACTTGGGCTTCAACCTGCTTTTCCTATGGTTGTTCGGCAAGGTGGTGGAGAGCGTCTTCGGACACGCTAAGTTCCTGCTCTTCTACCTGGGAGGCGGACTGGTGGCCGGTTTGTCTCAGCTGGCCATCTGCCATATCAG
>Ga0307445_10001620_pt1 | contig 12634 bp, 10 predicted proteins | sample SalMarSW160330MG_FD_202147 | JGI IMG/M metagenome (GOLD analysis project Ga0307445, IMG submission 202147) | Salt marsh sediment microbial communities from the Plum Island Ecosystem LTER, Massachusetts, United States - SW1603-30 | ecosystem: Environmental > Aquatic > Marine > Intertidal zone >...
TTAACATAGCAAGCTTCCTCATGGGTACTACTGAGTTTATGATGGCTCTTGCACTTGATTCTGAGGGTATTCAAAGACTTCTTAACAAGATCACTGATTTTATCTGCGACTGGTTAAATTGGCAGAGAGAATGCTTTCCGTCAATAGATGGAGTACTTTTACTCGACGATATCATTGGTTTTGTAGGAGAGAATGAATTCAAAGAGTATGTGATTCCCAGCCTTAAGAAAATATTTGAAGTCACAGGCGCTAAAATAAGGTTTCTTCATAATGATGCCGAAGGATTGATCACAGCCCGTTATCTCAGGAATATGGGGGTTAATATGTTTAATTTTTCATTTAATCATTCAATAGGCGAAATCAGAAACATTACAGGTCCAGAAGTAATTCTGGTTGGAAATATACCACCGAGAGATGTGATGGCTTCCGGAATACCCGAAGAGGTTGAAAATGCTGTAATGAAAGCATTTGATGAGATAGACAACCATGATAATATCATCTGGTCAGTAGGAGGAGGGATGGCTCCTGACACAATGGATGAAAATATACACACATTTATAAAAACTGTTAACAGAAACTCACAAAAGAAATAAAAAGCTTGATTTCATTCATATAAATAGTTGAAAATGAAAAGGATGTTTTTAATAATTCTCCCGGCTCTTATCCTTGTATCATGTGGAAGAGGTGACGAAAAAAAATCTAAAGATACCATGCAAAAGAATTATCCGGTGCACCTGATTACCGTTGATCCGGGACATTTTCATGCAGCCCTGGTTCAGAAAATAATGTACGGGGAAATATCTCCCGATATATACGTCTACGCCCCTGAAGGTCCTGATTGCCAGCAACATTTAGAAAGGATCAATTCCTATAATAACCGTAAGGATAATCCTACAAACTGGAATGAGATAGTATATACAGGTAAAGATTTTCTTGAGAAAATGCTGGAGGATAAACCCGGTAATGTGGTAGTGTTATCGGGTAATAATGAGAAAAAGGATGAGTACATACTGAGATCCCTGGATGCAGGCCTTAATGTACTTGCCGATAAGCCGTTGATTATTCATCCCGAGGATTTTATTCTTCTGGAGGAGGCCTTCTTTCTGGCAAATGATAAAGATGTTCTTCTTTATGATATTATGACAGAAAGATATGAGGTGACAACAATACTCCAGAAACTGCTCTCATCTGAGGAGGAGATCTTCGGAAACCTTATAACAGGAACAGTGGAAGAACCGGCTGTTACAAAAGTGAGTGTCCACCATTTTTCGAAGATAGTATCAGGAATGCCGCTGATACGACCTGCATGGTTCTTCGATGTTGAACAGCAGGGTGAGGGGATTGTTGACGTAACAACACATCTTGTCGACCTTGTACAATGGGAATGCTTCCCGGACCAAATACTTAAGAAAACTGATGTTCATGTGGCTCAGGCAAAGAGATGGGCAACGGTAATAAGTAAAGAGGAATTTAAAAAGGTTACTGGATTAGAAGAGTATCCTGATTACCTGCAAAAGGATATTAAAAACGGAAAACTTATTGTGTTTTCAAATGGTGAAATAATATATAAGATCAAGGATATATGGGCAAAAGTTTCCGTAACATGGAATTACGAAGCTCCTCCGGGTGGCGGAGACACTCATTACTCAGTCATGAGGGGAACAGGATGCGATCTGGATATAAAACAGAGTGCTGAAGAGAATTTTATTCCGGTGCTTTATATTGAGAATATCAGGGGAACAAGTACTGAGGATTTTAAAACAAAACTTCAGGAAAAACTTGCAACATTTCCATTCGATTCACTTACCGTGGAGACAGTAAACAAAAATATGTTGAAAATAATTATACCTGAAAAATACAGGACAACACATGAAGAACATTTTGGACAGGTAACGGAAAAGTTCCTGGAATATTTGAAACAAGGAAAACTTCCGGAATGGGAGGAGGCAGGGATACTAACAAAATACTATACTACAACCAGTGCACTAAAAAAAGCAAAAGAACAAACACCCTGAAGCTTTAACAGCCTATTTTTATTTAATAAGGCACGGATAACATATCCGCGTCAGCGGAACGCGGAACACTAAAGACCATGTTTAAATAAACAGATCCTCAATTACCATTGAGTACAGATTCTGAAGGCTTATACCAGCAGCTGTAGCTTGTTTCGGAATTAGACTTTCGGGAGTCATTCCCGGTACAGTATTAATTTCCAGGAACCATGGCTTTTCCTCTATTATTATAAAATCTACCCTCACAATCCCCCTGCAATTGAGTAAATTATAGATTTCAGAACTCAATTCCTGTATAGTATTGGTTAATTGCTGAGATAAGCTGGCAGGAGTAATCTCATCAGATCTGCCGGGGGTATATTTAGCCTCAAAATCGAAGAATTCATTTTTACTTATTATCTCAGTAACAGGAAGTACAATAGTTTTCCCTTTTGTTTTAACGACTCCGCATGCAACTTCTCTGCCGTTCATAAATGACTCAATGAGAACCTCATCACTTTCCCTGAATGCCAACTCAACAGCAGTCATTAGCTTATCCTTATCCATCACCTTTGTAACTCCGAAACTTGACCCACTGTCATTTGGTTTAACAAAACAAGGTAATCCTGTGCGATCGATTATTTTTTTAGTATCAATCTGGCGCCCTTTTCGTATTAAAACAGCTTCCGCCATTACAATATCGTATTCTTTCAGGAATTGTTTACAGGCCTGTTTATTAAAAGTAAGTGCTGAACAAAATGATCCACAACTGCTGTAAGGAATATGCAGCATATCAAAGTAACCCTGCAAAAGACCGTTTTCACCAGGTGATCCGTGAATAGCGATAAATACTGCATCGAATCTTATTTTTGAATCGTTGACAATAAGAGAGAAATCGTTCTTATCGATAGAATGATAGTGTCCTTTTTTATCCTCCCAATACCAGTTTTTACCTCTTACCATAATGATATATACATTATACATAGAGGATAAAACATTACTCACCGAAACAGCACTTTTTACTGATATCTCAAATTCCGGGGAATCTCCTCCTGCAACAATGGCTATAGTTCTCATCAGGTTCCTAAAATTTTCAAATCAAAAATAATCATTATTTCATTTATACGTAATAATGCGGCAGGAGTATACTACTCATTCCCTCGCTGAAATATAATTACGCCATTTTTCTATTACCAGTTTCATATCATCGGGCATATCGGAATCAAATGACATTCTTTCCCCGGTAACCGGATGATCAATTGCCAGTGATTTTGCATGGAGAGCCTGGCGGGGTAGTATCTTATAACAATTATTAACAAACTGCTGGTATTTGCTGAAAGTGGTTCCTTTGAGAATCCTGTCCCCTCCGTATTCCTTATCATTGAAAAGAGGATGTTTTATACTTCTGAAATGTACCCTGATCTGGTGTGTACGACCGGTCTCAAGCTTACATTCAATAACTGAAATATATCCAAGCTCCTCAATAACTTTATAATGTGTAACCGCTGGTTTACCCTGGCTCCCGTCCTGAAAAACCTGCATGATCTTCCTGTCCCGGAGATTCCTTCCTACATGACCCGTTATGGTTCCCTCAGGGGGATCAGGAGTACCCCAGACCAGTGCAATATATTTTCTGTCTGTAGTACGCTCATAAAACTGTCTGGATAGCATGTTCAGTGCAAGTTCATTTTTTGCAACGACAAGTATGCCCGAGGTGTTTTTATCTATCCTGTGAACAAGTCCGGGCCTTATCTCTGCTGAGTTGAACAATGGCAAATCCTTGAAATGCCACATAAGTGCATTGACCAGAGTCCCTGAATAATTACCATAAGCAGGGTGTACAACCATCCCGGGTTTTTTATTTACCACAATGACATCATCATCTTCATAAACAATGTTTAAAGGAATATTTTCAGGAATAAGTTCTATTTCCCTTGGTGGAGTCGGGAGCACAATCTGCACAATATCCTCAGGTTTTACCCTGTAATTTGGTTTTACCGCCTTGTTGTTAACAAGTATATTACCTGCGTTCGCTGCATTCTGGATACGGGTTCTCGAGATGTTGTCCATCCTGGCAGAGAGATACTTATCGATCCGGATAAGTGACTGCCCCGGGTCGATAATGAACCTGTGGTGTTCAAATAGTTCCTGTTGATCAACTAATTCCTCTTCAGCCATTTATACTATTTACCTGGATTTGATCAGCCTGTTATATCCTACAGGAATCCCTTTTCGATGTGCAATTATTATATAGAGGCCTTTTTCTAATGATGATATATCAATTCTGTCTCTCAGCGGAACATTTAAAAGTTCTCTGCCCTGGAGGTCATAAATTGAAATATCAGGTATTCTGTTTCCTTGTTCTTCTTCATCAATAATTATAAAGTCACCAGCGGGATTTGGCCAAAAATGCAGAACATTATAGTCTCTGTATTGCAGATCGTTAACTGAAGTAACAAGAGGAGGTCCCAGGACAGGTCTTATCATAACAGAACCAGTTATCCGGGATGTATTCCAGTTGCCGTTTATCCAGTAAAGCTGTCTGCCTGCATGTGTGGTGTTGACATCAAGTCCGGCATTGAGAAATACCTCTGATCTTTGCCTCCATCCGACATAGAAAGTGTTGTTTACAGGAACTGAAATAGGAAATGCATATGTGTGAAAACCATTGAGTTCATCACCGGGTTTTACCATTACCTCCTCCTGTGTATAAAGAATATCTCCGGGTATGCCGCCTGCATCATCCCATATCATAAGGTCGAACAACCTCTGGTTGGCATTCATATAACTGTCGTTGAAGCATATTTGTATACCTCTTATTGTATCCTGGATGAATGATCTGAACCTGTAAGCCACCATTGCATTATTAGAGCCAAGTCCGTTCACTCCATAACCGCCTTCAGCAGATCCGTCATCAAATGCGAAGTAATTATTGAAATGCTGAAAATAGACAATTGTGTCATTCTCCTTCGGATCAAAATCATCAGTAATGAGCCAGCACTTTATTAAAAACAGAGCAGAGTCCGGATTGCTATTATTAAAAGTATAGACATGAAAGGCGTCATAGTCAATGTTAGTTGAAGGCAGTACATTTGTTGCCCCGGCAGTGAATGATTTGACAATAGTGTTATTGTAAATATCCCGGATTTCAAACTTCCTGGTTACATTTCTTTCGATAATATCATTATTACGATAATGTATTGTAACAGCTTCCCCCATCTCCTGGTATTGTATTTCCTTGAACTGTTTCCATGGCATTGCCTCATGCTCATTAAGAAGGGAGCGAAGAGGGAGTGTAAAAGCTACATCGGTATAAGTAGTATCATCCGGTTCTCTGTTTTTATCGAGTAACACATAATCAACGTTCCATTGATCGCAGTTTCCAATCAACGACAAGTCGTCTAGGTTAGAGCTCAGGCTGGCATAATTGATGAAACGGAATCTGAATCCTTTCCTTAAAAAACGGTCCTGGTCAATCCCTATTATCACTGACCTGAACTCCGGATAACTATTTCCGGTGCTTTTCCAGACGGAATACCATTTCTCTTCTTCCGGCGCATAGAACTGCAGGGTGAGACTATCATTTTCTTCAGGTAAATCTGCCAGTCCGCCTGCCTGATAACAAAAGCTTAGTTTTATATTGTCAGAAACAGGAAAGTTGATATCCAACGGCTGGGAAGTGAGATGATCTGCTTCGAACAAAATTGAAGAAGCAGTTTCATATAATTCACCTGTATTATCCAGGGCATCAAAGGTGGCCACGCCGGTTGTAATCTGTTTATCAGTATAGGTATTATTAATAAACACATCAATATCCGACCATTTCGATGGATCAGGAAAGACTGACCTGCTGGAAAAATCATCGAAGAAAGGAAGTTCAAGAGTATCTCCGGATAATGATTTGGCCTTAGAATAATCGGTGACTGTATTCTTAATCACAGGATTTACCTGCAGACCGATTACAATTTCCTGACCTTCAGTATTAAAAATACACAAATAGAACAGAATGATATTTAATATTGATTTTTTTATCATATAGTCAAATAGCTGCTCCGGGAAAATGGATTGCAGAGTATGATGTATCGGGAAGAGCTACCAGTACAGTGTCTGCAGGAAGTTTGAGAGAGTCTATTGTAAGCCAGAGGTACATTGATGATCCGAACTGGATTGTAGCATCTTCCCTGTACTCTGGATTTTGTCTGTAAACGAAGGCATTGATGGTATCATCATGAGTCTGGATGCTATTATCAAAAATATAAGTCCCCAGATTCAAAGATGTTCCGTTGATCCTGTCACGAGCAGGATCAAGTCTCATGCCCATAAGGTCAGGGACACTTGTTCTTTGATTGCTGAGGCCTTTTCCGAGTACCAGGTCAATTACCGAGTCCTTCTGAAGTGAATCATCTGGTTCGACATCTTTCCCGTTATGTTGTTGTGCAAGTACAACGTCGATAGAAAGATCAGGCTTGTATGTCTTTTTCCCCATAACTAGTCCGGCACTTTCGATCAAAGCTTTAGCCTGCCTCAGTGGCAAATTAACAAGGTCGGGCACAGCAACCATTTCTGGACGAAAGGCATTGATAGTGAGTATGATATTTCTCCATTTTTTTACTTTGAATCCCGGTTCGGGATTTTGTTCAGCAACACAACCACGTGGTACGAGGGAGGTATAAACAGAATCAATAATCTGATAGTTCAACTTGCTTTTTTTTGCAAGTGCCTCTGTTTCCTCAGTGTTCAGACCTATAAAGTCAGGAACAGGACGAGCCTGTCCGTGTCGTGTGTAAAAATTCAACCAGAGGAGCAATAAGAGAAGTGCTCCTATTGCTATGATAATGGCCAGACCAATCTGTTTCAGGAATAGTTTACTGAATATGAATTTTTTTAAGCTCATAAAGGCAGTTGTCCATTAGTGATAACGCAAATGTATTGATAAAATTATTGTTATAGTTTATTGTATAATGAATCTCTTTCAACCGGTTCAAAACCCGCATCAGTTATCAGCTTGCTTATTTCAATGGTTGTCATTACCGGATTCTGTTCCCCGGAACCTGCCATGGAATATATCCTTGTTGTATCCTCAATGGTTCCGTCAATATCATCAGTACCGAACAGAAGACTCATCTGGGCTGCCTCTTTCCCCATCATGGGCCAGTATGCTTTGAGATGAGGTATATTATTCAGAAATATCCTGGCAACAGCATAATTTCGCATGTCCTCAATTATACTAACTTCACCAAGGTGGGACATGACATTGTTTTCCTTCTTGAATTTCAGAGGTATAAAAGCGTTGAATCCGCTTGTTCTATCCTGCAGCTTACGAAGCCTTGACATGTGGTCTATCCTGTGTTCATAATTCTCAATGTGTCCGTAAAGCATTGTTGCATTGGATGGTATACCTGTCTTATGAGCTTTCTCATGGATTGATAACCATTCATCTGAAGAAGTTTTTTCCGGACATATTACTGCTCTGATCTTTTCATCAAATATTTCAGCACCCCCTCCGGGTATGGAGTTGAGGCCACATTTTTTAAGTTTTGCCAGTCCCTTATCAACTGTTACCTTAGATTTCCTGAAAATGTAATCAAGCTCTATGGCTGAAAATGCTTTTATGTGAAGTGAAGGTCTGTGATTTTTGATCTTTTGTACAAGGCTGCAATAATAATCTATATCGTATGAAGGATGAACACCCCCAACAATATGAACCTCTGTGACAATTTTGTCATCGAATTTTTTCACGATATCGAGCATCTCTTCATGGCTGTATTCCCAGCTTCCAGGGTCTGAGGCAGTTTTATGATAAGAACAGAATCGGCAGTTATAGATGCATTTGTTGGTTGGTTCTATATGGAAATTCCTGTTGTAATAGACCCTGTTGCTGTTTATCCTTCTCCTGACTATACCCGACAGCAGGCTGAGCAGAGATAAATCAGTATCGGTATAAAGCAGCAAGCCTTCTTCAGGTGTGAGTTGAATTCCTGAAATAACTTTATCAGCTATCTGCCTGATATCGGTATTTATAATATTATCAAGAATTTCCTTCATATTAGTATCAATAAAACCAAAATTAAAAAAAAAGGTGCCTTGTCTGGCACCTTATTCCTGTTTTAATTATCAATTGTTAGCTTTTTGTTTTAAGTTCAGAGGAAACAGATAGTTTCTTTCTTCCTTTTGCCCTTCGTGCATTTATCACTCTTTTCCCGTTATGGGTGGACATTCTTTCTCTGAATCCATGTTTGTTTGCTCTTTTTCTCCGTGACGGTTGAAATGTCCTTTTCATCGGTTTATTGATTTATTGTAAGTATTTTTTCAATTGAGACCGCAAAGATAGAGCTTTTTTTAAATCTCAGCAAGGCAGGTAAATAATTTTTTTTGTTTCAAAAAATGGTTCACTGAAAAAATCCTTAATATCCCAGACTACTGCATTATCCCTGAATAGTGTAAGCTCTTCAGTTATATCTCCTCCCTTTAGGTATACGATCCCGTTCCTAAGGTCATTGTTTCCTGTTGGTAAAACATTCTTTCTTGTCAGCTTTACAAATTGTTCGAAACCTGTAACTGCTCTGCCTGTAATGAAATCATATTTACCCTCCTCTTCCTCAACTCTTTTTCTTATTACTCTTACATTATCGAGACTAAGTTCCCCTGCAATTGCAGAGATTACTTTCGTCTTTTTTCCAATAGAATCAAGCAGTGTAAATTGTGAATCAGGAAATAAAATTGCCAGTGGGATACCTGGTAATCCTCCCCCTGAGCCCACATCAAGGATGCAGGTGCCTGGCTTGAACGATATAATCTTAGATATTGATAATGAATGAAGTACGTGATGTATTAAGAAATTTTCAATATCTTTCCTCGAAATAACATTTATCATCCTGTTCCATTTCATGTAGAGTGGTTGCAGAAGTGAGATTCTCTCATTCTGAAGGGATGAAAGTGTTGGGAAATATCTGAAAATAGTATCCGGCATTACCTGTTGCCTGTTTTCACAAAAATATGGTATAAAAGAGTCTTTGCCCGGTACAGCTGGGCTTTCACTGTTCCGAGGGGAATATCCAGGGCTGAAGCTATCTCCTCATACGAATACTCTTTATAATACCTTAATTCAATAATTTCCCTGTATGGTGATTTCAGCTGATTAACAAATTTTCGCAGGGTGGCTATTTTCTGTTCAATAATCAGTGTCTCTTCCGGATCGGGAAGATCGGATTGAATATTATGTGTAAGGTTATCCATTATATCTTTACCCTGGTCGAATGGAACAGGGGAGGCCTGTTTTTTCCTGACAAAATCTATACAATTATTTGTGGCGATCATAAAGAGCCAGGTGCTGAAAGCATAACGGGGGGTATAGGAATCGATGTTCCTGAAAGCTTTACCAAATGCCTCTATGGTCAGATCTTCAGCATCTGAAGGATTATTAACCATTTTAAGGAGCATATAGTAAATTGAATCCCTGTAACGGTTCATCAGGCTTGCAAAGGCTTTCTCATTACCCTTTTTTGCCTCTTCAACCAGCTTCAGGTCATTCTTTGCTTTATCCGATAGTTCCTGGTTTATTTCCATTTGTGTTTGCCGGATCTGGTGAACAAATTGGTAATATAAATAGTACCATTGATCACTGGTGAAAAGATATCAAAAAATAAAAAGAATATTTCAATGCCAGGCTCATTAAGTCTTTTCTGCGCCTTAGTTATTACAAAGGTCTGAATTATAAATCTGATACCAAAAATTATAAGCACATATTGCCAGAGGTATAGACTTGAAAGCAGTATAATTATAGAAGTATAGAATAATATCCTTGAAACAGGTTCAGTAATTAGCATGAACCTATTTCCCACTTTGTAATAACGGGCAGTTGTCATATGTCTTTTCTTCTGCTTTACCCATTCCATGACAGAAACAGCAGGAACAGATCTTGTTTGTGCCTCTTTTCTGAATTCTACTGCAGTATTTAGCCTCTCGGCATTTGAATTTACGAATAGGTCATCATCTCCTGATAAAACATGATTATAGGATCCAAATCCCTTCTTATCGAAAAACATTGATCTCCGGTATGACAGGTTCCTTCCCACGCCCATATAGGGTACACCACGAATTGCCATACCGAAGTACTGCATGGCTATTGTCATACTATCATATCGTATGTACCTGTTTAACAGTCCATTCTGTTTAAAATAACCGCCATATCCCAGGACAAAGTCAATGTCGCTGTTGAATCTTGATACTACTGTTTTAAGCCATTGGTCCGATTCAGCCCTACAATCAGCATCAGTAAAAAGAAGCAGATCATTTTTAGCAGCTTTTATACCGATAAACTGAGCAAATTTCTTATTATGAGTGAATTTGGAGTCTTTGTTTACATTTGATATCTGGAGATGAGGATATTTCTTTTTAAAGCTTCCCAGTATATCGTATGAATCATCTTCAGAGCAGTCATTTACAACTATTACTTCATAATCTGGATACTTCTGTTCAAGAATCGATGGCAGAAAACGTGCCAGATTCTCCGATTCATTCCTTGCACAGATAACGACTGAGACAGGTTTTATTGGAGATTTTAATTCAGGATGTTTATAGAGAATAAAAGCAAGGTAATAGTACAGGTAATAGAAAAGCTGGACAGCTCCGCAAAGTGAAAATAATATGAAAATTATGAGTAAATATAGGTTTTCGTATAACATTTAATGACTTTCAAAATACTGCAGCAATATTAACTAAGATATTCGGAATCGTGAAAAAAAAGCAGTAGAATTTCCTCAGGCCGAACGGATGAATTACATTTGTGTTGCCAGTAACGACCGGGTTATATGTTTAAGATTGAAAGCAGGGATAAGGACACAAAAGCCAGGGCAGGTATTCTGTCAATGCACCGTGGAGATATTCCCACACCGATATTCATGCCGGTTGGTACAGCCGGAACGGTCAAAGGTATTTTGCATCGGGATCTTATTGATGAGATTGACGCAAAGATCATACTGGCCAATACCTATCACCTTTATCTTCGTCCCGGGACAAATATAATTAAGGGGGCAGGAGGCCTTCATAAATTTATGTCATGGGATCTCCCGATCCTTACTGACAGCGGCGGTTATCAGGTTTTCTCACTTTCAAATAACAGGAAACTTACTGCAGAGGGAGCAATTTTCAAATCTCATATTGACGGGTCCGAGCATATTTTTACACCCGAGAATACTGTTGATATACAGAGGATTATAGGAGCCGACATTATGATGGCTTTTGATGAGTGTGCCCCCTTCCCATGTGATCATAAATATGCCAGGAATTCTGTTCTGCTTACACATCAGTGGCTTGACAGGACAGTAGAAAGATACCGGTCAACTGAACCTCTCTGGAGTGTTGAACAGCTCCTTTTCCCGATTGTACAGGGAGGAATTTTTGATGACCTGCGAAAAATGTCAGCAGAAAAAGTAGCTGAAGCAGATATGGCGGGGAATGCTATCGGAGGGTTATCGGTGGGTGAACCTGCTGATGAGATGTACAGGACAATAGAAGTGGTAAATGAGATACTCCCTGACGATAAACCAAGATATCTTATGGGGGTCGGAACACCGGTGAATATTCTTGAAGCAATTGACAGGGGTGTTGACATGTTCGATTGTGTAATGCCTACACGTAACGGAAGAAACGGTATGCTCTTTACATCAGAGGGTATTATAAACATAAAAAACAATAAGTGGAGTAATGACTACAACCCCATAGATCCTTTGGGACCCTCAGAAGTGAGTATCAATTACTCGAAAGCATACCTGAGGCACCTGGTTATCTCCGGGGAGATTCTCGGGTCACAGATATCAAGTATACACAATCTGGCATTTTATTTAAGCCTGGTCAGGGAAGCAAGAAAAAAAATAATTACAGGTAATTTCAGAATATGGAAAGAGTCAATGATAAAAAAACTGTCAGCAAGATTATAGATTCTTTTAGAATAAAAATAATAGATATCTATATCATCAGGAAGTTCCTGGGGACATTCCTATTTTCCCTTATCCTGATAATGACCATCGCAGTAGTATTTGACTTTGCCGAGAAGATCGATAATTTTATGGAAAAAGAGGCACCATGGAGGGCTGTGGTGTTCGACTATTACCTCAATTTTATCCCTTACTTCGCCACACTGTTTGCACCACTTTTTGTTTTTATTTCTGTTATCTTTTTTACATCCCGGATGGCTGCTAATACTGAAATTATTGCCATCCTGAACAGTGGAATGAGTTTTCAACGGATGATGTGGCCATATTTTCTTTCAAGTTTTGTTATTGCAGTATTCATTTTCTACCTGACAAATTTTGTTATTCCAAGAACTGCCCTTGAGCGGATGGATTTTGAAGATAAATATTACCGTCCTCAATGGCGAAAAGCCAATGTTGACAATATTCATCGGCAGGTTTATCCAAATATTTATGTTTATATGGAGTCCTTTAGCCCTCTATATCTGCGTGGCAGGAATTTTACATTGGAGAGATTTAACGATGAGGGAAGATTGGTATCAAAACTCTCTTCACCAACTGTAAATTATGATACCGCTACATCAAAATGGGTTGCACACAATTTCCTGATAAGGACAATAAGTGACGATGAGGAAATACTTACCAAAGGATCGGAGATAGATACTACGCTCA
>Ga0307445_10001622_pt1 | contig 12631 bp, 12 predicted proteins | sample SalMarSW160330MG_FD_202147 | JGI IMG/M metagenome (GOLD analysis project Ga0307445, IMG submission 202147) | Salt marsh sediment microbial communities from the Plum Island Ecosystem LTER, Massachusetts, United States - SW1603-30 | ecosystem: Environmental > Aquatic > Marine > Intertidal zone >...
GCTGATGGAGCTCCTCAAGCGGCATGAGGCCACTGCCACTTTTTTTATCATCGGCGAGCGCGCTGCGGCTCACCCCGGCCTGGTGAAGCTGATCCTGTCAGGCGGCCACAGCATCGGAAACCATTCATACCATCACTCGCCCCTTCTGATGCTCCGGTCTCTTTCCCGCCTGCGCGCCGAAATACAAACCACGCAGGAATTGTTGTCTGAATTCGGCGTGTCCGCGCACGCATTCAGACCGCCGGTGGGAATCACCAGCCCTCGTCTGGGGCCGGTACTCGCGGAGGCGGGGCTCGTATGCGTGAACTTCAGCAGACGCGGCTTCGACGCGGGCAACAGGAGGCTGAGCCGGCTTTCGGAAAAGATACTTAAAAGAGTAAAGCCCGATGACATAATACTGATGCACGACCGGTCGCCGAAGGGGAGCACCGGTGCCGTTTCATTTATCAGCGAGGTGGAGCAGATCCTTTCAGGTTTAAAGGAAAAAAACATGCATGTGTTGCCCCTGTCCGAACTGACCGGCATGACGATTATGGAAAGGAATTAAATTCAAGGATGAATTCACCTGATTTTTTTTCTTGACACCTTATCAATCGGATTACTTAAATACAAAACACCGGATAATCGGATTAAATCATATTACGCCAACATGCCCCGCACCCCCGCCTCGAGCGGGGGTGCATGTCATTTGAATTCATGCAGGCCCGACGATGGAATACCATGAAGGCGCCGTGAGGGGAACTATTTTATGAGAAAACGGCTGGATATATGCGGATGGAAAAAAAATGGCATATCATAAAAAACCTGAAGGTTGCTGAATCCGGGGAGATTTCGGCAGAGGCGACGTTCAATCCGGACTCTCCATGGTTTGACGGACATTTCCCCGGATTCCCGATCCTTCCGGGCATCGCGGAGCTGGGAATCGTGTCGGATTCGATCAGAAAAGCCGGCGAGGCGGAGGGAAAAAATATCGCCATTTCCCAGATACGTAAAGTACGGTTCAGGCAATTTATCAGACCGGACGATTCGGTACGGGTCGTATCATCATCGGACGAAAAGCATCCGATGCGATATAAATTCAAGCTGATGGTCAACGGGCAGTTAGCATGCAACGGGGTGATGGAGACCGTCGAGGCCGACGATACCGTCTGCGGCGGACAGCAATGTTGATGAGGAGGGTTCATGCCGGATAATGCTACAATACTCCGCGTTGCGGAGATTCTGATCGACGAGCTTAAGCTCGAGGACGTAACGCCCGAGACCTTCAATCCGGACCTCGATCTCGTCGATGAGCTTGGAATCGACAGCATGGATCTGACCACGGTGGTACTCGTGCTTCAGGACGAATACGGCATTACCATCGACGAGGAGGATTATCCCAAGCTTTCGAATGTCCGATTGATTGCGCAATACATCGAAGAAAAATTGAAAGAAAATTGAATCCAGCGCCTCTTGACGGGATACACGCGATGAACGTGAAACATATACAAACCCTGGAAGCCGCATCACCGGGTGAGCGCGATAAGGTGAAATTCTCGGATATCATAAGGGACCCTGAGGTGCGCATGCGGTGGGAAAAGGTCCGTAAATACTTTTTCCTTCGGGAATCGACCTACGACATGACCAACCGCTGCAACATCAGGTGCGACGGGTGCTATTATTACGAGGGTGAAAAACAGTTCGCCGGTGAAACCGGGACGCCCGAACAATGGCGCTCCCTCATGAGAAGCGAAAGGGAGCGGGGGATCACCTATGTGGTGCTGGCCGGAGCGGAGCCGTCTCTTGTGCCTGATCTCTGCCGGGTGTGCTTCGAGGAGATTCACCTCGGCTGCATCGCGACCAACGGAGTCAGGCGCATACCAGAGTCCGTGGGCTATAAAATACACATTTCGGTATGGGGAAACGACGAGACGAGCGAAAGGATTCGGAAGGCGAAGCACCTGCTGGAAAAGCAGATCCGGAATTATGCGGGTGACCCCCGGGCCGTGTTCGTGTATACGTTCACCAGGGATAATATAGACGAGATATATGACGTCATGAAAGCCTTGTCGCCGCACGGCTGCAAGCTGACCTTCAATATGTTTTCGGCCCCCGTCGGCTACACCGGCGGGCTCCGCCATGACGCGCAGTCCCTCGCCGCGGCCAGAGGGACGATGATGGATATTGTAAATAAATATCCCGGGCATATCCTCTTTTCACCGTATAATGCGGCGGCGCACACGCACACGCTCGGACTTCACGAACTCTTCGGATGCTCCTACCCGCGGATGAACCCGTCCACGGACATAGGCCTGGGAAGATCGTTTCGACAATACCGGACCGATCTGTCATGGAACCGAAGCGCGTCCTGCTGCGTGCCCGACACCGACTGCGCGGACTGCCGTCACTACGCGGCCGGAAGCGCGGTCGTGACCGCGCGGCTCTACCGACATGCTGCGGACGCGGAGAGCTTCAAGGCATGGCTCGACTATGTGGACACCTACCTCGCGGTCTGGGTCATGGGCTATGAAAAGGGGGCGAACCTCCTTGAGCATATGACTCCTCCGCCCGGGTTCGACCTCTAACCCAAAAATTGGAGAATACCATGAACACCGTCAGTTCAATGCTGGACAATGAATGGCATGAACGATATAAACGGATCTCAAAGCTCAATATACGCAGCTCGATTTACGACGTGACCAACAAATGCAATCTACGGTGCAAGGGCTGCTTTTTTTTCTCCTCGGACGAGCACAAAAAATCTCCTGACGAGCCCGACATCAGGAAATGGGAGGAGTTCGTCGGGCGTGAAAAGGCACGGGGCGTCAATCTCGCCATTCTTATAGGAGGAGAGCCTACCCTGTTCCTAGACAGGGTCGAGGCCTTTTACACGAGGATTCCCACCTATTGCGCCACCAACGGCATCATCAAAATACCGCGGAAGCGTTTCCCGGACATGATGGTCGGCATATCGTTGTGGGGCGACGAGGAGGACGAAAAAACGCTTCGGGGGCGCGATACCTTTTCGATCTCCCGGAATAACTACGAGGGCGATCCCTACACCTACTACCTGTATACCATAACCCCGAAGCAGATCGGAAGGATCGAGCGCATCATCAAAAAGATCGCGGACGCCGGCCTCAAGGTGCACATGCAGCTTCTGTCAAACGACGAGGGCGTCGACGGCTTTTCCTGGAAGCAGGGCGAGCTGTCTGATCTGAGAAAAGAGATGGACGAGATGCTTGATAAATATCCGCGCACCGTCATCTCCTCGAAATACTACCATGAGATAATAACCACGGGCACGATGCTGGGAAGGCCGTTCGGATGGTCCGAGTGCCCCTCGGTGACCAAGCCCCTCGACACCCGCACGCCGCAGCCGAAAAGGCTGGTCGAGTTCATTCGATGGGCCGCGGACCTTACCACCATGCACCGATGCTGCACCTCCGAAACGCGTGACTGCTCCACCTGCAAGGACGGGGCCGCGCACATGAGCTGGGTCATGGTCAACAAGCGCGCCCACATGCGATCGGCCCGGGATCTTCAGAACTGGATCGAGGTCTACGAGATGTTCGCGAAGCTGTACAAGTTCATCCCATGGTAGCTCACCGCGCGTAAAATAGTGTAAATGGACTTAAAAAAAGCTGTTATCATCGGTTACGACGCCGTCTCGCCCCTGGGCACGGACATGGAAACACAGTGGATACGGGCGGCGGCGGGAGAAAGCGGCATCGGCAAGCTCACGCGCTTTCCGGTCGATGAGGATTTTCCCGTGCACATCGCTGGACAGGTCGGCGAGATCGACGTGGCTCCGTATCCTTTCCTGAGCCCGCGCGAGATGGCGCATTGGACCTCGCCTATTTTCAAGCACGCCATGCTCGTCGTCCATCGGGCGGTGGAAAAAAGCGGCATCCAAATCACGCCCGGCCTCGCCCCGCGGGTGGGAATCACCTTCAGCTCGGCGGTGGGAGGCCAGGATGCGGTCATAGCGGCGGACAGGCTCATGATCAGTGAGGGAAAAATGCCTCATCCCTTCACCAACCCCAATTCATGCATCAACATGGTGGGCGGGAAGGTGTCCATACTCACCAAGGCGACCGGGCCGATATCGGCGACCATCACCGCCTGCGCCACTGGCGCAACGTCCATGATCATCGGCTCGATGTTCCTGCACCAGGGACTGGCCGACGCAGTCATCTGCGGAGCCGTGGATTTTTCCCTGGTGGAGCCGATCGTCGCCGGGTTTGCAACCATGAACGGCGCGTACAAGCACAGGAAAGGCCTTGATGAGCTGCCCGAAAGGGCGAGCAGGCCTTTTTCCATCGACCGACGCGGGTTCGTGGTGTCGGAGGGAGCCGCGTGCGTGATCATCTGCACCAAGGAGTTCGCCCGAGCTCACGGTCTGGACTACAGCCTGGAGATCGCCGGTTACCGCATGACCTCGGACGCGTACCACTTCGTCGCCCCCAATCTCGACACGGTCCGCCGATGCATTGCGGAGAGCATCGATGACGCGGGCATACGGCCTGCCGACATAGACGCGGTGAACGCCCACGGAACTTCCACGAAGATCGGGGACAAGGTCGAGTGCGACGCCCTTCGGGCGGTTTTCGATGACCGGATGCCGCCGGTATCGGCCAATAAATCCCAGATAGGCCACGCCATGGGCGCTTCGAGCGGCATTGAATCCATATTCGCCATGGAAGGGATGCTGAGAGGCACCCTCCTCCCCACCATAAACCATACGCCCGATCCCGAGATCGGGCTCGACTGCGTTCCCGAGGGTGCGCGGAATCTTGATCAGGAGTTCGTGCTTAAAAACGCGTTCGGGTTCGGCGGGTGCAATTCATGCATCGTATTCAAAAGGGTGCGGTGACCGGAATTCATCTGCCCCGTCCGAGATACGGCCCGTATAATTTTTCCGTCATCCGGTAATATATTCTCCGCGGCATCAAGCGGGCGGCGTGGTACAAAATCTTGTTCCTGATGCCGGGGATGCAGATCACCTTTCCTTTCCCCAGACGCTTCATCGATATCTTCACCACCCGCTCGGGTGCCATCCAGCGAATCGTGCGGTTCTTTTTTATCTCTTCCTCAATGCCCAATTTCCTATGGAAATCGGTCCTGGTAAAGCCGGGGCACAGGGATTGGACCCTGATGCCGTAGCGTCGCACCTCCATGTGAAGCGACTCGGTAAATACGTTCAGGAACGATTTGGTGCCGCCGTATACCCCGTTGATGGGAGCGGGCGCATACGCTCCAAGGGACGCCACATTGATGATGATTCCGTTCTTTTTTTTGATCATGCGGGGCAGAACCGCGTGGACGAGCCGAAGCACCGCGTTCACGTGCGCCTCGACCATGTCCAGGTGTTCCCGAACCGGCAGGTTGATAAAAAGCGACCTCTCGCCGTATCCCGCGTTGTTGACCAGTACGGAGAGGTCATCGGTCTTCATGATTGTCCTGAGCACCGGGCGAACGCCCCGTCGGTCCGAAAGCTCGGCGATCACGACCGTAACGGCGATCCCGTACGCCTGCTTGAGCCTGCGCGCCACAGCGGTGATCACCTCTTTCCTCCTGCCCGTGAGTATGAGGTCATATCCCCTGCTGGCGAAATGTTCCGCGAACGCCTTGCCGATCCCGGACGTCGCGCCGGTGATCAGGGCCGTCTGTCTGCTCATGATTGTACCTCTTATGAGTTGGGCCTTTTTTCTATAATTCGCATCTCATGATCCGATAGTGGTACACATAACACAACGCATGTCAATACGCTTTTCTTCCTAAGAAGGGGAATTTTCGTTACATATCCCGTCGATTATTCATATGAAATTTTTTACCAACGGCCCGCTTGTTTTCGGTTTCCCCACAAGCTGAGGGATAAATTTATTCAAAAAATATATTAGGGGAATACAAAACGCCAGACTCGCCAACGTCATTACAACTCCTACCCCAAAGACGGTCAAGGGAGAGCCTGAAAGATTGTCCACAATCCATTGGGCCGTCCTCCCATTGATATAGTGGTAGAAAATACCGTTCAAGCACATGAGAATCAGTGTGTTTCCTCCCATCCAGATAACCGTCTTTTGAAACGGCGTGATTTTAGCCAGGAAAAGCACCATAAAAGACCCTGCAACTGCGGTAATGGGGAACCAGATAAAGCTCCCGTGTGAAGAGAATAATATTACCACGGAATTATAATAATTGAAATTAAAAGGTCCGTTATTTAACTGATACGTGAACAGTACGATCAGGAATGTTATAATCACGCCGGGCACTGATATCTTCAGACTCACCTTGTCCATCAAAAACCTTTTGCGTCTTAAATAAATGCCCATCAAATAAAACGCGTACATGGTGATCGCCTCATGAATGAAGAGATAATTCCATCCGATTATTCTTCCTTTTTGCGGATTGAATATGTCGAGCTCCAAATTGAGCCAGTATCCGACCACGTAAAAAAGAGCGGCGCCTATCAAAATTTTCCAGTTTGAAGAGCGTAAAAACCTGAATGCGCCGAAATGGACCATTTCTACTGAAAAAAGCATAAGAAGAAACCATGAGGGAACGCAAAACGCGGGAAGCCCGAAAATCGTCAAAAGGATCCCGCCTATATATCCCTTGACGCTGGGCAATTCCAAATTGACAAAGTCTCCGGAAAAGAAAAGCGGCAGTACCATGAATAATGCGGTAAAAAACAGGAAGGGAAGAATTCGGGAAAAAAACCGGCGCTTTAAATAATCCCTGAAGCCTAATTCAGAATCACTCTCCCGGGTCACATATCCCGCCAGGACAAAAAAAAGCATCATATGAAAGGAATATATAAATTTATACTGTGTTGCGGCCGCCGGATTTTTAAGAAGCATGAGCCGCTCGATGAAATGGCCGTAGAAGACCAGGAAGATGCCGTAAAACCTGGCCATGTCGATAAACCAAATTCTCTGCGCATCAGTTGCAAGCTCCATTGATCGGTCCTCCTTTCCAGTTTTACATTATTATGAAAAAAATTTTCATTCATAACTTATATCTCCGCTCCATCAGTATGAAGTATACAGCCGAATCCGTTTCCCTACGCGAATCGGCAATATCGCGATATTAAAAAAAAAGGGCTAAATTAACGATTGATTTAGCCCCTCTATACTTTTAAACCCCGGTATATGCTCCTGTAAAAATCTGTATATACTGTACCTCCCTCAATCTTGCAGAAAATAATGGCCGGAGCGCATACCAGATGCCTGTCATCAGGCTGCTATTTGATGCGGCCCTGCTTCCAGGCCCGAAGGAGCTTGTCATAATCAACCGTCTCTCCTCTTGGCTTCTCATTGGCGAGCTTCGGCTTGGGCGAGCCGGGCCTTGCAAGCCAAATTTTGGGATCGATGCATTTGTTCAGCTTCGGACCGCGGTTACCCTGCACGCCAGAGCGCTCGATCCTTTCCATGACCGCGTCCTGCTCCTTGGCGAGGTTATCCATGGCCTGATCCACGCTGATCGCGCCTGAAGAAGCTTCGCCGATGTTCTGCCACCAGAGCTGTGCCATCTTCGGATAATCGGGAACGTTGGTGCCGGTCGGCGTCCACGCAACACGAGCCGGGCTGCGGTAGAACTCGACCAGACCGCCGAGCTTAGGCGCACGTTCGGTGTAGGACTTGTCACGGATATCGCTGTCGCGGATGAAGGTGAGGCCCACGTGGGATTTTTTAAGCGATGTGGTCTTGGCCACGCAAAACTGTCCATAAAGCCACGCGGCTTTCCGGCGTTTCAGCGGCGTGCTCTTGAAGAGCGTCCACGATCCGCAATCCTGATAGCCAAGCTTCATCCCCTTCTGCCAGTACGGGCCGTGAGGGGACGGGGCCATGCGCCATTTCGGGGTCCCGTCCGGGTTGACCGTTGGGCCGGGGGCTACCATGTCGGGCACGAAAGCCGTGTACCAGAAAATCTGCTGGGCCACGTTTCCCTTCGCCAGGTAGGGCAGGTAGGTATAGAAATCCATGCCCCTGGCGCCCGGAGGAGCGTACTTGTCGAGCCATTCGATATACTTGCGCAGCGCGTACTTCGCGGCCGGGCCGTTGACCGCGCCGCCGCGGCAGACGCTTGAGCCAACGGGCCGGTCATTTTTATCCACGCGGATTCCCCACTCGTCAACCGGCTTGCCGTTCGGGAGCCCCTTGTCTCCGGCGCCAGCCATGGACAGCCAGGCGTCGGTGAAGCGCCATCCGAGGTCGGGCGCCTTTTTGCCGTAGTCATTGTGGCCGTATACCTTCACACCGTCGATTTCCTTCACGTACTTGGTGAAGAATTCGGCGATGTCTTCATACGCGGACCAGTTGACCGGCACGCCCAGCTCGTAGCCGTATCTTTTCTTGAACTGCTTTTTAAAATCGGGCCGTTTGAACCAGTCGTAGCGGAACCAGTAGAGGTTCGCGAACTGCTGGTCCGGAAGCTGGTAGAACTTGCCGTCAGGGCCTGTGGTGAATGATATGCCGATGAAATCCTTGACGTCAAGGGTCGGCAGAGTAACGTCCTTGCCCTCGCCTTTCATGAAATCCTCCAGGACCACAACGTACGGGTAACGCCAGTGAGTGCCTATGAGATCGGAGTCGTTTATATAGGCGTCATAGATGCTCTTCCCCGACTGCCATTGTGTCTGCAGCTTTTCGATCACGTCCCCTTCCTGGATCAGATCGTGGGTGACTTCTATTCCCGTAATCTCATAGAAAGCTTTTGCCAAAACCTTCGATTCATAATCATGAGTCGGGATTGTCTCCGATACGATCTTGATCTTCATACCCTTGTACGGCTCTGCCGCCTTGATGAACCATTCCATCTCCTTCATTTGCTGCTCCTTGGTCAGCGTGGAAGGCTGGAATTCGGTATCAATCCACTTCTTTGCCGCCTCCTTGGGCGGCAGCGCCTTTTTACAGGCGGTGGGAAGTGCGAACGCGACAGCCAATGCACAACAAAACAATAAACTGTTTCTTACTCGAAAAACAATCATAGTCTGTCCCTCCTACTTTATATTTATAAGCTTGTTTGATTTATGAAACACGCCTTTCCGATTAAAATACTGTTGCTTCCTCATCTATTGAGTTTCATTCCGCCCGTGAAATATGCCGGACCGGCTAACCGAAACGCATAACGATGACGATCCAAACAAAAGAAATCGGCAAGGCGAACCAGAGACTCAAGTTGGTCAAACCAACCCATGCTATATTGATATAGGCGCTGCCGAGCAGCCCTATGAAAAAGCGATCGCCCCGGGTGGTGGCTATAGGCAGAAATCCCCGGCGTTCTACCGAGGGGTCCAGGGCCTCCCACACGGTCATCCCTGCGACCATGAGCCCGATCACGATAAAAAATCCCGCGGTAATCGGCGTCCAATACATCCATCCAAAATTCATAGTGTATCCTCTCTATACCCTGCCCAGGGCGAAGCCCTTGGCCATATAATTGCGCACGAACCAGATCACCAGCGCGCCTGGTACGATGGTCAGCACTCCGGCAGCCGCCATGAGTCCCCAGTCGAGGCCGGTGGCGCTGATCGTACGCGTCATGACCGCCCCGATCGGCTTCGCGCTCGTTACAGTCAACGTACGGGCGAAAAGCAGCTCCACCCAGCTGAACATGAAGCAGAAAAACGCCGTAACCCCCACGCCCGCCCGTATGAGAGGAATGAATATGGTGACAAAGAACCGGGGCAGGCTGTACCCGTCGATAAACGCGGTCTCGTCGATTTCACGGGGAACACCTGACATGAAGCCTTCCAGTATCCACACCGCCAGCGGCACGTTGAACAGGCACTGAGCCAGCGCAACCGCAAGATAGGTATCTATCAGGCCGATGGCTGAATAGAGCTCGAAAAAGGGGAGCACGAAAACGGCGGCGGGCGCCATCCGGTTGGTGAGGAGCCAGAAAAAGATCTGCTTGTCGCCCAGAAAGGAATAGCGTGAAAAGGCGTAGGCCGCCGGCAGGGCCACGGTCAGGGATATCATGGTGTTCATGGTGACGTAAATGATGGAATTGATGAATCCGGAATACCAGTCCGAATCGGTAAAAATTTTTATATAGTTCTTCAACGTCGGATCAGCCGGATACAGGGTCAGCGTGCTGAGGATGTCTGCGTTGCTTCTCAGAGACATATTGAGCATCCAGTAGATCGGAAGAAACAGCAATATAAAATATATGCCTAAGGCGATCATTTTCTTGTTTCCTTTCATACCTTGGCTCCTTTCCCGACGTTCTGGAGTACCTGGTAAAACACGAAACACAACAGCAGTACGATCAAAAAGTAGATGAGCGAGAAGGCTGCCGCGGGCCCGACGTCGAATTGTCCGGTGGCGATCTTGACCAGATAAATGGACAGAAACGTGGTGGCATCGCCCGGACCGCCTCCGGTGAGCACGAAGGGCTCAGCGTAGATTAAAAAGCTGTCCATGAAGCGAAGGAGCAACGCGATCGTCAGCACGCCGCGCATCTTTGGCAATTGAATATAGAAAAACGTCGACCAGGCGGACGCTCCATCGATCTTTGCCGCCTGGTAGTACATCTCCGGGATCGCCCGCAGGCCGGCATACGCAAGCAGGGCCACCAGCGGGGTCCAGTGCCACACCTCCATGAGCATGAGGGTGATCCAGGCATCGAGCGCCGTCCTCGTATGATCGAAGGGTATGCCCAGCTTATTGATGGCCGCGCCGAACAGGCCGATGTCAGGCCTGGTGAAGATGATCCAGATCGATCCGATCGTGTTCCAGGGAATGAGGAGCGGAAGCGCGAGCACCACCAGGCTGAAGGAGACGCCCCATCCCTTTTTCGGCATGGCAAGCGCTATGAGAATGCCGAGCGGCATCTCGATCAGCAGCACGAGCCCGGAAAAGAGAAACTGACGCCATAATGCGTCATGCAGGCGATAATCGTGCACTACCTTCTTGAACCATTCAGTGCCCACAAAAACGGTCTGGCCGGGAGCCAGGATATCCTGGACCGAATAATTGACCACGGTCATGAGAGGAATGATCGCGCTGAAGGCGACAAACACCAGAACCGGCACCACCAAAAACCAGGCTTTATTATTTTCCCATTTTCCCATCACTTACTCCCGTTATTTCACCAGCCGACCGTCGGCGTACAACCGTATCCCGTGCGGCGGAAACACAAGCCACACCCTGCCCGCAGGAACCGGCTTGTCCTCTGAAAGCTTGGCATGCAATGTCTTACCCGCCAGTGTCAGCGTAACAATTTTATAACTGCCCAGATCCTCAACATTTTTGATATCGGCGGGGACTCCGTTCCCCCCGGGCTCCGAATTCACCTCCAGATACTTGGGCCGGATGCCGAGCTCGATCTTCCCCCGCGTCCTTGCGCCCAACTCCGCCGTATTTTGGTCCAATGGTATCTTTGCGCCGTCGATCTGGGCGATATTTCCATTGAGGGTGCAGCTTAGAAGGTTCATCCCCGGGCTTCCGATAAAGTATCCCACAAAGGTATGCTCCGGATTTTCAAAAAGGTCCTCGGGAGTGCCGACCTGAACGATTTCCCCCTCATACATGACCACCACCTTGTCGGCAAACGTAAGTGCCTCCATCTGATCGTGCGTTACGTATATCAGGGTCAGTTTCAATTGATCATGGATATCCTTGAGTTTACGCCTGAGATGCCATTTCAGATGAGGATCGATTACGGTCAGCGGCTCATCGAACAGAATGGCGGCCACGTCGCTCCGTACCAGTCCCCGTCCCAATGAGATCTTCTGCTTGGCGTCGGCCGCAAGCCCGGCCGCCTTCTTTTTAAGAAAAGGGGTCAGGTCGAGAATCTCGGCGACCTCATGAACCCGCTTGTTAACCTCATTTTTCTCGATACCCCTGTTGCGCAAGGGAAAGGCCAGGTTGTCGAACACGGTCATGGTATCGTACAGGACCGGAAACTGAAAGACCTGGGCGATGTTTCGCTTTTCCGGTGTCATGGCGGTGACGTCCCTGCCGTCATAGAGCACGCGCCCCTTGGTGGGGGCGACCAACCCGGAGATGATGTTCAACATGGTGGTCTTACCGCACCCGGAAGGGCCGAGCAGGGCGTAGGCGCCCCCGTCTTCCCATACGGTGTGGACCCTCTTTATGGCGTAATCCGATTCTCCTTTGGGATCGGGAAGATAACTGTGAGCGATTTCGTCCAATTCTATGCGGGCCATGCCGGTCTCCTGTCCGATCCTTTATTGGACGGCGACGCAAGCAGTGCGCCGGCCGTGTCATATACAAAAAAACAAACGGGATTGACGTACGTTGTTATTTCTTCACCTATACGGAGTGAATTGACACCGTCTTCCTGTATTACCAGATGAGAATCTCCATGGCTGACATGAATGAACGTTTCAGACCCGTTTATTTCAGCCAATTCGACCTTCACGGGGATCCCCACATCATTGGCGCCGGTCTTCGAAATAAATAAATGATTGGGCCGAATGCCGAATATATAGCTTCCCTCGGGCACTGATTTCAGATGGCCTTCCACCGGGATCTCGATGTCCTGCCCCAGCCGTACGATATTCCTCCGAATCACGCCGTTGAGATAGTTAATGGGAGGATCGCTGAATACCTGGGCCACCTTGAGAGTGGCGGGATTATGGTATACCTCCGGCGTGGGGCCGGTTTGTAAGATGCGTCCC
>Ga0307445_10001623_pt1 | contig 12625 bp, 7 predicted proteins | sample SalMarSW160330MG_FD_202147 | JGI IMG/M metagenome (GOLD analysis project Ga0307445, IMG submission 202147) | Salt marsh sediment microbial communities from the Plum Island Ecosystem LTER, Massachusetts, United States - SW1603-30 | ecosystem: Environmental > Aquatic > Marine > Intertidal zone >...
GGTTTCGAGGCATTCCTCGAGTTCGATGCGGCGGCCGCGGCCCTGTTCGGCCTCGCGCTCGCCTGGTGGTTTTTCCTGCACCGCCCGGCCTGGACCGCGAAGCTGGCGGATTCTTCCGCGGGCAGCGCCTTGGGAAGATTCTGGTTCGCCGGTTGGGGATTCGACCGGCTGTATGAGCGATCGATCATCCAACCGTACGTCCTCCTCGCGCGCCTCAATAAAAACGACGTGTTCGATTGGCTGGCGGACCGGCTTGTCGCGCGGCCCTACGCCGCGCTCGGCCGGTTTGTCCGGTCCGATTTCATCGACCGGGTGTTCGCCGCGATCGCGGCCATCAATGCCGCGGCGGCGCGCGCGCTGCGCGCATTGCAGGGCGGGTATGCGCGCTGGTACGCGGCCGGGATCGTGGCGGGCGCAATCATTCTGATCGCGATGGCGGTGCTGTGATGATTCTCTACTTCCTCGTCCTGTGGCTTGTGTTGGGCGCATTCCTGGCCTGGTGGGTCGGCCGCTCCCGGCCGGACCTTGCGCGCTGGATCTCGCTCTTCTTCCTTGCGGTCCAGACGGCGGTGCTGGTTGGGGTGTGGATCGGATACTCCGGGATTCGGACTCCCGCGCCGGAGGGACGCTGGTGGCTGGAGATCAGCCGGCCCTGGATTCCGCAGCTCGGCGCCGAGTTCCATTTCGGCCTGGACGGGCTCAGCCTTCTTTTATGCCTGCTTACCAGCCTGCTCGGCATGTTCTCGGTCGGCTCTTCCTGGAAAGGGATCCGGGAACAGGTGGGTTTCTTCCACTTCAATATCCTCTGGGTGCTGGCCGCGCTGACCGGAATCTTCCTGGCGCTGGATCTCCTGCTCTTTTACTTTTTCTGGGAGCTGATCCTCATCCCGCTGTATCTGCTGATCGGGATCTGGGGCCATGAGAACCGCAGCTATGCCGCGCTGAAATTCTTCATTTTCACCCAGGCCGGAGGCCTGTTCCTTCTGCTGGCGACCGTCGGGCTGTACCTTGTCCACGGCGACGGCACCGGGATTTTCACGTTTAATTATATGCAGCTCATCGGCACGGCGATGCCCGCTTCCACCGCGTTCGCCTTGATGCTCGGGTTCGGGCTGGCCTTCGCGGTGAAACTGCCGGTGGTGCCGATTCACACCTGGCTCCCGGATGCGCATGCCGAAGCACCGACCGCGGGCAGCGTGATCCTGGCGGGATTGGTGTTGAAGGCCGGCGCCTACGGCTTCCTGCGCTTCCTCATCCCGCTTTTCCCCGAAGCGGCGAAAACCGCCGCGCCGGTGGCGATGGCGCTGGGGGTGATCGGCATTCTCTACGGGGCGCTGCTTGCATTCGCCCAGACCGATCTCAAGCGGATGATCGCCTACACCTCCGTCAGCCACATGGGATTCGTCCTCCTGGGCGCGTTCGTCGGGAACACATTCGCACTGCAGGGCGCGGTGGTCATCATCCTTTCGCACGGGCTCTCCACCGGCGCGCTGTTCATCATGGCCGGCGCGCTGCAGGACCGGCTGCACACACGCGACCTGAAAAAGATGGGCGGGTTATGGAGCGTCATGCCGCGCATGGGAGGCTTCGGGCTCTTCTTCGCGCTGGCTTCGCTCGGACTTCCGGGGCTCGGCAACTTCGTCGGCGAGCTGCTGGTCCTCCTCGGGACGTACTCCATTAGCCCGGCGGCCGCGGTCTTCGCCACGCTCGGCTTCATCACCGCGATGGTCTACTCGCTGTGGATGGTGCAGCGCGTGTTCGCCGGCGCGTATGCGGGAACCGGCAAGCCGCCGGACCTGGACCCGCGCGAGTTCATCCTGTTCGCCGCGCAGGCGCTGGCGTTGATCGGGCTGGGTTTCTACCCGCAGCCGGTGCTCGACACGGTCCTTCCCGCGCTTTCGGATATCCGGTTGGAATCGGGAGTAAACCAGCCGCAAACCACAGCGTCCAACCGATCCGCCGCCGCGGGAATCGATCCGGAGCGGGTTGGGGATTCCATTTCCGCCGGATGGGAGGAGCGGCGATGACCACCGCCGATTTCACGGCGCTTCTGCCGTACCTGGTTCTCACCGGCGCAGTACTCGCGGTTCTCCTGGCGATTACCATTTTCCGGAGTCATCGGCTCGCCGCCGGGCTGACGCTTGCCGGGTTGGCGCTGGCGCTGACCGCGCTGCCCATCGCCGCATCCGCCGCACCGCGCGCGGTCACCCCGCTTATCGCGGTGGACGGATTCACCCTCTTTTTCGTCGGCCTGCTTCTCTGCGCCGCGCTGGCGTCGGCCGGGCTGGCGTACGGGTATCTCGAACGGCGCCGGATCCAGCGCGAGGAGTTTTATCTTCTGCTCCTGACAGCCACGCTGGGCGGCTGCGTCCTTCCGGCGAGCGCGCACTTCGCCTCGCTGTTCCTCTCGCTCGAACTGCTGACGGTTTCCCTGTATGGGATGATCGCCTACCTGCGCACGGAGCCGCTGGGGGTCGAGGCCGGCATCAAATACCTGATCCTGGCGGCGGTCTCGTCCGCGTTTCTTTTATTCGGGGCGGCGCTGATCTATGCCGACCGGGGAACGCTGGCGCTCGGCCGGATCCTTCTTCCGGAGACCGCAACCGCCGGTCCGCCGCAGCCGGCGATGCTGGCGGCCGGGTTGGCGATGGTGTTGGTCGGGATCGGTTTCAAGCTCGCCATCGTTCCGTTCCACATGTGGATCCCCGACATCTACCAGGGTGCGCCGGCACCCGTCGCGGCGTTCATGGCGACGGTTTCCAAGGGTGCGGTGTTTGCGCTCCTGATGCGGATCTTTTCGCTGTACGACCTGCGCTCCGTTGCCGGCGTGTACGCGGGCCTGGCGGCGATCGCCGTGCTGTCAATGTTCGCCGGCAACTGGCTGGCCCTGCTGCAGACCAACGTCAAGCGGATGCTCGCCTATTCCTCGATCGCGCATTTCGGTTACCTGATGGTCGCGTTGCTGGCCGCCGGCGCTTCTTCGGTGACCGCCGGAGCGCTGTATTTGGCCGCGTACTTTACCGCCATACTCGCCGCCTTCGGCGCCGTCGGCGCGATCCCCTCCGCCGCCGGCGAGGCGCAGGATCTGGAGGCGTACCGCGGCTTGTTCCGGCGCCGGCCGGGGACGGCTTTTATCCTGACCGCGGCGCTGGTTTCCCTGATCGGGATACCCTTGACGGCCGGATTCATCGGCAAGGCCTATCTTCTTCTGGCAGGCCTGGGATCGGCGGTCTGGCTGCTGGCGGTCGTGCTGATCGTCACCAGCGCCATCGGGCTCTACTATTACCTGCGGGTCATCCTGGCAATGGCTCAACCTCCGGGTGCGGAGGATAAATCGGAGCAGCGCGCGGCGCCCGAATCCCGGTTGGGGAGCCTGGTTCTGGCGGCGCTCGCGCTGGGTATTCTGTGGCTGGGCTTGTATCCCGCGCCGGTCCTGGATCTCATACAGCGCACCGCCGGCGGCGTGCTGGTTTTCTGATCCGGCCCGGGTCTTGTCCGTCATCCCCGCGCGTTCGAAGGGGGAATCCATAAGGACTGGATACCCGCCGAAAGCACGCGGGCATGACGAAAAAAATGACGGGTCTCGATCCGGCGGAAAATCACCGCCTACTCGACCGGCTGATGTTTACGGGCAGGACGATCTTGCGTTTTTAGAAAGGACGGGTCATGAACCGGGTTTCCAAATCTTCCCCCTCCGGGACGGAATCCACCGGAATCCGGCGTCCCTTGGAATACAAGTGGATCGTTCTCAGCGTCACCACCATCGGCGCGATGATGGCCGCGATCGACACGACGATCGTGGTTCTCGGCCTGCCGGAAATGATGATCGACCTGCATGCCGATCTGGTGGAAATGATCTGGGTGATCATTGGGTACATCCTGGTCAGCACGGTATTCCTGATGACCTTCGGCCGGGTCGCGGATCTGCTCGGCCGGGTGAGGATGTACAACCTGGGGTTCGTGGTCTTCACGGCCGGCTCCCTGCTGTGCGGCCTGTCGATGAGCGCTCCGGCCCTGATCGGTTCGCGGCTGATCCAGGGAGCCGGGGCGGCAATGATGCTGGTCAACAGCATCGCCCTCATCACCGAGGTGTTCCCGCCGCACGAACGCGGGCGGGCGCTTGGCATAAACTCGGTCACCTGGGCCGCCGGCGGCGTGCTGGGGCCGGTGCTCGGCGGGCTGATCCTCAACGCCGGCTCCTGGCGCTGGATCTTCTTCATTAATATCCCGATCGGGATCTTCGGCGCGCTGTGGGGCTATTTCGCCCTGAAGGAAATGTCGATCCGCAACGCAAAGGAAAAATTCGATTTCCCCGGGGCGGCCGCGTTCAGCCTGGGCCTTTTGTCGATCCTCCTCGCCCTGACGATGGGGATCCAATTCGGCTGGTTTTCGCCGCCGATCCTGCTGCTGTTCGCCGGCTTCGTGGTGCTGATCTTTTTTTTCTACCTGTGGGAGCGGCGTTCGCCGTTTCCGGTGCTGGATCTCTCGCTGTTTACCAGCCGCGTGTACAACTTTTCGGTCGCGGCGGCGATGCTGCAATCGCTCGGCCTGTTCGCGGTGAACTTCCTGATAGTTTTCTATTTTCAGGGGGTGCGCGGGTTCGATCCACTGACCGCTGCGCTGCTGCTCATCCCGCTGCCGCTCGTGAGCGCGGTGGTGGCTCCCATCGGCGGTATCATCGCCGACCGGATCGGGGCGCGCCTCCCCGCGACGATCGGGCTTCTGTTGCAGGCCGCCGCCCTGCTTTGGCTGAGCGGCCTCTCGCCGACGACGCCGTATCCGGTAATCGCCGTGGGGCTGGCGGCGATGGGATTGGGGGGAGGGTTGTTCTTCTCGCCCAACACCAGCGCCGCGATGACCGCCGCCCCGAACAACAGGCTGGGGGTTGCTTCCGCCGCGCTCGGGACCCTGCGCCAGACCGGCATGGTGATCGGGTTCGCCCTCTCGCTCGCGGTGGCCGCCGCCAGCCTGCCGCGCGACATGATGCTGCAGATTTTCGTCGGAACCAACGTCACCCTGGGCTCGCAGGTGATGCAGAATTTCGTCTACGGCATACGCAATGCGTTCCTCTTTTCGATCCTTTTGTGCCTGATTGCGGCCGGCTTTTCCCTGGCGCGGGGAAAAGAAAACCGCAAACCGGTCCCGAGCGTGGAAAAACCTTAGCCATTAAGGAGGTGCCCCTATGAACGGCAATCCGCTTCAGAAACTGGAATCCTTCGGTCAGAGTGTCTGGATGGATGTTCTCCGCCGGGGAATGCTGCGATCCGGCGAATTCAAACGCCTGATCGCCGAAGACGGCGTGACGGGGGTGACCTCGAATCCATCGATCTTTGAGAAAGCCATCGCCGGCAGCCACGATTACGACGAAGCGATCCGCATCCTGGCGCTGGAAGGCCGGAGCGCGGACGAGATGTATGAGGCGCTGACGACGGAGGATATCCGCGGGGCGGCGGACGGGCTGTGCGGGGTTTTCGAGAAAACCGAAGGACGCGACGGCTTCGTTTCCCTGGAGGTTTCCCCGCATCTGGCGCACGATACCGGAGGGACGCTGGCCGAAGCCCGCCGTTTATGGAGGGCCGTCGACCGGCCCAACCTGATGATTAAGGTTCCGGCCACGCGTGAAGGGCTGCCCGCCATCCGTGCCCTGATCGGGGAAGGGATCAACGTCAACATCACGCTGCTGTTCGGGCTTCCGCGGTACGCCGAAGTGGTCGAGGCCTACATCGCCGGATTGGAGGATCGCTTGGCGCAGGGTCTGCCGCTCGCGCGGGTCGCCTCGGTGGCCAGTTTCTTCCTGAGCCGCATCGACGTTCTGCTCGATCCGCAGCTGGAAAAAATCGCGGCCGAAGGCGGCGAACGCGGCCAAGCCGCCTTCGCGCTGGAGGGCCAGGCCGCGGTCGCGAGCGCCAAGGTGGCGTATGCGATGTATCGCGACGCCTTCGGAGCCGGCCGTTTCCGCGCCCTGGCCGATCGCGGTGCGCGCACCCAGCGCCTGCTGTGGGCCAGCACGAGCACGAAGAATCCGGCCTACAGTGACGTCAAATACGTCGAGCCGCTGATCGGACCGGAGACGATCAACACCATGCCGATGGAAACCATCAACGCGTACCGCGACCACGGCCGGCCGGCTGACCGGCTGGCCGAAGGGCTCGACGAGGCCCGGTCGGTGCTCGGGATGCTGGAGCAGATCGGCATCGCACTGGACCGGATAACCCGGCAGCTGGAAGATGAGGGCGTGGATAAATTCAACAAACCCTTCGACCGGCTCGCGAAGGCCATCCGTGCGGCGCGGGATTCGGCGCGGCAGGCGCCGGTGGACCGCCAATCCGCGGATTGGGGCGCCCAGGAAGGGCGCGTACGGGCGCGTATCGACCGGTTTGAAAGGGAGCAATTCGCCTCCCGTCTATGGAAAAAGGACCCGTCCTTATGGACGGGCGACCCCGAAGGGCAAAAAACCATCCGCAACGCACTGGGCTGGCTGCATGTGGCGGAGAAGATGTCGGAGAATCTCGACGACCTTTCCCGTTTCGTATCCGAAGTGAAAGCGGCGGGGATCACGCGCGCGGTGCATCTGGGGATGGGCGGAAGCAGCATGGCGCCGATCGTCCTGGCGCGCACTTTCGCGGTATCGGAGGACGGCATACCCGTCGCCGTGCTCGACAGCACCGATCCCGCCGCGGTCCGCAAGATCGAACGCGAAAATCCAGCGGAAACAACACTTTTCATCGTCGCCAGCAAATCCGGGACGACGGCGGAAACTTCGGCCTACGGCGATTATTTTTACAAACGGGCGCGCGCGCGCCTGGGCGATCGCGCGGGCGGACATTTCGCGGCGGTGACGGATCCCGGAACCCCGCTGGAAGAAACGGCCGCGAAGCGCGGGTTTCGCCGTGTGTTCCGGAATTTCGCGGACATCGGCGGCCGCTACTCGGCGCTCTCCTATTTCGGGTTGCTTCCCGCCGCGCTGATGGGAATGGACGTATCCGGGCTGATTGAGCGCGCCCTGCGGATGGCCAACGCCTGCGCCGCCAACGTTCCCGCGCACGAAAACCCCGGATTGATCCTGGGTGCGGGATTGGGGGAGCTTGCGCTTGCCGGCCGAGATAAGGTGACGATCCTTGCGCCGTCGGGGATCGCCGCCCTGGGGTTGTGGCTCGAGCAGCTGCTGGCCGAGAGCACCGGGAAAGAGGGCAGGGGAATCCTGCCGGTTGCCGGCGAACCGCCCGGCCCGCCGGAGGCATACGGCGCCGACCGGTGCTTCGTGATTTTCAAAATGATGGGAACATCCGATCCGGAACTCGACCGCCGCGTGGAAGACCTGCGCAAGGCCGGTCATCCCACGGTAGTGATTCTTCTGGAAGACCGCCTGGACCTCGGTCAGGAATTCTTCCGCTGGGAGGTGGCCACCGCCGCCGCGGGAGCCGTGCTGGGGATCAATGCCTTTGACCAGCCGAACGTCCGCGAAAGCAAGGCCAATACCAGCCGGTTGTTGGAGGTTGTCCGGCAGGCGGGTGCGTTGCCGGTGGAAGAGCCCTCGCTGAGGGAGCCTCCCCTGGAACTGTATGCAGGCAAGGCGGAGATGACCATCGGGGAAACCCTCCGGAATTTCCTTTATCAAACCGCGGCGGGCGATTATCTCGCGATCCAGGCGTATCTGCCGGAGACCCCCGAAATCGATCAAGCGCTTCAGAAAATCCGGCTGCGCCTGCGCGACCGGTTGTGCGCGGCGACGACCGTCGGGTACGGGCCGCGGTTTCTGCATTCCACCGGGCAATACCACAAGGGCGGGCCGAATATCGGCCTCTTCCTGCAGCTGACCGCGGACCATCCGGAGGACCTCCCCGTTCCGGACGCGCCGTTCACGTTCGGCGTGCTCGAACAAGCCCAGGCCCTCGGGGACCTGCAGGCGTTGGCCGGGCACGGCCGCGAGATCGTGCGCATCCATCTGGGGCCGGATGCCGTTTGGGGCCTTTCGAGGCTGGTGGAAATCCTTGAGGAAATTTTTTCCACGCCGGTGGAACGGGAACGCCCGCCGGCGCAAAGCAGAAAAACGTCCGCGGTGAAGCCCGAGCCGAAGAAGGCTTCCCGCCCGAAGACGCCTCCCGCGAAAGCCGGGCCCAAACCGGTTGCGGCCCGGCGTCCGAAAGCGGCGAAAGGTAAATCCGCGCGGAAGGCCAAGCCATGAACCAGCCCGCGTTCGAGAAAGGGCAGCCCATTGAGGCTTTGTTCCTGGATATCGGCGGAGTGCTCCTGACCAACGGCTGGGACCGCAACGCGCGCCGCCGGGCCTGCGAGACCTTCCATCTCAATTTTGAGGAGGTGGATGAGCGCCACCATCTGACCTTCGATATCTACGAGGAAGGAAAGCTCAGCCTGGACGACTATCTGGAGCGCACGGTCTTCTATGAGCCGCGTCCGTTTTCCCGGGAGGATTTCCGCGAATTCCTGTTTGCCGGGTCGCAGCCGTTTCCGGAAATGATCGAACTGATCCGGCGGCTGAAGGCCGTCTATAAGCTGAAGATCGCCGCCGTCAGCAACGAGGGGCGCGAGCTGACGGTGCATCGCATTGAAAAATACCAGCTGGGGGGAATCGTGGATTTCTTCATTGCTTCCTGCTTCGTCCACTTCCGGAAGCCGGACGCCGACATTTACTGCATCGCGGCGGATATCGCCCAGATCCGTCCGGAATTCGGCATATACATCGACGATCGGGCGATGTTTGTGGAGGTGGCGCGAAGTCTGGGATTCCATGGAATCCATCATACCGGGTTGGAATCCACCCGCGAGCATCTGGCGTATTACGGATTGCGCGCCGGTTAAGAGAAACCGTGTTTCACGTTCGCGCCGGGTGTTCCGGCCGGCCGCGATGGAGGAAAAGACAGCATGGCTGATCCACAGTACGAAATGGGAATGATCGGCTTGGGAGTGATGGGGCGGAATTTTGCATTGAATATCCGCGACCGCGGTTTCCGGGTGGCCGGCTACGACCGGGACGGGGAGAAAGTGGCTTTGCTGCGGGCCGAATCCGGCGGCGAAAAAACGTTCGCTGCGGATACGTTGGAGGAAATGGTTGCCGCATTGCGAAAACCCCGGGCCGTGATGATGCTCGTACCGGCCGGTCCGCCGGTGGATTCGGTGATCCGCGAGTTGCTGCCGCTCCTGGAACCCGGCGATTTGATCATCGACGGCGGGAATTCACATTATAAAGATACGGACCTGCGCCAGAAGACTCTGGTGGAAAAAGGCCTTGCGTATATGGGCGTCGGGGTTTCCGGCGGAGAGAGCGGTGCGCGCAACGGACCCAGCCTGATGCCCGGCGGTCCGCCGGAGGCCTATGAAAGAATCCGGCCGGTCTTCGAAGCCTCCGCGGCCCGCGCGGACGGCGAACCCTGCGTGGCCTTCCTGGGGCCCGGTTCGGCCGGTCATTACGTAAAAATGGTCCATAACGGCATCGAGTACGGCCTGCTGCAGCTCATCGCCGAGACCTACGACCTGATGAAACGCGGGCTGGGGTTGAACGACGATGCGTTGCACGCCGTGTACCGCGCCTGGAGCCAGACCGAACTGAATTCCTATCTGCTCGACATCACCACCGATATTCTCTGCAAGGTGGACGAAACAACCGGCCGGCGGCTGATCGACGAGATTCTCGATGAGGCCAAACAGAAGGGCACCGGAAAGTGGGCCTCGGAGGATGCCATGGAGCTGCAGGTTCCGATACCCACCGTCGATTCCGCCGTGGCGATGCGAAATCTCTCGATGTACAAAAAACAGCGCACGGCGCTGCAAGCCTCGTTCGACCTGCCGCTCCGGAAATTCTCCGGCGACCGGGAGGGGTTTCTCGAGACGATGCGCAGCGCGCTCCTGGCGGCCATGATCCTCACCTTCGCGCAGGGGATGGCACTGCTTGGCGCGGCTTCCCTGGCCAATGGATACGGTCTGAACCTCGAAACCGTCGCGCGGATTTGGAGCGGCGGCTGCATCATCCGCGCGGCGCTCCTGGTGAAGATCCGTTCAGTGTTCGAACGGCGGCCCGCACTGGAAAACCTGCTGCTGGATCCGGAACTGGGGGGCGAGGTGCGGAACCGCCGTGACGATCTGCAGGCGGTGGTGTGCCAGGCGGCCGGCCTGGGGATTCCCGCGCCCGCCCTGATGGCGTCGTTGGCGTATCTGGACAGTATTCGCAGCGGTTGGCTTCCGGCCAACCTGATCCAGGCCCAGCGGGATTATTTCGGCGCGCATACCTACGAACGGATCGACGGGAAAGGCGTGTTCCATACCCAATGGGCCGAGAGCGAGGAAGCCCATGACTGACCCGGAAAAATTGGAGCCCACCATACTCGTGATTTTCGGCGCCGGAGGCGATCTGACCCGGCGGAAGCTGATACCGGCCCTGTTTAATCTTTGCCTCGACAACCTCCTGCCCGACCGGTTCGTCATTTTCGGCGCGGATCTGAAAGGGATGACGGCGGACGCGTTTCGCTTGGCTTTGCGCCAGGGAGTCGATCAGTTCTCGCGCCGGGGAAAACCCTCCGATGCGGAGTGGGGTTCGTTTGCCCCGTTCCTGAATTACCTTCAGGCGGATTTCGGCGATCCGAAATTCTTCGATACGCTTTCCGGGGTCTTGAAGGCGCAGGAAAAGAAGTGGGGCGCCAAGGCGCATTGCGTTTTCTACCAGGCCACGCCGCCGGCGGTCGTGAAGACCATCGTCGACCGGTTGGCCGGCGCGGGCCTGATCCAGGATCGCCGGCACACGCGGATCGTTCTGGAAAAACCCTTCGGACGGGATCTGGAATCCGCCCGCGCGCTGAACGGGATGCTGTTGGGAGTGTTCGACGAATCCCAGATCTACCGCATTGATCATTACCTCGGCAAGGAAACCGTTCAGAATATTCTCGCTTTCCGGTTCGCCAATGCGCTGTTCGAGCCGATCTGGGACCGGCGCTACATAGATCACGTTCAAATCACCATGGCCGAACAGGTGGGGATCGAACATCGCGGCGGGTACTACGACAAGGCGGGCGCGCTGCGGGATATGATCCAGAATCACCTGCTTCAGGTGTTGTGCCTGGTGGCCATGGAACCGCCGGTCTCGTTTAAGGATGAAGAGATCCGCAATAAAAAAGTGGATGTTCTACACGCCATCCGGCCCATCCCGCGCGACCGGATGTATGAATTCGCCGTCCGCGGGCAATACGGGGCGGGGTGGCTGGAGGGCGACCATATAGAGGCCTATCGTCAGGAACCGGGCGTGGCTCCGGACTCCGTCACCGAGACCTATGCCGCGCTGAATTTGTTTGTCGACAACTGGCGCTGGCAGGACGTGCCGTTCTATCTGCGCACCGGCAAACGCCTGCCGGCCCGGGTGTCGGAAGCGTCGATCCAGTTCCGCCCCGTCCCGCACCAGTCGTTTCCTTCCTCGGCGGTCGGGGATTGGGCTCCCAACAGGCTGGTGATCCAGATCCAGCCGAACGAGGGGATTCTGCTCCGCTTTCAGGCCAAACGGCCTGGACAGGATATCCGCCTAAGCCCGGTGGACATGCGCTTCTCCTACCGGGATGCGTTTAAGACGAGCCCTCCCGAGGCCTACGAAACCTTGCTCCTGGATGTGATGTGCGGGGATGCCACCCTGTTCATGCGCGCCGACCAGGTGGAGGCGGCCTGGAGCGTGGTGACCCCAATTCTGGAAGGATGGTCGGCCGTCACACCGGAGGAGTTCCCCAATTACCCTGCCGGTTCCTGGGGGCCGGAGGAGGCCCAGGTCCTCATCGCGAAGGACGGTCGGAGCTGGCTGCTGCCCTCCTGCTACGAGAACCAGGATTACGAATGCGACTGCAGGGAGGAATAGGAATAAAAAAAGAGGCCGATGGATCCGGCGGAAGGCCGGAAGGCATTATCGGCCGTTCGCTTCCTCCGACGGCAGATGTGTCCGGGGGCCGAACGGTGCGGTCTGCTTTGACGGGATGACGGTTCATGGGAAGACGGAACCGATGGAAAGGAAACGCGGGTCTGCATGATGCGGGAGCCGGGCCGGAAGGACCAATCCCTTAATGGGCGGCGGGGAAGCATCCGCTCGATCGAACCCTGGTATTCGGTGTATGCCTTGCTGGGCGCGCTCGTGGCGGGGTTGATCCCTATTCTGCTGCCGCTCTTCACCAGTACGGGCGGGAATGCGGCGGTCGCCGGTTTGGTTATCGCCGCTGTAAGTCTGGGGGGGTTGACCGCTCCGCTGTGGGGCGGCCTGGTTGATCGTTTCCGGATGCACAAAATAATCTTCGTCGGCGGTCTTAGCCTCGCGGCGGTCGCTACGGCATTTTTTCCATACACCTCGGCGCCTTCTGTGTGGTGCGGATTGGGGTTGATGCTCGGGATCGGCGCGGCGGCGGCGGCAACCGTCGCCAATCTTTTCGTCGTGGAGGTCCACCCGAAAAAGGAATGGGATGAACGAATCGGCTGGCTGCTGACCTTTTACGGCGTCGGGCAAGTGAGCGGTCTGCTTCTGGCGTCTGTGCTGAGTCGGGCGGATTTACGCCAGGGGTTCCTGATCGGGGCCGGGATTTTCGCGCTGGCGGCCTTGCTGGGCTGGTTAACCGCCCGAACTCCCCTGACTCAGCCCGGTGAAAAA
>Ga0307445_10001626_pt1 | contig 12613 bp, 11 predicted proteins | sample SalMarSW160330MG_FD_202147 | JGI IMG/M metagenome (GOLD analysis project Ga0307445, IMG submission 202147) | Salt marsh sediment microbial communities from the Plum Island Ecosystem LTER, Massachusetts, United States - SW1603-30 | ecosystem: Environmental > Aquatic > Marine > Intertidal zone >...
TCCATCGGTCAAAATGTGATGATCGGCCCTAATGTGGACATCGGCGATAATGTCAAAATCCAAAATAACGTTTCTGTGTACGAGGGAGTGATCTTGGAAGATGATGTGTTTTGCGGGCCGTCCATGGTGTTCACCAATGTCACGAATCCCCGCAGTCATTGGCCCCGCAAAGACGAGTACAAAAAAACATTGGTCAAAAAAGGGGCTTCTTTCGGAGCCAATTCGACGATAATCTGCGGAATAACGATAGGTCGATATGCCTTTATCGGAGCCGGAGCTCTTGTGAACAAAGACCTGCCCGATTTTGCCCTTGTGTACGGAGTTCCCGCCAAATTGCAAGGATGGATGTGCTACTGTGGTATTCAACTTGGCCTTTCTGTCTCTCCAGAAACTGAAGAAAAGGCAGAATGCAGCAACTGTGGAAGAAAATACGAAAAAGACGGTTTAAATGTGAAATTAGTGTAACATTCTTTATGCTATAATCTTCATAATAAATGTTCCGTTCTATGCGCAAGATATTCAACTGGATGAAAAAGGCAGCGCCATACCGGAATCCTCTTTTCCAAATCATAGATGTTATTTGGCATAAACTGAAGATCAACACCCATCCTTCCGATTATTATCGATTTCAGTTTTACAGGAGGGACAAAACCTGGGAGGAAAAGAGCCGTTACCTGGGCAGGATGGGTTCGCGTTACTGGCCTTATGATAGTATTTTCCTCAAAGACATGGCCCTTTTGACCAATAAATACATTCACAAACACTTCCTCTCGGGACTGGGACTTCCTAACCCTGAACTGCTCGCTTCTGTGGGCCATAACTATGGTGTACAGATGCGGGACGAACTCAAAACTCTTATGGGATCATGGCGCTTCGATATAGTCGTGAAACCCATAAGCGGTGCCCGGGGGAGCGAGGTCGTCGTCCTATCCTGGGATAAAGGCCGGTTCATCGATGGAAGCGGGGATGAATGGTCTGCAGACCGCTTATGGGAGCAGGTCAGTCTCGACATGGAAGGTGGCTATTTGATCGAGCGTCGCGTGTTCAATGTGGGGCATACGGCCAAAATCCATCCATCCAGCCTCAACACCTTCCGTGTGAGCATGATCAGGACATCCGACAATCGATGGCATGTGGCCAAATGCTTCATGAGGTTCGGGCAGGGAAAAAGCCGCGTCGACAACATCCATGCAGGGGGCATCATCGTTTTTTTAGACGATCGCGGAATAGCGACACAGGCGTTCATGGATAATAATACCCGTAGCATCACTCATCATCCCGATACCGGTCAGGCCTTGACCGGGTTCAAGGCCGATGGATTCGAAGAAGTGATCGCGCTGGCCGTCCGTGCATCTCTTTCATTTGCGATGGTGGGGACGATGGGCTGGGATATCGCCTATACTTCCGAAGGCCCCAAGATCATCGAGTGCAATGCAGTCTGGGGAGCACTGTATCAATCCGTTTCAGGACCTATCCTTACGGAAGAAATCGCCGCGGGATTGGATAAAAAACATGCCTTTTACCGGTATCCACGTGACCGTGCCTTTCCCGGATTGCAGAAAAGGTCGCGATGGCCCTGGCGAAGGACCCGGTGGTGGGCATGAAGCCGCTCAACCGGATCCTGATGAATTGGGGAAGGCGTCTAAGTCTAATTCTACCCCCACGATGGGCAAGGGTGCTGGATAAAGGATACGATCTATTCTCAAAATTCAATATCGTCGAGATGAGGCTCGAGGAATTGAGCCACCTGCCGCCCATCCGAGTGCCCGAGGGTTTTGTCGTTTGCCCGCTTCCTCCCGGGCGAGAGCAGGACTATATCGATGTCATGCGGCAGTCTCTCAAAAAAAACGCCGATCAGGAGTGGTTCCATCAAAACTTTTTGGAGGATGCCGAATATGATCCTCAGAATCTGATCTTGATTTACCAGGAGAAAACTCCGGTGGCAGCCGCTGCCGCCTGGCAACATAAAATCAAAAAACGGACCATCGGATATCTCAAATCTGTGGGTGTTGTCCAGGATTTCCAAGGGAGGGGATTGGGCCGGCAGGTGTCTTTGATAGCCTTGTATCGCCTTAGAGATCGTGGTTTTGACGAGGTCATATTGAAAACCCATGTACAATGGCTTCCCGCGATTCGCCTCTATCTCTCGATCGGTTTTGAGCCGAGGTATAATCTCTGGACGGGAAAATCGAAATGGCGGCGTTTGTTATCTAAAGTCAGAGATGGCTGATATAATAATAGGAGCAGGGCGATGCACAGTTTTTCAAAATGGTTGAGATTAATGAAAAAGGCGGCACCTTACAAGAATGTTTTCCTGCAGATCATCGACGTCATCCTGACAAAAATTCGCGTCAACATCTCGCCTTCCGAATATTATTTTTACCAGTTTTATAAAGGCGATAAAACCTGGGAAGAAAAGGAGCGATATGTCTGTCTGGATGGATCGCTGTACTGGCCCTATGACTTGAATCGTCTTAAATACAACGTGACGTTTACCAACAAATATGTCCAAAAACACCTGCTCACCGGTTTCGGTCTGCCAACGCCAAAACTGATCACGACGATCGGGCATCTGTTCGAAATCAAAACTCCGCAAGAAATGCGCGATTTTTTGTCGAGCTGCCGTCGAGATATCGTTTGCAAGCCGGTCAGCAGCATGGGTGGACACGATGTGCTCGTTCTTGACCGTCGAGAAGAAGGATATTTCATGGGCGGCGAGGAATACTCTCCGGAAAAAATATGGCAGCGAATGGCACCCCACATGAAAAAAGGGATCCTTGTCGAAGAGAAGGTATCCAACAATGATCAACTTCATGCTCTTTATCCCTATAGTCTCAATTGTTTCCGTGTGGTCACTATCAAGCCGCAAAATCAGGCGTGCAAGATCCTTACATGGGGTTTGAAACTGGGCCGTGGCAAAAGCGTCGTGGATAATGTAGGGGCGGGCGGAATCTACATCATGCTGGATGAGAATGGCCGAAGTTTGATTGCGTGCCCCAAGGGTTATGAAGAGGAATTCACGCATCATCCGGATACAGGCGTTCCTCTTGTCGGCATTCAAATACAGGGATGTGAAGCTATCAGGGCGCTAGCCCTGGAAGCATCCCGCAAATTCGGTTTTTTGGGGACGATCGGTTGGGATATCGGGATGACCGAAGAAGGCCCTGTCATCATCGAGGGAAATAATCTATGGGGCCCCATGGATCAGAAGGTCAAAGGGGGATATCTCACAGAGGACGTAATTCGAGGATTGAGGCGGCACCCCTTTTTGAGCCGGTGGGACCGGAAACGAATGTTCCCTCGCTTTTACAAAAAAATGAAAGCCTTCAGAAATTGAATTAAATGCAGAACAAGATCAAGAAGATGCTGTCTTGGATGCGGACAGCAAAACCTTACAGAAATCCGGTTTTTCAGATCTTCGATGTTATCTGGCATAAACTGAAGATCAACACCCACCCCTCCGATTATTACAGGTTCGAGTTTTATAGGCGGGATAAAAGCTGGGAGGAGAAGCGGCGCTATATCGGATACCTTGGGTCTTACTACTGGCCGTATGAAAGCATCCTGCTCAAGGACCAGATCGTTCTGTCCAACAAGTATATCAACAAACACATACTCCTCGGGATGGGATTGCCCACTCCGGAACTTCTGACGACTGTGGGAAAGGAATATGATGTCCGGAGTTGTGAGGACCTGAAAAATTCTCTCGGACCATGGAATTTCGACATCGTCATCAAACCCATTAGCAGCACTGGGGGGACAAATGTGATCGTTCTGATCTGGAAAAATGGCCGATTCCAGGACAGCAAGGGAGGTGTTTGGACGGCGGAGCTTATCTGGGAACGACTCATCCCTCACTTGGAGACGGGATGTTTGATCGAGCGGCGCGTATTCAATGTGGGGCAAACCCATAAAATTTATTCCTCTGCCCTGAATACCTTCCGTGTCGCCACGATCCGGACAAATGACGGCAACTTACATGTTTCCGATTATTATATGAGGATCGGATGCGGAGGTAGCCATGTGGACAATATCCACTCCGGCGGTATCCAGGTTTTCCTGGATGACAAAGGGGTGGCGACCCAGGCTTTCGAAGATAATTGCAGCCGGTCTATAACCCATCACCCGGATACCGGCTTGCCGCTGACCGGTTTTCAGGCGGACGGTTTCGAACAGTCGATCGCCTTAGCCCGCCGGGCCTCCCAGAAATTTCCTATGTTGGGAACGATAGGCTGGGACATCGCTTTCACGGACCAAGGCCCTGTGATCATCGAAGGCAACACCCTTTGGTTTGCCGAGCATCAGCGTGTGACCGGGCCGATTATCACAGAGGAACTGGCCAAAGGTCTTAAAAAGTGGAATGCCTTCTCACGTTATCCCAAGGATCGCATATTTCCACGACTGCAGAAAATATCGCGATGGCCCTGGAGGCGGACCCGCTGGTGGGCCTGATACCTTTTACAATCCGGAGACGACGATGTCTTCGAAGACCATGCTAGGGAAACGCAGGCTAGAGTATGGATACGGGTCGTTGGCCACTTCGACCAGTTTGTTCCAGAGCTTCAGGTGGTTATCCGAGATATTCATCTCAGAGATGGCCTGCACCGGTTTTCCTCCCTCGAAGAGCTGCCCGATGATCCCGACGGATGCATCGCCTGTGGTCGGATTGGAATTCCCGCCGATAAAACCCGTGATCAAGACACCTCTACCCAATTCCTTCATGATCTCTTCAACAGAGCGTTTTCCCGGAGGGACGATCAGATTGGACGGTCCTCCCGTTGTGGGTTCCCATTCAAGCTTCCGGCTGTAGTACCAATCCACGTAAAAATCTTTCAACACGCCCTTGTCGATCATCACTCTTTTTTTTGCGGCGAATCCATCGTTGTCGAACAGCCTGCTTCCAAGGCCTGTCTTGACGAACGGATCGTCGACGATGGTGAAGTGTTCGCTTCCGACCTTTTTTCCTTTTTTATCGGCGAGGAAGGATTGTTTCTGCTGGATGCTCCGTCCCGTCATGGCTTGGAGAAATCCCCCAAAAACCCTTCCGACCCCGCGGTTTTCGATGATGATCGGCAGGGTTTCGGTTTTGATCTTTTTTGCGCCCAAAAGACTCAAGGTCCGTTTGACACAGCTTTCCCCGATCTTCACAGGAGATGGCATATCTTTCCTGTTCAATGCCACACAGTACTCATAGCCGTTCGGCCTCCGGTCTCCTTCATCCTGCACAGTCATTTCTGCACCGGCAACAAAAAATGTATCTTCGGTGTAACCTAAAAAACCATTGCTTGTCATGGTGACAGATTCCGAGTGTCCGTCCTGACTGGAGGCCGTCGTGGTCACTACTTTATCGCCTCCTTTCTCGAGGATCGTGCTTTCGATGGTTTTGACGATGTTGTGTCTTTCTTCAGGAGTGAATTTTTTGTAGGTCGGGTCGACCGATCCCAGATCCATCTCTTTCCGGCCTTCGTAGTATTTGGGATCAGGGAGTGTGCGAAAGGGGTCTTCGGCTAATAGCTTTGTCATTTTGACCGCATTTCCGATAAAATCCTTCAGAGCATCCTTTCTGAGGTCCGATGTTGTCTGACTGGAATAACGGCCGTCCACGAAGATCTGTATCATGAGCTGTTTTGTCGTCGCTTCTTTGATGGTTTCCGGTTTTTGCTCCCGGTAACTGATCTCCACGTCGCGCTGGCTGTTGATGCCCACCTTGCAGTCGTTTGCCCCCGCAGATTTTGCGGTTTTTATCGTCCACGCTGTCAATTCTTGCATTTCTTTGTTCATTGCTGTCCTCCTCCTATCTCCGCCCGCCCACAGTCAGTGACTTCACAAGGCAACTGGGTTGCCCGAAGCTGCAGGGAGCCGCTTGCCCATCTTTACCGCATGCCCCACCTCCCCCAGTGAAAAATGCGAAGTCATTGCCCATCATGGTGATGTTGGCAAGCATCTTCGGGCCATTTCCCATGATGTTGATGTCTTTGATGGGTTTGGTGAGCTTGCCGTTTTCGATCATCCGTCCGGCAGAAACGTAAAAGGCGAAATCCCCTTCGCCGATCTTTACTTCTCCGTTGGACACATCTTCGACATAAATGCCGTTTTTAGCGGTTTTGATGACATCCTCTGGCGTTGCCGGCCCGGCTTCCATGTAGGTGTTCCGCATGCGGGGGATCACATAATGCTGATAGCTTTGGCGCCGGCCGTTTCCTGTTGGTTTGACCTTGTAGTATTTGGCAGAGATCTTGTCGTGCAGATATCCCTTGAGGATCCCTTTTTCGACAAGGACAGTTTTTTGACTGGGTGTGGCCTCGTCGTCGAAATTGATCGAACCCGTTAGGTTCGGGACAGTTCCGTCATCGACGATGGTAACGAAGGGTTCGGCGACTTTTTTGCCGATCATCGTGGCGAAGGTGGACTGTTTTTTGCGGTTGAAGTCGGCTTCCATCCCATGCCCGATGGCCTCGTGGAGCAGCACGCCGGTAATACCGGAGCCCAGCACAACCGGCATCTCGCCGGCAGGGGGTTGGACCGCATCGAAAAGAACGATGGCCCCGGCGACGGCCTTTTTGGCGACAGTGTCTACAGCGGCTTGGGTGTAATCGGCAAAGCCGCGTCGGCCGCCAAAATTCCACCCTGATTGTTCCCTTTTTCCGTCTTTTTCGGCAACGACAGAAACGCCGATATAATTTCTGGGCTGGAGATCTTCGGCCTTGGCCCCGTCTGAAGTCACGACCAGAATCCGCTTTTGCTGGTCGTGGAATGTGGCGTTGACTTTGCTTACAAGAGGAGAGAGAGAGAAACATTTCTCGTTAGCCGATTGGACGAGGGGAAGTTTGGATTCCAGGGGCGCGGTGACGAGGTTATAATCGGTGGGGTAATAGCTTTTTGTCACAATCCATCTGAATTCGCTCGAAGGTTTGGTGGCATTGGCATTGGCGATGGTGGCCGCTATTCCGGCCGCGTTCAGCATGGATTCCTCGGTCATCTCCTGTGTGAAACCGTAACCGACCTGATCGCCCTTAACGGTGCGGATACCGACACCGAGGGCCACATCGGAGTAAGCCCTGTTGACTTTGCCGTCCTCCAGCATGATGTAGTTGCTGATGGTGTGCTCGAAGAAAAGGTCTGCGTAGTCACCGCCTCTGGCGAGCGCCTGGGCAAGGACCTTGTGGCACAAGCTGTCCGTTATGCCGAATTCGCTTTCGAAATATCCAGTTTTTGCCGGGCTGGCAAAACCGTACCAGCCCTCGGGCAATACGACAGGGGCTGCGATCGTGACAGCTGCCGCTTTCGCAGTGGTCTTCAGAAAAGACCGTCTGGTGATTTTTTTCATAAAGCCCTCCTTTAAATTTCTTATATGGGATTTTTTTTGAATACACTCATCCGCTCAAATATATATACGACACTTCCTCTGATTTAGTTTCCATTTAATTGGGGACAGGATACTCTGGCACCTATTTCTATACTGATAATCTGAGTTTCATTTTTATTGCACTTTTTTAAAGGTACTTTCTAAAAATCTATTTTCGATGACTTCCTCGAAATTTCATGAGAAATTTTAGGCTATTACGGCGTTTATTATATTTGATTGCTTTAAAAAAGGCTAAAGATTGGCGAGATTACCAAGAATTGTTGTTCCTGGATATCCTCATCATGTCATCAATAGGGGAAATAGGCGCCAGACTGTGTTCTTTTCTGACGAAGATAAGAAGTTTTTTTATGAATTGTTAAAGCGTGAAGCTGCCAAAGCCAAAATTTCTATTTGGGTGTATTGTTTTATGGACAATCATGTCCATCTAGTTGCTGTTCCTGAGGCACAAGATTCTTTGGCCAAGGGGATTGGTGAAGTGCAAAGAAAATATGCTCTTTCGATCAATACAAGATATGATTGGAAAGGTCATCTATGGGAGGAAAGATTTAAATCTTGCCCCATGGGAGAGCGCTATCTTTATACTGCCGTTCGGTATATCGAACAAAATCCAGTTAGGGCACATATAGTTGAAAAAGCGGAAGATTATTATTGGTCCAGTGCGAAAGCCCATGTTTTTCAAGTTAATGATAATCTCCTGTCGGATTTTTTTTTGACGTCACAAATTCCAGATTGGGCGGCGTATCTTAAGGAAGAACCGAATAAAACGGACGAAAAATTTTTAAGATCTTGTATAAGTACTGGGAGGCCATTGGGTGATGAAAAGTTCATTGATGAGATTGAAAAATTAACAGGCAGAAATTTGAGGAAAAAGAAGGGCTCGTGCGAAAAAAAAAGAAAAATTTATGATGGCTGAGGATAATGCTTTAGGTTACTAGGTTTCAGATTTAGAGTTAGGTGCCAGAGTATCCTGTCCCCAATTAATGAATTTGTAGTCGACGGCGCCGAATTTGCAGCTGTCGACGCACTTCAGGCACCGCACACATTCCGGGCTGTTGGCTCCCTCATAAACTTTGATGTCCACCGGGCAGTCCTCCCAGCATTTGTTACACAGGGTGCATTTATCCTCGAAAATGACCATTTGGAAGAGACTGACTCTGTTGAACAGGGCAAAGATCGCCCCGAGCGGGCATGTGGTGCGGCAAAACGGGCGCTTGCTCACGATCATCCAAACGATGAACAGGACCAGGATCGCGAATTTCCACGAGAACAGAAAGCCGAGCTGGCCCCGAATGTCCGGGCTGATGGCGGCCAGCGACAGCCCGGCTTCCAATGTGCCAGCCGGGCATATCCATTTGCAGAACCATGTCTGGCCGAAACCATATTCATCCATGATCAGAAGCGGAAGCAGGACCACAAACATCACAAGAACAACGTATTTCATGTAGGTCAAAGGTTTGGGGATGCGAAATTTTTTTGTTTTGATCTTGTACAGGAGTTCTTGCAAAAATCCGAAGGGACAGAGCCATCCGCAGGGCATCCGTCCCACCAGGCTGCCTACCGCGCCTAAAAATCCTATCACATACAATCCGAATTGATACTGGGCGATCGATATATTGAATCTTGCCGTGGCGAAAAAGTTCTGTATCGCACCCATCGGACAAGCACCCATGGCCGAAGGACAGGAGTAACAATTGAGCACCGGTACACAGGTCCCTTTGATGCTTCCCTGGTAGATCTCCCCCTTGAACCATGCCGGGATGTAAGCATTGATGGCCAGAAAAGAGAATGCCTGGAACCAGCGACGCCGCTTGATCAGTCCTAGGCCCATCACCCGATCCCTATGCAGCTCAAACAGATCGAGATGGCCTTTTCGAGGACATAAGCGTACTCTCCCAAACTGAGCCCGGCAATCATGATCACCAAAAATAGGACAAACAAAATCAAGGGCAATTTTCGTTTTTTCATCGGGATCTCTCCTCGGTGGCTGCGTTTATGGCATTCTCGATATCTTCAATATCTTTCTCCTTGAAACCTGTATGGGCATGCTGGATGATGCCCTCTGAATCGATCAGATAAACGACAGGGATGGCCTGCACTTTGTATTTGGCCTTCATATCTTTGGCCGAGCGGATCATTTCATCCTCACCTTCGGTCGGATCGGCCAGCATGGGATAAGTGAAGTCCAGTTTGTTGAAGAAAGGTTTGACGACTTTATTGCCCTTGTTGTCGATGGAAATTCCCAGCAAGATGAGTCCGCCAGAGTCCTTTGTTTCACCCGGTTTGTATTTTTCGTGCAGTTTTTGCATATACGGCATGGCTTTCCGGCAGGGCACACACCACGTGGCCCAGAAATCGAGCAAAACCGAATCGGGATGAATGACTTTTTCCTCACCCCCGGCCATCGGCGCGATCTTGACTGTCAGTTTCCCTTCCTCCAGTGTCACCGTGTATATGTCATCATGGCTGGAGATCAACGAAAACGGCAGGAACTTATCGCCCTTCTGGAGGATGTCCGCGTTCGATAGGCTAGCACAGAGAAAAAATACAGCCAGAATAGCTACTTTTTTTGTATGTTTCATCTCTTTGTCCTCGTCTGCGGATAACACAACATTTACGCAAGTTTTTTCCTTCTTGTCAAGTTGAGCGCTTTTATTGGGGACAGGATACCCTGTCACTTATTTTTTTCTGTTAGGAAAAATTTCACTCTATAGAAATAGGTGCCAGGGTATCCTGTCCCCAATTAAGATTGCTTTATTGTGGGGGATTTGGGACAATAGCGTTTCATATTTTTGCAGGGAGGTGCGCATGTTCAGCACAAAGCCTATCGTTTTCGTTCTCATCTTATCCTTTTTAATGTGCGGAGGGATGGCGGCGGCCGAGTTGACTTTCGACCGGTACCACACACCGGCCGCTATCAACACGGCACTCAAAGATTTTGCCAGCGCAAACCCAACTGCCACAAAACTCCACACCATTGCCCGCAGCGCAGGCGGCCGTGACATCCTGATGCTCGAGATCGGCCCTGAAGTTAAAAACGCCAAAAAGACCATCCCCGCAGCACTGGTCGTGGCCAACATGGAGGGGACAGTCCCCTTGTCATCCGAAGCGGCCCTTTACCTGATCAAACTCATCCTGGCAAAACCAGATATCCACAAAGACCTGACTTGGTACATCCTCCCATGCGGGAATCCCGATGCTGCCATCGGCTATTTCCAAAAGCCTCTCAAGATGGACCCGCGCAACGCCACTCCTGTCAATGACGACCAGGACGACCAAACCGATGAGGACGGCCTGGACGACCTGGACCAAAACGATATCATCACGGCCATGCGCGTCAAAGATCCTGAGGGCCAGTGGATCCCTATCCCCGGCGAGCCGCGCCTCATGAAGCGTGCCGACTGGTCCAAAGGCGAAAAAGGCATGTACAAGCTCTACACCGAAGGCTTGGACGACGATGCTGACGGCGAATACAACGAAGACGGTCCCGGCGGCATCAACATCGGGATCACCTTTCCCCACTTGTTCAAGTTTTTCACCGCCATCGGCGGCCGCTGGTCGGGCTCGGAAAAGGAAAGTTTCCCCCTGATCGAATTCGCTTCCGACCACAGGGAGATCGGAATAACCTTTGTTTTCGGTGCGGCCAACTTTTGCCTGAATCCCCCCAGCGGCGGACGCCGCGGCGAAGTGGACCTGACCCAGCTCAAAATCCCCGAAAGGTACGCCTCCTTCATGGGTGCCGACCCTGATAAGACCTACACCATGGAAGAGGTCATCGAACTGGTCAAGCCCATCGTCCCCCCAGGAATGGATGTGGACGAATCCATGATCGCCAGCTTCCTCGGCCTGGGAGGGGTTGTCAATCCCCTGGCCGATGATCTGAAGTTCTACAAGGAGCTTTCTGAAAAATTCAAGGAGTTCCTCAAACAGAACAAGATCGACACCGAACGCCTGGAGCCAGCCTCTGACAAGGACGGTTCCTTCGAGCTGTGGACATACTACCACCTGGGACTTCCTTCCTTTGCGATGGATTTCTGGACACTTCCCAAGGTGAAGGAGGAAAAGAAGGAAGGGGAAGAAATAACGCCGGAAAAACTCGAAAAAATGACCAACGAGGAATTTATCGCCCTCGGAGAGGAAAAGATCGATGCTTTCCTCAAATCGTCCGGGGCACCGGCGAATTTCAAAGCCAAGATGGTGATCGACGCCCTCGAGGGCGGCAAAATGGACACCAAAAAGATGGCCGAGATGATTAAACAGATGCCCAAGCCCCCGAGCGAGGAGGGGACCGATCCTAAGGATAAAGCCCTGCTGGCCTTCAGCGACAAAGAGCTGGGCGGCAAAGGATTTGTCGAGTGGGCGCCCTTCCAACACCCTACGCTCGGCGAGGTCGAGATCGGTGGTGAAGTGCCTTTTGTGAGCAATACCCCGCCTCCCGAAAAGATCACAAGCCTCCTCGAAGGGCAGGTGCCCTGGGTGTTCGAACTGAGCCAGAAAATGGCCCGGATCAAGGTCGGCAAAACTGAGGTCAAGCCGATGGGGAGCAGTGTATACCAGGTCAAAGTCTGGGTGGAAAACGCAGGCTATCTTCCTTATCCCACGGCCATGGGGAAGCGCAATAAACGCATCCTACCCGTTATTGTGACCCTCGAGGGAGAGGGATTCAAGATCGTCGATGGCAAAAAAAGAAGCTTGATCCAATCCATTGACGGCAGCCAATCTGCATCTGTAACCTGGATCGTCCATGCCGAAAAACCCACAAAACTGACCGTGAAAGCACAAACGGAGATGGCCTGGTCGGATGCGGCATCCATTTCCATAGGAGGTTCCCGATGAAAAAACATATTGCACTGTCAATTTTGATTTTCACGGTTTTGATATACATGATCCCTGCTTCCTCATTTTCTTCGGCTGACGAGAGCGCCAAGATTACCCTCCCGCTGCGGTTCGATCATTATTACAGCCTGGCCCAGGTGTATGAGGCGGTCAAACTACTAAACGAAACTTATCCGGAATTGACAACCCTGGATATGGTGGGAAAGACCGAAGAGGAAAGGCCCATTTATGTGATGACCATCAACAATCCCAAAACAGGGAAGGCTTTGGATAAACCGGGGGTGTGGGTGGACGGCAACATCCACGGCAACGAGATCCAGGGCGGCGAGATCTGCCTGTACACGATGGACTACCTGCTCGGGAATTACGGTGCAAACAAAGAAATAACCGGGCTCGTGGACAGGAATTGTTTTT
>Ga0307445_10001627_pt1 | contig 12609 bp, 7 predicted proteins | sample SalMarSW160330MG_FD_202147 | JGI IMG/M metagenome (GOLD analysis project Ga0307445, IMG submission 202147) | Salt marsh sediment microbial communities from the Plum Island Ecosystem LTER, Massachusetts, United States - SW1603-30 | ecosystem: Environmental > Aquatic > Marine > Intertidal zone >...
CTTTTAGCTATTTCTGTAAAATGCAATTTTTCTTGAATAGCTTTGATACCACCAATTGGTGCCGGCATCTCTTCAACAGCTTCAAAAATATTTTCGTCATCAATTATTTTTGGTTGTGCTGGTGGCTTATCCGGTAAAGGAACAGGTTCAATGTCATCAATATTAGGTAAAATAATATCATCTGGAATATCATCAATTGAAGAGACAATAATTTGTGGAGCTTTTGGCGGCGGCGGAATTTCTGGTTTTTGAACAGTCGAGACTATCTCATCAATTCTAATTATTTCCTGAGGTTTATTTTTGAGAAGTTCTGATTTAGATGAGTAGGGTGAGAATTTAAATGCAGCAATAATAATTGCTAAAGAGATTATGAGACTGATTTTAATAGTGCGATTATAAAATTTGCTTAGGTCAGCTTTAGGAGTTTTTAACGATGGCATTGTAACCTCCGGTTTAGTTAAAATCTAAACCTTTTACTATGCCGGGAAAGAAATGTTCCTATAGAAAAAATTGAATTATGATTAAAAGAACGGGGAATATCTAAATTTCCTTCGAAATTCAAAATTCATTGTTCGATATTCTAAATTCTACACCCAACCCCTCAGTTGGCAAGCCTGTGCAACCCTGGCAACACCAACTAACATTGCAGCAAGACGCGGGTGAACTTTCTTTTCTTTTATTGCTTCCTGAACGCGTTTATATGCAAGAGTTAATTTTTTGTCCAGTTGTTTATGTACTTCTTCCTCTTCCCAGAAAAACAAAGATTTATCCTGCACCATTTCAAAGTACGAAACTGTTACGCCTCCCGCACTTCCAAGAATATCCGGTATCACATGAACATTGTTTTTAAATAGTACTAAATCTGCTTCTGGTGTTGTTGGGCCGTTGGCAAGTTCGCACACAACACGCGCTTTTATATTTTCTGCGTTCCTCATATTAATTGCATTTTCAAGTGCTGCCGGATATAAAATCTCAACATCAAGCTCAAGTAGCTCCTCGTGTGGAATTTTTTTGCTTCCGGGAAAGTTAAGCACTGTTCCGGTTTTTAGTTTATGATGAACCAGTTCTTCCGGATCGAAACCATTTTTATTATAGATGGCACCTCGCGAATCGCTTGCGGCTATGAGTTTACCGCCACCCAGCATTTCCGTATGCAATAAAGCTGCCCGCTGACCGGCATCTCCAAAACCCTGGATTGCAAATTCTTTCGTTGGATCAAATCCATAAGTTTTGCACGCTTCACGAACAGTTATTATTCCACCTCTTGCAGTTGCATCCCTTCTCCCCTCAGTGCCTCCTACTTGAATAGGTTTGTCGGTAAAAACACCGGGGCTGTGTCGTTTTGTTATTGTTTCGTATTCATCCATCATCCATGCCATTGTTTGAGGATTTGTATAAACATCGGTTGCAGGTACGTCGATGTCAACTCCCAGCATACGAGAAATTGCACGAATGTATTCTCTCGAAAGTCTCTCAAGTTCCGTGTCAGATAATATTTTGGGATTGCATCTGACACCGCCTTTGCTTCCGCCCAAAGGTAAATCTACAACTGCGGTTTTCCATGTCATCCAGCAGGCAAGTGCGCGAATTGTATCGACGGTTTCTTCAGGATGAAAACGGATGCCGCCTTTTGCCGGACCTCTGGCATAATTGTATTGAATTCTGAATGCCTGAAAGATTTGCGTTTTACCGGAGTCCATTTTAACCGGTAATGTAACGTTAACTTCAATCTGTGGTGTGCTTAAAAATTCTCTTGTTGCTTCATCAAGGTTAAGAATCTTTGCTGCTTCTAAAACCTGCTGACGTGCTACTTTAAATGAATTATAGGATTCCATTATTTTGGTCCCTCGTTCTTTGATTTATCTGAATCTGTTTTCTTTGCGGTTGGAATTACGTCCAGAATAATTCTATACCAACACTTCTTACAAACAAGAGCTCTATCGGTTGCAAGAAGGACCTGCTGCCATGGTGAAAGTTTATTACCGCAGTGCGGACAGGCTTCCGGTATTTCTTCGCTTTGTGATATACTTTCTTCTGCCAATTTTTTACTCCGGTTTATCCACCTCAGGTGGGTTTTAAGATAATACCTTTATTCTCGTGTCCGTTCATTTTGATTACAATTGGTTTCTTAAATCTTATGTGCTTTGTGTAAACCTTAGTTTCAATAGCATCCTGGGCTAATAGCCAGTCCCAATCTACAAATCCATTTTTTTGAACTGAGTTTACAGTGAAATATCCTATCATAAATGACGTGATATTCTGAAAGAAATGGGATCCTTGCGAAGGCTCGACCGCCATATCTTTGAACGATGTTTCAATTATGGCTTTTGCACCTGCTATCTGTTCCCAGTTAACAGGTATTCCAAGCCACGGATCCAAGGAACCCCATCTGCCTACACCAACAAGCAAATATGGTTTTCCTTCCGATATCAATTTGTTGTTAAGGTTTGAGATCTCTGCAGCTACTTCCCGACTCTTTGCACGGTCAAATAAATTATAATCAACAACGACTGCATCGTAAACATCCTGAATAATTCCATTGCCAAGAACCTGGTTGCTCTGGCAAATTAATTTTTCATTTTCAACATCCTCAATCCGCAGTTCTTCAAACTCGTGGCTTACAACAAGTGGTCTCATCTGCAGCAATCCAAATTCTTTTCTTTTCCCTGAAGGTTTTGATATGTTAACTGCAAATTCAAGTTCGACAGGTGTTCCCATTCCCCAGTTACCCATCTCAAGCAATAGCTCAAGTACATTTGCAAGGGGAAACATTTTATTTCTGAGAACAGGACCGAATGTAACTAAACGCGTTCCATTTCTTCCTAACCCATCATAAATAGCATCATTTTCAGCTATGTAAGTTGATCCTACATATCTTAATGGACCATCCTTTTCAGCAACATTAAGATTGAATTTATTTACAAGTTTATCGTATGTGACATTTCCAAAATCAGTTCTTTCATGAAGCTGTAAAGCAAAGAATTCCATCTGACTGCTGTTAAGAGATTCCTGCACAGAATGAAATTGTATTAAGTCAGTAGAATATTTTGGACAGAAGCGAACAGTGTTTCCACCTTCAACAACCCATTTACCCAAACCTAGTGCTGCCGAGACTATGCCATCAGTTGACTTTTGAGGAGGAAGAGGATAGAAGTTATAAGATTTTGCCACACCTGAAAAATCCGGATAGAATCTACTGTCGTGCATATTACCAACCATCTTCTGAATTATTACAGCCATCTTTTCTTCTTCAGAGCGATACGTGGTAATTTTTATGTAGTTTTTTGCATTCTGATAGAAAGTTGATGCGTAAACCCTTTTGATTGTTGTGAGAAGATCGTTGAGTCTTATTAGCGGATTCGCATTGTCATTAGGAATCATATATGTCTGGTAAACACCGGCGAAAGGATGATATTGTGAATCCTCCAGCAAGCTGGAAGATCTTACAGCAAGTGGAGTTCTTATTATATCGAGAAAGGCTGCAAGCTCACCCAGAACCTCTTCCGGAAATTTTGATGCTTCCAAAAATCTTTTTGTTATTTCTTCATCATCTTCACATTGGAGTGCAAAGCTCCGGAGGTTATTCATATCGAGGAAATCGTCAAAAACATTTGTTGCCAAAACCACAGCCGGAGGAACGTAGATTAATACATCCTCGAACTGGCTGCGAAGCTGGTAATCGTTAATAAGAGTATTTACAAAACCGAGACCTCTTGCTTTACCACCAAGAGAACCACCTCCGATTCTGGCGAAACTGCTTTCCGGGTCAAATGTTTCTTTGTTGAAGTCAGTTATTATTCCGCGTTGCCGAACCATCCTGTAGTCGTGGACGGAATGAACCAGATCGTTCCTTAAAGCTTCTCCGGTTGGATAGTCAGAAACTTTTCTTGGTCTCAGCATATGAGCAAGCCAGAATTCGGTTCTTGCTTTAAACCAGTTTGAAAAGTGGTTTCTTTCCGCGTGAAATTTTATGCTTTCCATCGGAACAACTTTTAGCTGTTCTTCCATGCTTTTTAAATCGTTTGCTCTGCCAACTTCAATTCCATCTGCTGTCTTGAATATAAAATCTCCAAAGCCAAAATTATTATTCATAAATTGCTGAAGCTTTGTAATCAGGATAGGGGAATCCTTCAGAATAAAGGAGGCTCCCGCGTTTTTAGCATCTTCTTCGTTAGTTGGGTCATTGGAGGTGAGTAATATCGGAATATCACTGATTGCTTCTTTAACAGCTTTTGTAAATTTTATACCTGCTGTATCATCAAGCTCACCATTCCTTGGAAAAGCAATATCAGAAATAATTCCAAGAATTAGTTCTTTGTATCTTTCAAAATAATCCCAGGCTTCTTCATAGTTTGTACATAAAAGTATTTTTGGTCTTGCACGCATTCTTAAGTATTTGTGGGTAAGATTAATTCCTTCAGAAATTAATCGCTGACTCTGCTTTAGCATTTCTGTGTAGATGATCGGGAGAAAAGCGGAATAGTACCTTACACTGTCTTCAATTACAATTACATTCTGAACGCCAACAATCTTACTGTCGTGTTCAACATTAAGGCGGTCTTCCAGGTATTTTATTATTCCAATTATAATTCTGAAATCGCCTGTCCAATTAAATACTTTATCGAAAACAGAACTTTCCGGATTCGTCAGGAGAGACTTCAATTCCCGGTTATCATGCGCAAGAAGAACAATGGGTATGTCCAGACCTGAATGTTTTACCAGCTTGGCAAAACTAAGGGCAGTCATATCTTCGATGTGCATCGTGGTGATGATTAGATCAAATCGACCTTCTTCTTTTGCACGGTTTATTGCATCATATCCGCTTGAAACTCTTGTTAATTCAGGTGAGTGGCTTAAGTTCAATCCCTGGTATTCGTTTCGTATCAGTTCATATAATCTGCCGTCTTCTTCAAAAAGGTAGAGGTCATAAAGGCTGGAAACAAGAAGGATATTGGTTACACGTAATCGCATAAGGTTTTGAAAACCCTGGAAACGGGTTCCGTAACCGTGCTCTACCCAATCAGCCTCAGGATTACTTTTAAATTCTTTTATATAGTCCACTTTCTATAAGATTGAATATTTTTATTTCACAACATTTTTAATTGAAGCCAACTGAAATTTACAATTTTTAGCCATCAAATTCTTTTATAAATAAAAAAGGCGAAGCAGTTAGGAGGCTAAGAAAACTGCTCCGCCGGGGAATTGATGACTTTCGAAGAATTACTGTAATTAAGTCATCAAAAGATATTTATACAACACCCTGATCAATCATTGCATCTGCAACTTTCAGGAATCCGCCGATGTTTGCACCGTTAACATAGTTACCCGGCGTTCCGAATCTATTAGCCATTTCAACACAAGTATTATGGATATTCTTCATAATCAGGTGCAAGCGTTTATCAACTTCTTCGCGTGTCCAAGGTAAACGCTGGCTGTTCTGAGACATTTCAAGACCGGATACTGATACACCACCGGCATTTGCAGCTTTACCTGGTCCATAAAGGATTTTATTTTCCAGGAAGATATTTACGCCGTCAATGGTAGTGGGCATATTTGCACCTTCACTCACTACATAAACACCATTGTTAACAAGGTTCTGAGCATCTTTTGCATTAATCTCATTTTGTGTTGCACTTGGGAATGCGCAATGAGCTTTGTGATTCCATAGCGGATTATGATCCATACTTCCATCGAGAGGAGTATAAACTGCTTTCTTATATTTATCTACGTATTCTTTTATTCTTCCTCGACGTACATTTTTCAGTTCCATTATGAAATTCAATTTTTCTTTATTTATTCCTTCTTCATCATAAATGTATCCATTGGAATCTGATAAGGTAACTACCTTCCCACCAAGATCCAGTATTTTTTCAACCGTATACTGTGCAACATTTCCGCTTCCGGATACCAAGCATGTTTTTCCTTCGAGTGTTTGTTTTTTTGTTGTAAGCATTTCTGCTGCAAAATAAACTGCACCGTATCCTGTAGCTTCGGGACGAATTAAAGAGCCGCCCCAGTTAAGTCCTTTACCAGTCAGTACGCCGGTAAATTCATTTCTTAATTTTTTGTATTGACCAAAGAGATAACCGATCTCACGTCCGCCAACACCAATATCGCCCGCTGGAACGTCAGTGTTCGGACCAATGTGCCTGAACAATTCACTCATAAATGCCTGGCAGAATCTCATAATTTTTAAGTCGCTCTTACCTTTAGGATCGAAATCTGACCCACCTTTTCCACCGCCCATTGGTAGAGATGTTAAGCTGTTTTTGAATACCTGTTCGAAAGCTAAAAATTTAAGGATGCCAAGATTAACAGAAGGGTGGAATCTTAGTCCGCCTTTGTAGGGACCAATAGCGCTATTCATTTCAATTCTGTAACCGATATTTATGTTCACTTCTCCCTGATCATCTACCCAGGGAACTCTGAAAATTATTATTCTTTCAGGTTCAATAATTCTTTCAAGAATTTTTGCAGAACGGTATTCAGGATGTCTTTCCAGAACGAGATCCAAAGATTCTGCTACTTCCTGAACTGCCTGATGGAATTCAGGTTCTGCTGGATGTTTTGCCTTTACTTCAGCAATTAAGGTTTTTACGTAATCGGACATTTAATCCTCCGGAGATAATTTTAATTATTATTGTAATTGTGGATTATATTTCAATAATCTTTGAGAGGAAACTAATTTAAAGGGATATGAAAATAAAGAATAGAATTTGTGATAATAATGTAACAGAATTTGTTACAAAATAATTTTCATTCGGCAAGTAATTATATTTCAACCAGCTTGTTTTGTATAACGTACTGAGTTAATTCAACATTTGATCTCATAGACATCTTTTCTAAAATTCTGTTCCTATAAGAATAAACTGTATTAATGCTTAGTGACAACTCCTGGGCAATTTCTTCGGCAGTTTTACCGAGAGCTATATTGCACATAATCTGGTATTCCCGGTCAGAAAGCTTTTCGTGCATAAGTTCTTTTTTTGTACTCTCAAATTTTTCAGCGAGCTTTTCAGCAAGAGATTGGTTGATATATTTTCCACCCGAAACAATTTTTCTAATAGCAGTAACGAGTTCCGTGGGTGCACTTACTTTTTTGAGATATCCAGAGGCGCCTGCTTTTATAGCCCGCAAACCATACTGGTCTTCACTGAACATACTCAGAATCAAAACAGGCAAATCGGGATAGAGCTGCTTGATATCTTTTAAAGCTTCCAATCCGCTTTTCCCCGGCATATTAATATCAAGAACAACAAGACTCCATTTTTCTTTTTCAAGAAGTTCCATTAGCTTACTGGAGTTTTCAGCTTCCCCGGCAACAAGAATATCTTTTTCTTCGGCAACTATCTGCTTAAGTCCTTCGCGCACAATTGCATGATCATCGGCAATAAGAATTTTTATTTTGTCAGCGGCCATTTTTTATCTCGTCAAATGGAATTTCTACTTTTACTATTGTTCCGCTGCCGGCGAATCCTTCAATGGAAACCTGCCCCCCAAAAACCATCGCTCTTTCTACCATGCCGTGTATGCCCAGCGACTTGAAATCCTTAATTTGTTCCTGTGTGATTCCACGACCGTTGTCTTGAATTTCCAGATAAATATTGGATTGATGATTAAGAAGTGAAACCGCCACTTTTGTTGCTTCTGAATGGCGGGCAATGTTTGTTAATGCTTCCTGGAAAATCCTGAAGATTGCAGTTGTTTTATCGCGTTCAAGTTTTACTTCATCTTTAGGTAGGACTAATGAACATTTAATGTTTGTTAATTTCTCAAACTCTTCTGTCTGCCATTCTATTGCTGCAATAAGTCCAAGCTCATCCAAAATACCGGGACGTAATTTTGAAGAAATTTTTTGCACCGATTCGACGGATGAATCAATCATATCTGCAAGAGAATTAATTTTTTGCTTCAATGGTCCCTGATTTTTATTAAGCTTATTTGCAAGCAGCGAAACCTGAATTTTTAACGCAGTGAGAACCTGACCAAGCTCATCATGTATTTCCTGAGAGATCATAGTCCTTTCTTCTTCTCTTATTGATTGAAGATGAGTTGCAAGTTCCCTGAGCAATTTACTTGAGCGTTTAAGTTTTTCTTCGGCTTGTTTTCGTTCAGTAATGTCTCTTGCAATTGAAAGAACAGTTAGCTTGTCGTTATATAAAAATAAATGAGAATTGACTTCAACAGGAATTAGTTTTTTATCTTTAGCCCGATGTACTAAATCATAAATTACATGTTCCTCTTTCAAAAGACGCTCGTTAAACAGGTTAAAATCATCAATACATTTTTGCCAAACGATTGCAGAAGGGCTCAGCATTAGAAATTCTTCTTTTGTGTAGCCCAGTCTTCTGCAGGCAACTTCGTTCACTTCTATAAAGTCACCATAGGATTTGTCTTTTGAAAGTTGTGTAACGAAAACAGCATCATTAATATTATTAAACAGCATTTTAAATTTCTGTTCACTCTCACGAAGTTCAATTTCAGATTTTTTTCGTTTAGAAATTTCTTTTACGATGCTTAAAGTAATTTTATTACCGTCAGGCAGCGTGAGGAATGAGTTTGAAAATTCAAACCAGGCTCTTCTTCCGTTCCAAAGAGTGTTTTCACGTTCAAACAGAGTTTTAATTTCATCTCTTTGTATATCCCTCTGGTAGGCTTTTAATGCAGCTTCCTGCTCAGGTTTAGCATAAACTGTTGAGAATGGTTTTCCAATCAACTGATCTTTTTCCATCTGAAAAATTTTACAGAAAGAATCATTCACTAAAAGAATTTTTCCATCTTCATCAGTCAAACGCATTCCATCAACAGAAATTTCCCAGAGCTGACCAAACAGCAGATCAATATTTGATAATTCTTCTTTTAACAGAAAGTCATTCATCTTTTCACATCAACAAAACTTTTCAAATTCCCGGTTTCAAAATAATCCCAATATTCTTGTGTCCGTTTATTCTTACAGAGACCGGACTTTTGAATTTCAGATGTTTGGCAAATTCCATCTCTTCAACTGCCGGTTGCGATAGAAGCCAATCCCAATCAATAAAACCTATTTTGTGAGAAGCATCAACTGTAAAATAGCCGACCCGAAAAGAAGTTATGTTCTGGAAAAAATGTGAACCTTGAGATGGTTCAACTTCAAAATCTTTAAAGCCGGATTCAACAATAGCAGCTGCACCGGCTATTTGGTCCCACGTAACAGGAATTCCAAGCCATGGATCAAGAGAGCCCCATCTACCAATTCCTATTAAAACATAAGGTTTCTTTTCATTTAACATTTTTGAATTAAGATGCGCAATTTCACCCGCAACTTCTTTGCTTTTGCCCCGGTCAAATTTATTATTATCAACAAATATCAAATCATAAATGTCATCTGTAGCACCGTTGCCAAGCACCTGGCTGCTCTGGCAAATAAGATCTTCCTGTTTGAAATCGACTTTTAATTCATCAAGTTCTTTACTTATAACAAGGGGTCGCATCTGTAACATTGCAAATTCTTTTGGTTTGTCCGAAGGTACGCTCAGGTTAACTGCAAATTCAATCTCGACCGGTGAACCCATTCCCCAGGTTCCTAAACCTAAAAGCATGTTAAGTATCTCGGGAAGCGGAAACATTTTGTGTTTTAAAATTGGAGCAAACGTTACAACTCTTATACCTTCACGTGATATTCCGTCATAAACAGCTTCATCTTCAGTAGAATATGTTGAACCAACGGAATAAAGTGTACCATCGGATTCAGATTCCACGAGCTCAAATCTTTTAACCAATGGATCTATAATAGATTCCGGATGATGATCAAGTTTACCTTTCAGGTCAAGTGCATAAAAATCCTGCTGTGCATGCATTAAAGTTTCTTTTGTGGAGAAGAATTGAAGCAGATGTTTTGGAAAACGCGGACAGAACCTGACAGTGTTTCCTCCCTCCACAACGGTTTTACCAAGACCGAGTGCAACCAATGCGATTCCGTCGTCAGATTTTTGAGGAGGAACCGGATAGAAGTTGAAAGATTTAGCAACACCTGCAAAGTCCGGATAAAACTTTCCTCTATGATCTGAGCCAACCAGTCTTTGTACTATTACTGCCATCTTTTCTTCTTCCAGGCGATATGAAGTTGCTTTCATATAGTCTTTTGCTTTTTGATGATATGCAGAAGCAAAAACTGCTTTGATTGTTTGTAATAATTCATCGAGACGAATGTTTATGTCTTGATTACTGTTCGGCAGCATATAAGTTTCGTAAACACCAGCAAATGGTTGAAATTGTGCGTCTTCAAGCAAGCTTGATGATCTGACCGCCAGCGGTTCTTTAATAATTTCAATGAAGTCATAAAGCTTTTGTTTTATTTCTTTTGGAAAGTAAAATGCCTCAATAAACTTTTGAGTTATCTTTACATCATCATCTTCATTAATAGCAAAGATTTCAAGATTGTTATCGAGCATAAACTGATCAAAAACTTCTGTGCCAATTACTACAGCAGAGGGGACAGAAATTTCGATATCTTTAAATAAACTCTTAATGTTATAGTTAGCGATTAGCGTATTAATAAATCCAAGTCCGCGTGCTTTACCGCCAAGTGAGCCTCCGCCAATTCTCGCAAAACTATTTTTAGGATCGAATGTTTCTTTTCTGAAGTCAGAAATTACACCCTTGGTTCTTTCTTCAATGTAACTGGTGATTGCATTAATAAGAGCTTTCCGTAAAGCTTCAGTTGATTCATAGTCTGTTACTTTTCGCGGTCTAAGCTGATGAGCAAGAAAGAATTCGGTTCTTGCTTTAAGCCACCTTGAAAAGTGGTTGCCTTCTGCATGATGAAGCAGACTTTCTTCAGGTATTTTAGCAATCTGGTCTGCAAGTTCTTTTAAATTAACTGCCCTACCAACTGCCGTACCGTCTGTCAACTCGAATATAAAATCGCCAAATCCAAAATGTTCCAACAAAAATTCACGCAGATCGTGTAAAAGACGGGGAGAGTTTTTAAAAAGGAACGATGCGCCAATCTTTTTTACCTTTTCTTCAAGGTTCTGATCGCTTGTTTGAATAACAATTGGAATATCTTTGTGTTTTTCTTTTACTGCTGTTGCGAATTTTAAACCGGCTTCAGGATCGCGCACTCCGTGATGCCTGAAGTTGTTATCTGTAATTATACCCAGAACATAATCTTCGTACTTCAAAAAATAATCCCAAGCTTCCTCGTAAGTTGTGCAAAGAAGAATTTTTGGTCTCGCTCTCATCCTTAAAAATTTATGGGTAATATTTATTCCTTCCTGTATCAGTCTCTGTGATTGATTAAATATTTCTGTATAAACGAGCGGGAGATATGATGAATAGAATTTTACGTTATCTTCAACCAGAATGATAACCTGTACACCGATGTTTTGCGTATCACTGTCAACATTCATCCGGTCCTCAAGATATTTTATTATTCCGATGAGAAGATGATAATCGCCGCTCCAGATGAAAACTCTTTCGAAAACAGATGTATCATAACGTGTTGTTAGTTCTTTTCTTTCTTTATTGTCGTATGCTAGTAAAACTATGGGTAATTCAACACCCATATCCTTTATTTCGTTAGCGAGCTTAACTACATGCATATCCTCAATGTGCAGTGTAGTTATAATTAAATCGAAACTATGTTCGCCTTTTAGTAGTTCCATAGCTTCCTGACCGGTAGTGACGTGTGTTATTTCTGGAGCCTGGCTTAGGTTTAAGTTCTGATATTCGCTTCTGATTAATTCGTAAAGTCTTCCGTCTTCTTCAAAGAGATAATAATCATAAATGCTCGATACAAGAAGAATCTCCTGTATCTTAAAACGCATCAGTTTCTGGAATTTTTTAAGTCTGGCGTGAAATACGTTTTCTAGCTTTATATCTTCTAGTAAGACTGCTTTATCCATTTCTAAAAAGAATTATGAAGGTTTGTTTTTCTTATTGTCAAATATAGAAAAAGGGTGGTTGAATTGCAGGGGATTAGTAATTAACAATTTATAGTGAATAATATATAATTAAACGCACCGGAAAAATCTAAATACAATACTAAACAAAAAAGGCGATTCAAAGAATCGCCCAAATTGTTAATTATTCATTTTTAATTCTTAATTATACTAAGCCTTGATCAATCATCGCATCTGCAACTTTTAGGAAACCTGCAATGTTAGCACCATTGACATAATTGCCCGGTGTTCCAAATCTTTCAGCAGTTGTTACGCAGGTTTCGTGAATTCTTCTCATAATTTCGTGAAGACGTTTGTCGACTTCTTCTTTAGGCCAGGGAAGACGCATACTATTCTGTGACATTTCCAATCCGGAAGTTGCCACGCCACCGGCATTCGATGCTTTACCTGGTGCATATAGAATTTTTGAGTCTCTGAAAATATTATACGCTTCAATTGTTGTCGGCATATTAGCACCTTCGCAAACACAAAAGCATCCGTTCTTCAATAATTCTTTTGCATCTGCTTCGTAAATTTCGTTTTGAGTAGCACAAGGTAGAGCAACATCGCATTTGACTTCCCATGGCTTTTTATTTGGGAAGAATTGCACTTTAAATTCTTTCGAGTAATCTTCCACAGCATCTTTGTTGCTTGAGCGAAGCTTGAGCATATAATCAATTTTTTC
>Ga0307445_10001629_pt1 | contig 12597 bp, 10 predicted proteins | sample SalMarSW160330MG_FD_202147 | JGI IMG/M metagenome (GOLD analysis project Ga0307445, IMG submission 202147) | Salt marsh sediment microbial communities from the Plum Island Ecosystem LTER, Massachusetts, United States - SW1603-30 | ecosystem: Environmental > Aquatic > Marine > Intertidal zone >...
CGTATTTGTTGCCGTGTCAAACTTCCAAACATAGGGCATATTTGCAAAGTGTCCAAATGCGTAAATGTAAGTCCCTGACAGCACTGTTATTGATGTCTTGTACAGCAGAGATCCGGTCGGCATATCGGCGCCAACTTGTGTCCATGTGTGCGCAGACATGTCCATTTTGATGACCGCCGCTTGCGTGTCGCCGAACGGGAAGCAGTACGCATACCCGCCGTATTCTACGACCGATCTGTATTTGTTCCAGTTCGAAAATGTCGGAGTTTGAGCTCCAGCTTGAGCGTCCATTGTATCTGTCGATATGTCGTAGATTGAGAAGTTAGTATGAGCGTCCGGAGCATACAGTATTTTGTCACCTATGGCGATACAGCTGTTGTGTTTCCGAAGCGTGATGTCTACGTGTATTGTCTCAAGAGTGTCCGTGCTTGTGTTGATCCGGTAGTAGTCTGTCGAACTCGGGGCAATGTAAATGTTACCATCAGAGCCAATGCAGTAGCCGTCCTGGTACAGCATGTACTTGTCACTTGCATCGTACGTTACCATATCATCGATCTTGGTGAGCACCTCGGTAGATATGTCGTAGACGTAGACGCCTGATGACCTCCCACCTATTATATAAATCTTCCCACCTAGGTGGACGGCTGTCCCGCGGCACGTGCTAGTGGAAAGGTCCTCGACAGTGTATTGGTCACTCACTGAGCCAAAAGCAAAGAGCTCATCGTACGGTGTTTCGTCCGGCAGTCTCGGTGCTCCAATGATGTCGCCGCACCTGTCTTGCCACCAACTGGACGACGTGTCGATTCCCCTGTTGTTGATCAAATAATCAATCGAGTAGTTGGTGTAGGTCATCGGTGTAAGCAGCGCGGTAAAGAAGTTTTGGTAGTTGACCGAGCCCAAGAACACCTGACCAAGTTCATACAGCGCGTTGTCTATTATAGCGTCGTCGATTTCAATTACGATTCCGTCTCCTATTCCGTAGCCGGACGCGTTTACAAGCCCGTGGCTTGTCTCGACAAAAAGATAGTAGGTCCCGACAGTACCACCAAACAGAGACGTTTCGGCGGTGAAAACTATAGACGTGTTTGACTGTGCCGTTATTGACTGCTCGACTTTTGTAGCCGATGCAAAGTTGTCTGCATCAGCCAGCCACAGAGTAGCTGATGACGCTTCAAAATCGTCGCCAGTAAGAGTAACTCCAGTCATCCCGTCTTCTAGCGTCGACACCGAGCAGCTTGTAATTACTGGAGTCTCGTAAAGCGTAACCGAAAACGGAGAAGTCACAGCCCCATGGCCGGTAGTCACAAACGCGTACAGCGTTCCGTTGGTTAGTGCACCGAGGACCAAGTCAAACTGGATGGAAGTGTCTGACCATGAGTCAATCGTCTGCTCTACTAGAGTGCCTGCACCATAAGTGCTGTTGTCGGAAAGCTCTAGTTTACCAGTGCCTTGAGGGGTCTCAAAGTCGGTACCGGTAAGCGCGATGTTGGTTTGGCCTTCGACCAGGACTTCGTCCGTGTTGATGTCCGTAATCGTAGGGGCTTCGTAAAACGTGACCGAGAATGAACTAGACACAGCACCGTGGCCGGTAGTCACAAACACATACAGCGTTCCGCTGGTTAAAGAACCCGGCACTAGGTCGAACTGGATAGCTGTATCGTTCCAACTATCAATAGACTGTACTACTAAAGTCCCTGCACCGTAAGTACTGTTGTTCGAAAGCTCCAGCTTACCAGTGCCTTGTGCTGCTTCGAACTCAGTACCGGTAAGAGCGATATTGGTTTGGCCTCCAATCAGTATCTCGTCAGTATCGATGTCCGTAATCGTTGGTGTCTCGTAATAAGTAATAGAGAACGAGGACGACACAGCACCGTGGTCGGTTGTTACAAATGCGTACAGTGTTCCGTCGGTAAGTGAGCCTGGTACTAGGTCAAACTGAATAGCGGCGTCACCCCACGAATCGATTGATTGCTCTACCAGAGTTCCGACACCGTATGTCGAGTTGTTGGATAACTCAAGCTTACCAGTTCCTTGTGCAGCTTCAAAGGCAGTACCGGTAAGGGCTATGTTAGTTTGATCCTCTAAAAGAATTTCGTCTGTGTCGATGTCAGTAATTACCGGAGTCTCGTAGTACGTGATGGAGAACGAAGAGGATACAGCACCATGGTCCGTTGTAACAAACGCGTATAGCGTTCCACTAGTAAGGGCTCCTGGTACTAGGTCGAACTGGATAGCTGTATCGTTCCAACTGTCAATAGACTGTTCTACTAGAGTTCCAACACCGTATGTAATGTTATTCGAAAGCTCTAGTTTACCAGTGCCTTGCGCTGCTTCAAAGTCAGTACCAGTAAGAGCAATGTTGGTTTGGCCTTCAAATAAAACTTCATCCGTATCGATATCAGTAATTGTTGGAGGCCCATAATATGTGACAGAAAACGAACTTGAAACCAGCCCTTGATCAGTAGTTACAAACGCGTACAGTGTTCCGGTTGACAAAGAACCATGGACAAAATCAAAATCGATAGACTTATTAGACCAACTATTAACAGTTTGTTCTACTAGTGTACCAACACCGTAAGTTGGATTATCAGAAATCTCTAATTTACCGGTACCTTGAGAATCAGTAAAATCATCGCCGCCAAGGGTGATACCAGTCAATCCATTTATTAGTGTAGATTCCGAGCAAGATGATATTGTTGGATTAATATACCCATACCCAGCAAGATTAACTCCACCAGCTATACTTGAATATCCAGAGGCCAGTGGGTCCACTGCTGTATATGTGCTATAAGTGTACGCTTTGTAATATAGTGTGCTGGTCGCTTTTCTAGCGAGTGCATTGTTAGCACTCAAACAAGCACCAGCTTTATATTGGTTAGTAGAAACTAGACTTACGGGAGAGCTAAGAGAATGATTGTAAGCTGTATTTGCAATGGCAGAAAATCCAGTGTTATCTGCATATAATAGATTATCAGACCCATCATATAAGGATAATTTTAAATCACCATTTGATATACCTAAGGTTACAATTGATGTTAATAAACCAGTATTAACAGATGTAAAAATGGAATAAGCACTATAATTCCCAGAAATAGTACTAGTTCCGAAATTATTATCTCCAAGAAATAACCTTTCTTGGCTTAAATCAATCTCAAAGCCGGTAGCATTTTGACCTGCTGAATCATTGGTGACAAATAAATAATAAGTACCACCAGGAATTGGTCCATCGTGCCCAGTTATTGTTAGCTCAGTACCTGACCAAGCAGAAGCAGTTAGCTCATATTCAGTGCCAGCTCCGTAAGTGGAGTTATCGGATAGCTCTACTTTTCCTGTACCTTGGGAAGCTTCAAAGTCGGTACCAGTAATAACAAAGTCTAAGCCGCGATAAAGCTTATCCGTATTTAGACTTGTGATTGTAACTGCCATGATTTTCCTTTATACACCTTCGATAGTAGTGAATATCAAGCTGCTGTTTGGTACAACTCTATGGCCCATCGCTGCGGTCATAGTTGCTTCGACTCCGTTTAGCAAGACCCTATCCACGTAGTATTGATCGATTACGTTTGCCGCGGCGGCAAGCTGCTGCGGTATCGCGTCGACTCCCATCTTCTGATTTAGATCGGCGAACGCAATGATGGCGGCCTTTACAGTGTCTTCACCGTCGGCCGGGAACGTAGCCGGGCTAGTGGTGCTGACCGGCCTCATGATGACGTCGACCTGGATAGAGTCGTCGACCGGGCGGCTGAACTTGACCGGGTACGTGTGTCCTCTGTACGAGTAGTTCACTGTCGTCGACCCGTCGGTCTTTATCGGCGCGAGCTTGAACAAGACCTCGGCTATTGTGTTGTCGGCACCGCCGCTGACGTAGGCTCTCATTGCTCTTCCGGGTACTGAATAGCTGTCGGTTACAGTGTCGAGGTTTTGATAGACAAATACTTCATCAACCTGGTCGATGTCCGACAGCGCTGCCCACACACCGTCCAGCGTGGTCTTTCCAAACGCGCGTGCAGTCCTGTCCCTCCGTACGCGCATCTCGTCGTTGGTTTCTTCGTTCTGTCCGGGCGATACGCTGGTGAGGTTTGTGACTAACGACCACCCCCTTCGAGGCGTGGCAATATCAGTCAGCGTGTTGGCAGCCGCTGTTTGGTAGCCAATAGTATAGCAGGTTGCTGACACTGTCACAGACCCGTTTGGTGGTATCGTAACATCAGCGTCAATAAGGTACTCTATGCTCGTATTGTTCGGATCACGTACCCTGTCACCAGCGTACACTTTGGTGCCGAGTGCACTAGCGTAGAGCGTCAGCGATGCTGTTGAGTACAACCCTTCGTTGGCTGTGAGCCCGGTCATCTTCAGTAAGTTTTTGAGCGCCACACCGGTTGCGGCATTCGGGTTGTAGGCACTAACTGCATACTGTACTTTTTGATTGAGCGCGTCTGTGACGTCAGTGAGTATCGTGATTGCTTTACCAACAGCCGAGTCTTCGTCGTCAACCGCAAAGTCGTCACCGAACAACTCCCTGAACGCTGCGGCCATTGCCGCCCGTGTATCTGACCATGAATCTATTTGTGCGCCGGCATCATTGAATTGCATTACAGCACCTCGTTAATGGTTAGTGTTTGGTCGTCATAGCATACAGCTTCGAAAGCGACAGACAGCGTTCTTGTTTCGTCGTCGACGATCGCGTCGAACTTCTTTACAAGCTTGATTCCTCGCGTGTCGGCTATGTACTTTTTCAGCATGGCGAGCCTCCGAATCATCGGCGTGCCAGTGTCGAATATGCTGCCGGCCCCCACACGTGGCAAGCCGAGGCGCCTATCAAATGTCCACTCACCGAGTGCCGTCTTGATCCTGGTCCGCAGGCGCTGCGCGATCTCTTCAACACCTTCGGCAATTTCAAAGTCCTTAGACGTTGTGACCATATCCGACGACGTGTTGAGCTTAAAATCTTTCATCATTCGGCCTTTAAATTTCCGGACGCCGTCGACACTGCCCAGCTTGGGTTTGACGACAGTGCTGCTTGCAAAGCCGCGAATGCAGTTGCGCCGCTATCTGGTGCGGGCGGCGGGGTAGCTATCGAAGCAAGCGCAGCTGCTATAGCAGCGTCCAACGCCGTTATCTTTGCGTCAACGAGGTTGGACAGCGCAACAAACTGACTGCCTGCGCCTGCCTTTACTGTCGACGTATCTACTGTGACGCCCTGCACCCCGTTTGTTATTTCGATATTCTGCCCGCTCATGGTGAGCGAACAGTCGGGGTTTTGCACTGTCACGTCGCTGCCGTCTATCGTTATGGTGCTGTCCTCATTGTGCACCTCGATCTTACCAGTGGATAGCCTTATCGCCGTTGTCCCGTCGTGCTTTCGGATCACAATGCCTTCGGCCGGAGTGCTCTCCGCCATTGGGATTTTGAAATTGACGAGTCCAGGCAGAGCAAAGCAATCGCCGATGTCGAAGGTATGGTTCAGCGATGGGTCAACGACTCCGCCCTCGTTCATCCACGTCGCTATCGCTCGCTCTGACACGAGCAGCAACACGGGAGTACCAACGTCAACGTTCGCCACGATGCCGAAGTCGCCGAACGTTGGGAAGATGATCGGAACGTCAGGTATTACTGGCCATGCCTCACCTGCTTCAGCACCCTCACGCACGCGCATCAACGACGGCTGCACGAACGCGAGAGGCACTTCTCTGTCAGTGACTTCAACAATTTCACCCGGCATTATTGTGTGCACGTTGCCGCGCATCCATGAGTCAATGACACTCTCGATCATGTCTTGCAGTGCCGACATTATAGCCTCTCCTCTTTAGTGATTATCTCAGTCACGCATTGGTCTTTGGCCATGCTCGACCCGCGATGCGTTACTTCGTCCACTATGTAGATGGCGTTGTCGTCGGCGTCGCGCAGCTTTCGGGTTGCTATGTTCGAGTACTGCCTTCTAAACAGCGGGTCTTTGAACTGGATAGGAACCCCTGGATAGATGTACGGGAGTAACATTGACGTCACTCTTATGCGCCTAACAACTTTCTCGTTGCGCTTCTTCTCGTTAACAAGCGATTCTTCAATAATTGGACCGCTCAATATTGACGGGCCTAAAACAGCAACGCGTGTCCTATCAACAAGCGGCGGGTTGTACACGTCAGTGACCGTGACGGTGTTGCCCGCTATCTCCCACGACAAGCCGTAGTCGCCGGCCAGTTTGTCCATAACATCTTTCGACTCGCCATCGAACACAGTACCGGCGAGCAGTGTTGCTGTCCCGTCGTAGTGGTTTACAAACGGCAGACCAAACGACCCAGCTACATCATTAATTATTGCTTTAACTGAAGCATCTTTTTTATATGACCGTGAGAAGTACGACTCTTTATATGCTTCCCACGCGTGCTTCGCAAAAATCTTTGTTGTCCAGTCGGGGGCGCTGTACTCGTTGACGATGTTGACGACTGGGCCCTCGAACATTTCGAACATCTCGTCGCCGTAGCCGAAGCTAATCTTCACTCCGGTATCACTCGCCTTGATTTTGTTCCTTGTTGTTTCGGACAGCTTCATTACATCGACAGTGGCTAGCACTGGGTTGGTTTTATTCTTTTTGTTCTTGCGCTCTGGGAGCTTTGCCGTCACTGTGAAAGAGAAATCCAGCCCGCTCAAATCGACGGCTTGTGCTTGCGTGCCGTCGTTGGCATAGACAACCAGCTCAGCTTTGCGGTTGTAGAGTCTCACAGTGTGTACTCCCTCGGCAGGTACAGGAGGATGAATCGAGTACCAAAGCCTTCGAGTGTTGGCTCTTCGTGCTTCAGCTGCATATCAATTACAAACAGCTTCCCGAGCTCCGTGATTGCGAGGCCGTCCAGCAAGTCCATGCTTGGTGAGAGTCGTATCCCACGAAGCTCTATCGAGTCGTCTGCCGCAACAATGTCGGCGTAGAAGGCTTCATCTAACTCGTTCCACAGTATGCTGATTGTTACTGGTATGCTGTCGAGCGTTGTCGATATTCGTTGCCAGTACTCCGGGCTTGTTGTTATTACTTCGACATTCTCAATACGCTCTTCTGTCCAGTAGGCAACGTCGTCATCGTCATAAAGTCCTGCTATGATTTCATCGGCAGTAAGTGGCACAGTCGATGACGCGCCCGGAGCAATGTACTCGTCAGCACCGACGCCAGGAGTGGCGTTTCGAGTATCGCCATGAATGTCGGTGGTAGAGTAGCTAGGGAGCAGAGGGTCCCCACCTTCTAGCACATCACTCGTGTTGCTCGACGCAATGTCAAACCATCTCGGCGCCGCTTCGTAGGCGACTTCGGTATCAAAGCAGCCGGCCCCTATCTGTGTCGGCGTGATGCTGGCCAAGTCTTCGACGTCGCAGTTGTTTACCGATGCTGCAGGCATGCCAACAAACGAACGTGTCTCCACACCGCCGTCAGCTCTGTTGTCTCGGAGTATGCAGTTGGATAGCGTGGTCTCGGTATTGCCACCCACGCCACCTGTCTGGTCTCCGGTGACTGCTTCGTTGCCGATTATCGTGCAACCTATGACGTCAACGTATCGGAGTATCTTTGCGGCGCCGTAGTCTACGTCAGCTTTGTTTCCTGCGATGAGAGAGTTCCGTATCCAGCTTTTCTCGGGCGTCGCCGATGTTGCTGTAACGTTGATGCCACCACCGCTACCGCCTATTACGTAGTTGTCGTATATTTTGCACCGGTCAAACTGCGTCCAATCAGAGTTTATCCCACCACCATACGGCGTGCCCGTACCGAGGTGGCCGCATGAGTTCCCAAACACGTCGCAGTCGTTCATCTTCAAAAAGATTTTCTCGTTGATGTCGACAACAAATATCCCGCCACCGCTATGGTTGGCTTTGTTTCCGGCCACGGTACATCGATTCATTTCTAATGCTGCGCCAACGCCTCGAACGTAGATACCTCCTCCATCTACTTGGTTGCTTACACCAGCGCGACATCCTGTTATTACAACATCGTTGAGCGTTACGTCAGTATCATCGACGAGTACCCCACCACCAAGCCCGTCGTAGACAAACCCGTGTATCCACAGTCTCGACACGGTGTTGCCTGCGGTACCGTCAAAAACGATGCAGCGGAAGTTGCCGCCGCCGGACACAAACTTTGTGAGCCCAGTGCACTCGCCCGGGTCGCCGTCGGTACCAGTCAAGGAATTGTCAAACCCTCCGTACACATCGACGCCGTACTGGATAGTGATGACATTAGAGAGCTCTATGCCGTCGTGCTCTTTAATCCAAACCTCGTCGCTTGAGAACGACGTTTGAATAGTGACCCGCGCATCATTGAACGGGTCATCCCACGACGCGCCTGAGCCGTTTACAAGCGCGCTATTATCTACGTAGTATCTAGTCATTTGTCACCCCAGCAAGCTCGCGAGTATAGATTTCTTTTGTTGCGGAGTTGCTTCTTTCTTCGCCGGCTTTGTGCTCTTCGGTGGCTTCTTCTTTTTCTTTTTTATCGGCGCGGTTTCTTCGGCGTCCTTCGGCATCAAGGAAGTATCGATGTTGACGAACTCAGTGTCTACTATAATAATCTTTTTAAACGAGACGCTGAACATGAGGTATCCGGCCGTCTTCGCTTCTCGCACTATGCCGACGTGGTCAACCACCATATCAGAATAACTGTCGAGGCCTATGACAAGCGGCTGTGGCTCGTCTATGCTGACTGCTTGTTTGAGCGCGTCGTACTTATCTCTCCACGTTTGTGGGGCAAGGCCTTCGCCAGTGAGCGTGTTCGCGATCAAGTCAATGACCCCATACGATTTGTTGACGAACACGACGTCGAGGGTCACCCTGACAGGCCGCTGCACACGCAAGTCGGACGCGGAATACCCTGCCTCGACTTTGTAATCTGTGACATCCCACGTCATGTCCGGCGCCTCGCGCAACACGACATCGAAATCGAGGTCACCGAACGACGACGGTTTTGCACCAAGGTCGGCGAGCAGCTGTTGTGGATCCCTGAATCTCGTTACGCCAACCATTGCTACCTCGCTATGCCTGTCGTCTTGACGTCACCAAACTGTGACGACAACTCACTCGTGATTGCTCTAGCCACGTCGGTCGACGACATGCCCTGCGTCTGATGGATAGTGATAGGCGCGTTGATCTCTGTGTTGGAGTTGCCTTGGTTAGTAACTCTTGAATTGTTAACCATCTGGCTGGTTAGTGCCGCCGACGATGGTGATACTGCAGCAACGCCGCCCGAAGACTGGACTTTGACCGACGGTGCAGTATCTCCAAAAATACCGTCGATGAAAGGTATAGACTTAAGCGTGTCTTTAACACCGGATACGAATTTGTCTATTGGGTTGGCTATCGCTGAAATGTACCCTTCAAACGTATTGACCATCTCATCGTACCATCCCGAGAAAAACGCGAGCACGTCACTGCCCATGTTCTTTATCATGTCCATGCCGTTGGACAAAAATTCTGGGACAGTTTTTATGTCTGCTATCACGAAGTCTATAGCCCCGTTTATATCATCGATGGCGCCAAGAAAAGTTTCGTGCCATTTGCCAATTGCTTCTTCCTGCTCTTCGAGCGACATGTCGTCAGAGATTACACCGAACAGTGAAAGCAATGCGTGCTCTGCTCCGGGTATTTTCTCCGCCGTCCACTTGTCGAAGAAAGAGTCTCCGCCTTGTAGGTACACGATTAAGTCTTCGACAGCAAGAGCTGCAAAGGAGAATAGCCCTGCGAGCCCTATATTCTTCAGGCCCTTTGCACCTTTCTTGAACAGGTCAGTTTTGCTTGCAAGGTCACTGAGCGAACCTGAAAGGTCGTCGACCTTACCGACTATGCTCATAATCTTCCAACCAGCGAACGCAGCGCCAACAAGCTTGACTGTGTTGGCGAGGCCGCCGAGATTGCTCACGACGCCGACTACCTTTTCGCCAGCCCAGTACGCCCATCTAAACGCGGTCGTGATTGAGTCGACTACACTTGCAATATCCTGCCTGACCAGCTCGTCGTTCGCTGCTACCCAGTCGAGCATATCGTTGACCATCGGCGCTATGGTATTGCCGGCTTTGCCTATTACCTCCTGAAACAGTGACTTCCCGGCTGTGGCAAGGTTGTTCATCGAGTTGGTAAACGCAAGGTTGCCGACGATGCCTTCGTCGGTTAGGACGTTTAGGTCCCTGTGTTTTTTCACGATGTCGGCGACTGACCCGTCGTACTGACGCAGTAGCCCGAGCACCCTGTTCGCCTCGCCGCCGAAGATCATGTCAACAGCGGACTGTGCGATCTGTTCGTCACCCAATCCTTTCGCTGCCTCCATGATACTCATGAATTGGTCTTCAGGCGCAAGGTCCCTGATCTCTTTGAACGACAGCCCGAGCATCCTGAAGGTGTCTTCGGCACTCGACATTTTGCCAAGCTTCGAGAGCTCGCCGATTTTGTTGGTGCCCTCCTCCATCATGTCGATGGCTTTCTCGCCCTCGAACCCGATGTTCTTAAGCACACCCTCCCAACCGAGGTACGCATCAGTCGTCATGCCGACGGACTTCGCGCGCATCAAATTACTGGAGAGCTCTTTGGACGACATGATGCCGAGCGTGGTCACGACACCGGATGCGATTCCGCCGAACTTAAGAAGCATACTGGCGGTGGATGATAGCTCACTACCGAGATCGCTGAACTTGCCCGAAGCACCGTCAGCACTGTGTGAAAGTTTGTTTACCTTGTTGCTGGTCGACTCGACAGAACTGCCCATTGCACCTTGCGTGTCGTCGACGCTGCTGAGAGTGCTCTCATATTTTTTGAGCTGCTTGTCGTCGACAACCCATTCAATCACTGTTGTCAGTCTGTCGAGTATACCGGGCATTCAGGAGTCCTTAATCGTAGAGGCCGTCGGCGTACATTTGCGCGCGCATAAACTCTTGTGCGTCGTAGAAGTCTTTGCACGGCATCATTTCAATGTCCCTGACTGACATGGAGCCTTCCATATATCGAGCGAGTTGCAGCTCGTCGATGCGCCATTGAGGGACTACCGTTTTCACTTCGCGCCTTTGGTTGTTTCTTCCGCGCCCGCGCTTTCGTCTTGGGCGGAAACGGCGGGCGCTGTTCTCCCCATCTCCGCGTTCAACTTTGAGAACAGCTCCGGGTTCAGCTCGACGGCGGCAGCGTAGGTCGCGGCGTAGATTTCGTCGGTGTGCTTAACAAAGTGATCGCACTCAAACGGGTCGTCGACTGTTCCGACACCCTCGAGCACCATGCCGCCGAGCAAACGCTTGGCCAATTTTTCAAACACTTCAAAGCCCATGCTTTGCATGATCGTAAAAATGTTCGATCCCATCTTACCGCCGACGTCCCTCACGGAACCGGCGGCAATCTGGGTTATTGAGTGCATTGTCTCGAAGTACTCCCGATGGCCGAGCGTCCGAACATGAGCAGTGCGCAGCTCACCGAGAACACCTTTGAACGTAATTGTGGTTGGTTTGTTTGCAGTCATTGCCTCTCCCTATCTGTCGTTAGCTTGCCGCTGCACTCGCGTGTTTGTACGAGAGCTTGGTGCAAATGAAAGTCCAATCAACGTCTTGAACTTCTTCAGAACGCTTGAACTCCGGCTCTTCATCAATTAATGCGTCCATCGCCATAACGAAAGCCCCCGGTGAGGTGTAGTCGACGTAGGAAATTACCAGCGGCTCGCCGGTATCGACAAACTGCTGGATGACAGTTGTTGCCGGGGCCCCCTCTGTAACGCCTATCATGACGGTGCCGTCTTGATTCGGATTGGCAGAGTGCCTTCCGTAGTTGTCGGCGCTCATGTGGATAGTGTTTCTCTTCTCGCTGTACTTCGCAGTGATAAAGTCACCCTTCTTCACGCCAAGAATCACGACGCCGTTTATTGTCAGAACACCCTTACGTAAATCCCACTTTTTCATTTAGCTCTCTCTTCCTTACAGCGACATGGTGCCGGTGATTGCGAGGTCGTACAGTGCACTATCAAGCGGCAGCCTGAAGATGCGCGTCATTGCCGCGGCATGAGTGGCTCTTGCTGCTGCGTCGTAATCGTCTGGGTCAGGCATCGTGATCGTGAACGGCCGCGCCTCAGTGTTTACGCAGAAGCCACGCTCGATCGCTTGATTGCCGGTGTCTCGAATGATGCCTTCGATTATTCCAAAGCTTTGAATATTGAACCCAAAGCTTTGCGCTTTAATCTTCGCGGAGAAAATGTCCGACCGGCACTTGTCGTCGAACCAGTCCTTCCCGATGATCCATCGCATCTCCTGCCCGGAGCCGGTAAGACCGTACGGGTTGGTTGTGATACCGGACCGCGGCTCGGTCTCGAACCATTGGATGTTTTGGGCTTTGAGGATTGCTTTCTTAGTGCTTCCCAAGTTCGACGAGCTCGCGTTGCGAAGCTCTTGATTGGCCCAGTCGATTGTACCTTCTTCGGCCGGCATGTGAGCGCCTGCGATGACGGCGTCGGGGTTGACCACCAGCGTGCCCGGGTCGTAGACCATGAACGTACGCCCGTGGTTGGCGGCGTTGATACGTGCAAACGCCTGCGTCAGCGATGCCGCGTCGTTACAATCTGTGTACGTCGATTCCCAGAGCACGCAGATTTTGTCATCG